>ERZ808278.540-NODE-540-length-23612-cov-3.411895_pt1 | contig 23612 bp, 23 predicted proteins | sample MGYA00521239_ERZ808278 | MGnify/ENA primary metagenome ERZ808278 (study PRJEB31516, sample SAMN03275600) | gut metagenome | biome: mammalia-associated habitat; material: feces | host: Papio cynocephalus | place: Kenya | collected 2012-07-17 ... | reverse complement strand
CCCGTGGGTAAAGAAGGAGAAAGTGCAGCCGTAAAGCGCATCATCTGCTTGCGGATGATGCGCTTTACGGCTGCACTTTCTCCTTCTTTACCCACGGGCTGACCCGCTACGGTGTTGAAGTCACCCTTGTCAATTTCGAGGATCTCGATGCCGTTCGCGCTGCGATTCGTCCCAACACAAAGGCTTTCTATTTTGAAACGCCCACGAATCCCAACCTCAAGCTCATTGACATTGCGGCAATCTCCAAGATCGCTCATGAGAACTGCCCCGATGCAAAGGTTATTGTTGACAACACGTTTGCAACACCTTACCTCCAGCGTCCCCTCGATCTCGGTGCGGATGTTGTTATCCACAGCGCAACCAAGTATCTTAACGGTCACGGCGATGTTATTGCGGGCATGGCGGCAGGCACAAAGGAATTCATCGATGAGTGCAACCTGTTCGGTCTTAAGGATATGACCGGTGCGGTTCTCGGGCCGTTTGAAGCTTTCCTTATCGACCGCGGTCTCAAAACTCTTGATATCCGCGTTAAAAAGCATTGCGAGAACGCGATGCAGGTTGCGACCTTCCTTGAAGGCCATCCCATGGTAAAGCGCGTTATCTACCCCGGCCTTGAGAGTCATCCCCGTCACGAGCTTGCAAAGAAGCAGATGCACGGCGGCTTCGGCGGCATTATCACCTTTGAGCTGAACGCAACCCGTGAGCAGAGTGCGGAATTTGTAAATTCCCTCAAGCTCTGCACCATTGCAGTCAGCCTCGGCGATGCCGAAACCCTCATTGAGCACCCCGCAACCATGACCCACAGCACCTACACTCCCGAGGCTCTCGAGCAGGCAGGCATCGGTGAAAGCATGCTGCGCCTCAGCGTCGGCCTTGAGGATGCGGAGGATATTATTGCGGACCTTAAAGCGGGTCTTGACAACCTTCAGAAATAAGCTGTTGCTTTTGTCTGATTAAATCCGAAAGCAAATGCACCCCGCCCGGGCGGAGGGATTCCGCCGGGGTTTTGGGGTGCTTTTTTGTGCGCATACGGCGGATAAAGGGCGTTGTTCAAAAAATTTTTCGGCTGAGAGCAAAATGTTTACAGTTTCGTAACAAATTCCCGATGAAAATGTGCTATCATTATTGGCGAAGGAAATGAACCCGCGGAAACGTCGGAGGGAAGCATGGTGAAAAAAGTGATGAAATCGAACGAAAAAAGAGCTGTTAAGGCTGAAAATACCGAACGCAGGCACCGCAATTTGATTCTTGCGGCTGTTGCGCTTACGGCGGCTGTTGCAATCGTGTCACTCGTTCTTTTCATAAGGACGGCATCGCAGCTCAAACGCGGCACAAACGAAGAAGAAAGGACGGATATTCCCGTGCTCATCGGGAATATTAACAGTGACGGCGGGGCGGAGCAGCTTTACGGCGGTGAACCCTGTGCGGTTCGGCAGAACTTCCCGAAAGAACCGGTTCTGCTTGCACGGAACGGTTACTGAAACACTCAGCAAAAATCGGATGTCAACCCCTTGCCAACGCCGCACAGCGGATGAAAGCCCGCGAATGCGGCGTTTTTCGGCAAACGCAAGGATAATAAAAATATATTGCATCCGTTCTTGCGGCTCATGCTGTAAATATGTTGCGGGAAAGTTTTGAATATGCTATAATGCGGGGCGAAAATCGAATATGCCTTATCAAGAGTGGCAGAGGGAACGGCCCGGTGAAGCCACGGCAACCTGTTTAATGCGAAAGCTTTTCACAAGGTGCCAAATCCGACGGCATTGCCCGGCGCAAACTTTTTTTGTTGAGCTGCGGCTGCCGGGAGATGAGAGCGCAAAGTTAAAAAGGGTTTCCGTGCGATGTTCCGACAGGGTTCATCGCATTTTGTTTTTCTTTTGCAAAGGCATGGAAAGGATAAAATATGAACAATAACGAAGTACAGAAGCGGCTGTTTACCTCCGAATCCGTAACAGAGGGGCATCCGGACAAGGTCTGCGACAATATCGCGGACGCCGTGCTTGATGCAATGCTGCGCAATGACCCGAATTCGCGCGTTGCCTGCGAATGCTGCGCAACAACGGGCATGGTAATGGTAATGGGCGAAGTTACCACAAACTGCTATATAGACATTCCGAAGCTCGTTCGGGATGTTGTGCTTGAAATCGGCTATGACAAGCCCGAATACGGTTTTGACGGCCATACCCTTGCTGTTATCAGCGCAATAAACGGACAATCCCCCGATATTGCAATGGGTGTTGACAAGAGCTTTGAAGCAAAACACGGCGACACCGATCCCTATGACATCGGTGCGGGAGATCAGGGAATGATGTTCGGATATGCCTGCGATGAAACACCCGAATGTATGCCGCTGTCCGTCAGCCTTGCGCACAAGCTGACCCGCCGCCTGACGGAAGTTCGCAAGAGCCGTCATCTCGGCTATCTCCGTCCGGACGGCAAGAGCCAAGTCACCGTTGAATACGACGAAAGCGGCAAGCCTGTCCGCATTGACACAATAGTCATTTCAACGCAGCACGATCCGGATATCGACATGGAGCATCTGCGCCGTGACGTTATCGAAAACGTCATTCGTCCCGTTATTCCCGCGGAGCTTGTTGATGCGGAGACAAGAATTTTTGTAAACCCCACGGGAAGGTTCGTTATCGGCGGACCGCAGGGCGATTCCGGCCTGACCGGCAGAAAGATAATCGTTGATACCTACGGCGGCGTCGGAAGACACGGCGGCGGAAGCTTCTCCGGAAAGGATCCCACAAAGGTTGACAGATCCGCTGCATATGCGGCACGTTATGCGGCAAAGAATATCGTTGCACAGGGCTATGCAAAACGCTGCGAAATTCAGCTTGCCTATGCTATCGGCGTTGCAAAACCCGTCTCCGTCCGTGTTGACACTTTCGGAACGGGAACAATGCCCGATGCGGAGCTTGAAAAGATGCTGCTTGCAAGCTTCGATTTCCGTCCCGCCGCAATCATTGAAAAGCTTGACCTTCGCCGCCCGATTTACAAAAAGACTGCGGCATACGGCCATTTCGGAAGGGATGACGCCGATTTCCCGTGGGAAAAGGTTGATTTGCAGTTTGTGAAATGAGTTTGCACAAAGCAATTGCTGCCGGTTTTGCAGCGAGTTTTGCAGAGAAATGAATGCGGAGTATTGCGCCGGTTCAGTGCCGTGATATTCTTTTTAAACGAAATTGAAATGAAAAGGGATTGCCGCAGAGTTTGTGCGGCGATCCCTTTTTGCTTCGATATGCAAGAATGGAGAAAAGATTTATATCAAAAGATTTACAGTTCCTGAAAATACGACACGATCCGTCCCAAAGTATCATCGCTGATTTCATCGGGAACCAGAATCCCCTCCTCGATATAACGCTTCGCACCGGAAGAGGCATTGACGATTTCGGCGAATTCCTCGCTTGCTGCATATTGGCTGACTGCCGCAAGATACATTGTTGTTGAAACGCTGTAAGGGCTGTTTTCATCGTTTACAATTTTGTTGATTTTTTGCGCACAGGCGGCCGCAAGATCCTTGGCCTGTTTTGCCGTCAAGCTGTTTAGAATCTCCGGCATGCAAAGCATGGCTTCAAGATAGCGGAGCCTGATGCAGCCGACGCTGTCGCGTGCTTTCTGCTTGTCAAGGTCATAAAGTTTATATAGCCTTATAAGGCTTTCGGCAGCGTCCGGCCGGGTCATCAGCTCGCGTATGCCGTTATAGTCGCTGCGCACGTTCTCCATACCGTCCTGCATTGTGTTAAAAAGCATAAAATCAATAAACAGGTTATAGTTCATGCAATAAAGCACAAGCTCGTCGGTTGAAACGGTTTTGAGAATGTCCGCCGGAATCTGGGAAACTACGCGCATCTGCACGGCGTCCTCAAGTGCGTCCCACTGCTCCGGAGTATCGTCCGGATTTATGCTCGAAACGTATTTTTTTTCATCGGTTTTTTTGTTAAGGTATCCTTCGGGAACGGGAAACCAAAATTCGGAGGAATCGCCGTCCTCATCCTTGGCAGGTTCATCCTGCGGGTCGGAATGCCGAGTTTCGTATTCGACATAATGCTTCCGCGCATTGCGCCCGATTGCCGCATAACTCTTTTTTGGCAGTGCCAAGGCAAGAGTGAATGCTGCTGCTGCCAGTATGCATATGCATACAATGATCGCTCTTCTCTTTTTCACTTGAATAAATCCTTTCCGTGTCGTCAATATCGCATCTGACAACTACTTTTAAATAATAACAGATTATTTTTTAGACGTCAAGTCTGAAAACAAATAATATATATAAACGCAATCAGGTAAATGCATCGGCAGGACTCCGGGAATCGGTTTTAAACGGATCGTGCGAAAAAAGGCCGCAGGTTTGAGCCTTTTTTCGCACAATCTATCGGGGAAACTTCGGTTAAAGGTTGTTTATCAGAGCGCTTTATTCACTTGTGATTGAGTTCACAACCTCGGACATCTTTCCGAAATCGAAAGATTGAACGATCTCCACAGCTTCACTGCGTGAATTGTAAACGGTCAAAATTTCAACAAGGAAACCGTCAATATCCGCCCAGAACGTAACGGCATCATCGGAAACATCCGTATCGTTAACAATATAGAGTCTGCGTATTTTGTCCGAACCGGTCGGAATTATTTGCGTAACGTCCTTTGACTTGATTTTGCCGTTGAGCAGTGTTTCCGAATCGGCGGAAAGCCCCTCAAAAATAGTGAAGTAACCGTGCCCTTTATCAAAGAGGTACACAAGGGTAAAACGCCCGAATGTGGGGTAATAATCCATGTAATGCGGTTTATACTTCGGGTGGGTCGGGAAGGGAATCCTGTCAAAGCGTTCCAACAGATCGGACAGCTCCGCCTTGTTGCGGACGCCGCAGCAGCGGCGGATTCCACGCTCTTCAATGTAGCTTTCAACCTTGCTCTCATCCAGCTTCACGGATGCAAAAAATGCCTGCATTTCTTCAACACTGCGGAACTCAATGCTGTCGGGGGGAACTTGATGACCGGCTTGCCATTCGGTCGGTTGTGCGGTCGGCTGCGCGGTCGGTGTCGTTTCCGTTTTGTGAACGGAAGAACATGCAAGCGCCGAACAGAGGCATACAGCAAGTATTGCTGCGATGAAAAGATAATGTTTTTTCATAGTTATATTCCTTTCCGTGTTTATAACTGCCGTCCGCAATGATTGCAGGAAGAACTTGCTTCGGCGGGGGAGCAGCGTGCTCCCCCGTTCTGAGATTATTGCTGCTTTTTTGGTGCAGCTTTGGGTTTTGTTCCGAAAATCACACGAACCGAAGCTTACCTGCCGGCATATTGTGCAAAGGTTATGTGCCTGCAATGCTGAAGTCGGTTCAGAAAATTGTTTTCAGGCTGATTTATAATGATAAACACCGCATGGGAATCGATGTTTGTAACATAACGGGAAGTGTTGTAGCGAGTGTCGTGTTCATCCTTTTCCGTCACATAAGCAAGGAAAGGAAGCGTTGAATCCGCGTCGCAGGAAATCAACGAATAAACGCTGCTGTTCTCATATTTTTTGAGTTCTTCCGCGGGCAGGCTTTCGGTAACAATAATGGTTACAGACATGCAGCAGATGTCTTCATCGGCTCTGCTGTACCATATGGTGAACGCGTTGTTGTCGAAACGCAGGCTTGACATGTAATATTTATATCCGCTGAAGTCAGGCAAAGCAACATTGTCGAGCAGGCTGATAATGCGCTCTGCGTCTTCCTTGCTGTCAACGCCGCTCATATAAAAACCATGTGAATGAATGAATTCGGAAAATTCATCATCGGGGAGGTCAACGGATGCGCCAAAGTCATGGTATTCCTGAAGACTTTGGAAACTGATCATTGCGGGAGGTTCGCCCGAGTCATTCGGAGCAGCCGTGTTTTCCGCACCGCTTTTCGGCATTTCGGGGTCATCCGGGTTTTGGGCAGGCTTGCTGCACGCAAATGCAAAAGCAAGCAAAAGGGCAAGAAGGGCGAGAGATATTTTTTTCATAATTCCTCCATTAATGATAGTGTGTGTCGTCGGCGGGGGTGTCATTTCAAACGGTGCGCAACACATTCGCATTGAGCTGCGCTATGCTATGGCGCTGCGCTATTGCGCTGCGCTCGGAGAAGAAGTTTCACCGGGACAATATGCCGAACATTGTTCCGTGACGTTCGAACCGGTGAAATGATTTCCGCTGTCGTTTGACTGCGGAAGCCTGCTTGGCGGAGAATGCATCGCCTCCTTCAAATGTGATGACTATATTATACTATATTACCTATCGTTGTCAAGATAAAAAATCATTTATTCTTTACGTCGAAACACAAACAAAAACAGCCTCCGCAAGTGCATAAAATTTGTGGAAGCTGTTGATTTTTTGCGTTTTAGTTGAAAGCGGAAACGCCTGCGGAACGAGTGCTCCGTGAAAACGCCGTGGGAATATATTTGCAGAAAACATACGCCTTATGCAAACATAAACCGTTCGGAGTTTTCGGTTTATTCGCCGAGAGCATCCTCCCAACGGGGAGTGTTCCAACCGGTTGTGTCGAAGTATTGGCGAATCTTATCGCTCATGTATCGGAGCTTTGCGTAAAGGTGCGGATATTCCGAAAGCTCACTGCCGAAGAAACCCGTCATTGCATATTCCATGATTCGGGCGCGATCCTCGCGTTCGTTGGTTTTTGCATAACCGTCGATGAAATAGCAGTCCTTGGGTTTTGTCGGGCCGAAATAAGTGTAATCACCCTCGTTCAGAATGCTTTCGGCAGGATCAAAGATGTATTGGAAGCCATCGGGATTCAGCTCGGACCATTGGACAACATCGAATTCACCGGGGTTGATGCTTGTGATATGATCCTCCGTTGCGTGCCAGATCTCGTGGCAATAGGTGCCGACAAGCCCTTCGGAGAAAATGTCTACATAAATATTATGCCACAAAGAGCTTTGCACGCTGTAGCCGATCATGTTGAAATTGCTTTCAAACCCGCCGACAAGCATTATGCGTATGCCGCCGTCACCGAATTCCGAACGGAACTGCGGGAAAAAGCCCTCCGGATAGAGCGAAAGAGCTTCTTCGAGAGAGTCGAGTGCCGCGTTTATTGATGCGGCTTCGTCTGCAAGATTCATCTGATCGGTTGTGGTCGTCGGATACTCGGCAAAAGTACATGCGGGCAGACACTGGGAGGAGAGCAGGATGCGCACTCCGTATTTTTCGGAAATTTCATCCGCACGGCTGCGCACTCCCTGAAGATCTTCGGGGAGACTGCTGCCGTTCACGGCAGACCAATAATCTTCGGCAATGTATTCGTTGACGGTGAGCATGGATTCAGCCGGTTCGGTGCCGTCGATAACGGAATAATCAAGCACGGACGGAGAAATTAGGTTAAATTCAAATTGTGATTCAACGTAACTCACCGCTATGATGCCGCCGATGTTCGGAATGAAGCACTGCGTAAGCAGCTCATGCTCGATGCCGTATTGGGTAAGGTCGCAGCACTCAAGCGCGCTGCCGAGCCTGAACAAAGCGGGGGAATCTCCGGATGTTACGATGCAGTCCGAATAGGGAACGGGGTAAAGCTCGGTTTCGCCGCCGGGCAGCAGGGAGGCATCCGCAAAAACAAAACTGCCGTCGGCGGAATATGTGACATCGTATCCGCCGGCGTCGGTGTTATATTTAAAGAAATAAACATCCGAATCCTCGGTAAAATGCGGAATGAACGAGTCGGAGGAAATCATCGAGAATGAATTTGAATCAAGGTCGAGCAGCGTCGTTCCGCAAATCATTGTGTCCGGGGAAAGAAAAGCATCCAAAAACAGTTTGTCCTCGGTCGGATGTATGTCAACAAGCGAGTTGAACCGAAGGTTGAATGCGGCTTCCACGGGGGAGACTTTGCCGGTTTCGATATTCATGCTGCACAGCACGTAATCCTTAAGAAAATAGTATTCTGTCAAATCATGCGAAAACTGACCGTAAATCGTTTCAACTTCGAAACGCTTCTTCTGATTCAAATCGGCGTCGAAAAGAATCCACTCGTTTTCGTCAACGTTGAACGCGGCAAAGGTGTCGTCCGGAAAGATTTCGTCCGAAACGGACCAGTTGCCGCCAATCGTGACGGATTTAATAACGCTGTCCGAAACAATATCAACTGTTGTGAACGTTGTTTTTTTGTTTTCGTAATCATTTTGGCAGGCAAGTGCGCCGCTTTGTCCGAACGGATGCAGTTCGGGAAGCAGGGATGTATCAAAACTTGTGAGTTTGCGCACAGGTTCGGGCACGGGTGTTGCCGTCGGGGCTTCCGTCGGTGCGGGTGTTGCCGATGCGGGTGCGGGTGTTTGCTGCGAGTCACTGCCGGAATTGCAGCCGAAGCAGAAAACACATGTCGCAAACAACAGCGCAAGCAGAGCGAACAGCGCGTGATTGCAATAGCTTGATAATGAAGTTTTTTTCATGGCGGTAAACGCCTCCTTAATTATTAATTTGCCGAAAGAGCGCGTATGCTCAATCGGCATGTTGTTGAATTTTGAAAAGTTCCGTTCAATTCGCATCCGTAACCGAACACGGTCTGCGGAAGTATTTGAATTCGCCGCCGCATGTGGAAACAACGACTTTGTTCTGCGTTGCGGAGCAATGCGCAATAAGCGGTTCGCCTTTTTTCAGAAAGCCGACACAGATTCCGACATGGTTTCCGTCGCTTCCGGGGTATTTGTTGATGAACGCAAGATCGCCGATACGAACATCGTTTTTTTTAATTTCAGCGGATTTATCCCACTGATTCCAGGTGCCGACGCCGATTTTTTCAATCGTTTCGGCTTTGTCCGCGCCCAATTGAATATAGCACCAAAGCACAAACCCGGAGCAGTCCAATCCGTACGGGATGGTTGTTCCGCTTGTGGAATGGCCGGGGCTTGTGACTTCGGCAGGTTTGCCCCAGCGGTCATCCCAACCGACGGTGTAGCTCTTGCCGCCCCAAAAATAGCTGACCTTTCCGACAAGCATAAGCGCAGATTCCGCAAGAGTGCGCTGAGCTTCCGTTGAATACTCGCTGTGCGCCGACATTTGCTGAATCTCCGCCTCGCCGAGTATGCGGTATTCTGTTCCGCGGCATGCAAAAAAATATGTTGCTGCCGCAATAAGCATAATTAGCAGCGCAAAAAAGACAGCGCAAATGCTGATGCGTTTCGAATTGTTTTTTTGCTGCACGGGCGACCTCCTTCACTGCGGCCGAAGCTTTCGGCCGGGTTATAATGCAATAATAACATAATGCGCAGGCCGTTGCAAGCACGCTGAATAATAAACAATATATTTAGCGAACGGAATTTGTTTGGTGCTTTTTTCGAATTGTGTTCGGGTGATAAAAAATTAAAACAAATAATCTGAAAAATGTACAAAAGTCAACTAATTTTTGACAAGATTTGCAAAAATGAATCAAACGAAATGCGGGTGTTTCGCATTTTCGGCAAAAAATCGCCGATACTTTCGCAATCAGAAGTAATATGCTATAATAGACACAAGGCGATATACACAGGAATACTTCGAACAGGATTTTTTACGGGGAAAACTTTGAACAAACGTCTTTTCCGTGTCAGAAAAGCATTGATCGGAGTTTCCGAAAAGGATTGGGGAATTCGAAATGATAAGTATTGCAATTTGTGACGATGAAGCTGTCTTTGCGGAGGCACTTCATGCTCTTGTCGACGCCGGAATGAAAGAAATTCTGTACGGTGAAAATTCGATGGATGAAAGAGAGATTTCATATGAGATAACGGTGTTTACGAACCCGTTGGAGATGATGGACGCTTTAAGAATAAAGCGGTTCGATCTTGCTTTTTTGGATCTTCTTATGAATGAGGAAAGCGGGTTCGGCGTTGCGGAAGAGATTCGCAGAATGAGACTGAACACTGAAATTGTATTTGTTACTTCATACGGCGAAGCGAGGGATGATGCATTTAGATACAGTCCGATAGGCTATGTTGACAAACCGGCAGCGAGTGAAAAAGTAACAAAACTTCTGCGCCTCTATATCGATTACTATTCCGATTGCAAGCGTTATATTTATGTCGGGAAAGCAAGCGAGGAACGCAGAATTGCGGTCAATGATGTTACGCATATCGAAGTCAGCGGGCGCGATATCAAGATAGAGCTGTCCTCCGAAGGCATAAAAACCGTGATTAACACCACGGGCACGATTTCCGAATACGAAGAAAAGCTTAAAAGCAGCGGATTTGTGCGCTGCTACAGGAGCATTCTTGTGAATCCGCGCCATATAAAGGCATATAACGTGGGCAGCAGCGAATTTATAATGAGCACCGGAACGAAGCTGCCCGTATCCCGCAAATATTCGGCGCAGGCCGTGACTGCGTATAACAGGGCGAAGAACGGGGGAGGAAGGCTGTGAGTTCGGTAACGTTTTATAAAATCTGCGAGCTTCTGCTGGTGGTCATATATGCAATCGGTGCGGACTATATGATGACATCCGTCCTCGAGCGGCGATTTGTTCTGAAAAGAAAGATTCCGTTATTTAATTTTCAACGGCTGGCATACATACTGACTCTTGCGACAACGTTCCTGTTTTTGTCGCACGAGAACACGGCGTACACAACCGTGTATAAACTTGTTATGCAGTTTGCGATCGTCATATTCCTGTATAAAGGAAAGTTCGCTCTGCGCGTTCTGATGGGTGCTGCTCATTTTTTCACGCTGTTCATAGGTGAATTCCTGAGCCTGAATGCAATTACCGCACTCGGAATTCCGATAGAGCTGCTCTACGTCAAATTCAGCTTTTGGGTTTTGATGTGCGATCTGCTTTCGTCGCTGCTTGTGTACATCGTCGCTTTTGTTGCACACAGAATAAGAGAGTTTCCGACAGGAAGTCTTTCCTCGAAACAACTGCAAAAACTTTCTGCTCTGCCGATAGCTGCCGGTGCGGCAGTGATCATTTTCTGCCTGCTTGAATACAACTTTATTTCGCCGGGATTAACAGTCGGCTGCGTTGCGCTTGTGCTCATTTCGGCGCTTGCGGCAGGAATCACGTTCCAATTGGATATTTTTTCGGAAATGCTGAAAACGCAGCAGCACGCAAGAGCGGCGGCGGCGTCCGCACAGGAAGCGCAGTTCGAGCTTGAAAAAGTGCACGAAACGGCACGCCACGGCGATGATGTGCGTCGGCTTGAACACGACATGAAAAACCTGTTGCTGATGGTGCATATGCTGAACGAACAGGGCGACGGCGAGCGCATTGATTCGTTGCTCAACGATATTGAATCGAAGATTAAAGTTGAAACGGACAGCAGCATTGCCGAATACGGACGAACCGTATGCATTCCCGTTGAAAAGTTTTCGTCGTATATCGGTTCCGACGCCGGCCGAAAATCCGAATATGCCGGCAATAACACCGACAGTGCCCAAACGGAGGAAAACGCATGAACTTTTTGGCAATGCTCAGGATTATTGTTTCCTGCCTTTTAAATGCTGTTGTTGCATGGACGATTGACTTTTACGCAAGCTCCCTGCTGACCCGCAGAGATGTTTTTAAAACAGGGCGCAAGCCGAAAATCTTTACGGTTCAATGGCTTGCGTTCGCGCTGATGCTGTGCGGATTTGAGCTGCTCCCGGCGGGTTTGAGCGAAATCGGGAAGCTTTCTGTAATATGCGTCAAAGCTGCCTGCTATATAGTTCTGTTTGAATTGCTGTATGACGGCGGTTTCCTGAAAAAACTGCTTATGGCGGTCCTTCACCCCGTTATCATGCTGGGCGGAGAGTTCATCATGTCCCGTGCATTTATTGCAGCGGGCCTGAATCCCGCGGAGTATATTCAAGCTCACGATTTGGTTCAGCATATTGTCTCCGCGTTCATTTCCATGCCGGTTGTTGCCGCGGGGCTTGCAATGCGCTGCGTTCCGAACATGTGGTTCGGAAGCATAACGAACGTTCAAAAACTGAAGCTTGCACTTCTGCCGATTCTTTCTGCGGTGCTGATGGTGCTGTTTCTTCTGATTGCGTTCAATATCGTTCCGCTCGTGAGTACGGTTTCGGCATTGCTGATACCTTTTGCGCTGCTTACAATACTGAGCATCGGTTTTCAGTTCAGTTTTCTTTCGAAGATGTCCGTTGCGCAAAAACAAATGGCGGAAAACGAAAAAGAAGCAAGAAGAGCGCAGTTTGAATTGCAGCTGGGTGTTCAGCAGGCAAGCCATGCGGAGGATGTTCACCGTATTGAACAGAAGATTCGCTCAAACATTCGCACACTGCGGGAACTGAACAAAGAAGGAAAGCGGGAAGAGATAAACAGCTTTATCGAAAGCACCGCAAAGGTAATGAAGCAGAACCGTGTTGAAATTCCGTTTTCCGGCGCGGACGTTATTGACAGCATAATGTGGGCAAAAGTCGGCGAGATGAAGAAAGCGGGCATTGAAGCGGATTACAAAACGGAAAAGATAAATGCGGACGTCGTCAAAATATCCGATGCGGAGCTTTGCGCACTGTTTGCAAACGCACTCGACAACGCGATTGAGGGCACTCAAAGGCTTTCCGGCGGGGAAGTCAAAAAGATTTTCGTTCGAATTCGACAGACGGAGTGTGCGCTTGAAATTACCGTGCGCAACCCCTGTGAGGCGGAGCAGACCGTTGCAGCGGCATTTATGCAGAGTGCGAAGCGCGCTGTCGGGAACCATGGCTACGGAATGGGCAACATGAAGCGAATCTGCCGCGAAAACGGCGGGGAGTTCGTTCCGAATGTTCAAAACGGGGAGTTCGAGGTTTTCATTTCGCTGCCATTCAGGAATTCGCAGTCGGAACATGTGCGGAATGCGGACGCTGAACACAGCCGCATTACAGCAGCCGCAGACTGAAAAGCGTAAAAATTCGCCGTTCGGTTCCGAAAGAAAACCGAACATAAAATCAATACAGAACCGCACGGGCGGCGCAATTTCGGATATATCCGCAAAATGCGCCGCCTGTCTATTGCGCATTGGTCAAAAAGATAGTAAAATAAACCTGAAAAACAGTGCCGATGCAATTCGGCATGAACCAAACAAAAAAAACGGAGGCATAATATGACCGTTAAAACTTTTGATGAACTCGTTGCCAAGGTTAAATCCGGCAAAAAATCAACAGTTGCACTCGTTTGCGCAAACGATGCACACGCACTTGAAGCCGTTATTCACGCAAGCGATCTTGTGGATGCCGTACTCGTTGTTGAAGCGGACAAGCTTGACGAGCTGAAGGCTCTTCTCGTTTCTCTCGGCAAGAATCCCGATGATTTCGCAATCGAAGTTGTTCCCGAGGGTATGCACCCCAGCGTATGCGCCGCGAAGCTCATTCATGCGGGCAAGGCGGATTTCCTCATGAAGGGCAAGATCATGACGGGCAATCTTCTTAAGGGCGTTCTTTCACCCGATGCGGATCTGCGCACCGGTTCGCTCATGAGCCACGTCATGCTGTTTGAAGTTCCCGGTTATCACAAGCTCCTCGGCGTTACCGACGGAGGCATGTGCACCTATCCCGACCTTGAAAAGAAAGTCGGCATTGTTAAGAACGCCGTTCAGTTCTTCCACAAAATCGGCGTTGAAAAGCCCAATGTTGCTGCACTTTGCGCAATCGAAACCATCAACCCCAAAATGCAGGAAACCGTTGACGGTGCAGAGCTTAAGCGCATGAGTCTCGCGGGCGAACTCGGCGAATGCTATGTTGAAGGTCCCATCAGCTACGACCTTGCAATGGTTCCCGAGCTTTCTGCCGTAAAGGGCTACACCGCCTGCCCCTGCTGCGGCGATTTCGACATTCTTCTCGTTCCCGAAATTGTTGTCGGCAACGTTCTCGGCAAGTGCCTGACCTATACCTGCGGCGGCAGAATGGCCGGCATCGTTATGGGCTGCAAGGTTCCCATCGTGCTCACCAGCCGCGGTTCCAGTGCGGAAGAGAAGTATTACTCCCTCGCAATGGGCGCGGGCTTTGTCGGCTGAGTCTCGGTAATCGCTTAAATTACGGAAACATCTATGGAGAACAAAAAAGCTGAAAGAATCCTCGTTATCAACCCCGGTTCAACTTCAACCAAAATCGCGGTTTTTGACGATGATAAACAAATTATGGCTCAGACGATACGCCACCCGCTGGACGAAGTCAAGGCGTTTTCGTGGGTTATGGATCAGTTTGATTACCGCATGGAGCACATCAATGCCGCTCTCAATGCTGCGGGAATCGACAAGTCCACCCTCACCTGCGTTATGGCGCGCGGCGGTCTGCTGCCTCCCGTACCCTCCGGTGCATTCAATGTCAACAAGGATATGATTGACTATTTCTATGCGACGAAGGTAAACGTTCATATTTCAAACCTTGCCTGCGTGCTTGCGGATGCAATTGCGCGCCCCCTCGGCATTCCCGCAATGGTCTATGACCCCGTTGCGGTTGATGAGCTTGAGGATGTTGCAAGAATCACCGGTATGCCAGAAATTTCAAAGGCAAGCCGCGGGCATGTGCTCAACAGCCGCGCAATGGCGAGAAAATGCGCCGAAGAGATTCTCGGAAAAAAACTTGAAGACTGCACGATAATCGTTGACCATATCGGCGGCGGCTGCTCCACATGGCTCGTTCATAACGGACGCTGCATCGATTGCTACAGCGACGACGATGCCGGGTTTGCACCAGAACGCTGCGGCAAAATTCAGGCGATGGAGCTTGCAATGCTTTGCTACAGCGGCAAATACACAAAGGCTGAGATGAGCCGCTATATACGCGGAAAGTCCGGCCTGTCGGCTCTGCTCGGAACAAGCGATGCAATCGAGGTTGAGCGCATGATCGAATCGGGCGACGAACACGCACGCCTTGTTTACGATGCAATGGCACGCAGCCACGCGAAGGGCATTGCGGACCTTGCGAGCGTTGTTTGCGGCAAGGTTGACAGGATCGTTATTACCGGTGGGCTTGCAAACAGCAGGATGCTGATGGATATGATTCGCCCCCACGTTGAGTGGATCGCTCCGATGGAAGTCATGGCGGGCGAATTCGAAATGGAAGCGCTTGCGGCGGGCGGCCTGCGCGTGCTGCGCGGCGAAGAAAAAGCGCACGATTTCGTTTGGAATCGATAAATGCGCTGACAATTGCTGCCGAAGTCCGCTGCCCATGACGTTGAATGCGGATGTCGTTTCCGTGCGGCGCACGGACGGCTGAAGTAAAAACAGCGGGTATTGATTTGTGCTGCCTGTTAAATTTGTTTGCCGAATTGCAGTCAACCATGAATCAAGAGCCTGCAAACAGAGAACTTTATAAATCGAAAGGAGCTTTTTGCAATGGAACTTGAACTCACTCTTGATAACTTTGATGCCGAGATCGGCAAATCGACTCCGATACTCGTTGACTTCTGGGCTGCATGGTGCGGCCCGTGCAGGATGCTTTCGGGCGTTATCCAACAGCTTGCGAACGAAAGCGACGGAAGCTATCGCGTCGGCAAGGTTAATGTTGACGAACAGCCGGAACTTGCAAAGCGTTTCGGTATTGCAAGCATTCCCACGGTAATCCTGTTCAGAAACGGCGAGGCGATTCAAAAGCAGATGGGCGTTGCGCCCAAAGCAGCATTTCTGAACATGCTTCAGGAAGCAAAGTAAATTCCGACTTTTATCGGAAAAGCAGGTTATTTGGAACACTCCGGATGACCCGAAACGAACATAGTCCGCCGGGTCGCTTTTTCGGCTCGGCGGACGGGCAGAGCGGAGGCACGGTTGAAGCCGTGTTTCCGTTCTTTTTTGATTTTGAAACGGGGAGCAGCTGCAAGCCGCTTAATTGCTGTTCGATATCAACGGTTGGGTTTCCGTGTTCCGCCGGCTGCCGAATATTCGGTACAGGGCTTTAAAAACGCAGCCGAAGTTCAGCGTGAGATAAAACAGATGCAGAACATCAGCACGGCAATTATCAGTATCAGCACCCATTGCGGGGCAAGCAGCAGCAGCACCACAACGGCTGTTATGCAGAGCAGTGAGAGCAGCAGCGACACGACAAAGCGCGGAACTCTGCGCTTTCTGTAATGTGCACGCCTGTTGCAGGGTCTGAAGGTGAAAATCATTATGAACATCCTTTCCAAGCTGTTTAGAACAGGGGGAAGACGAAATCGAAAGCAGGATTTGCACCCCTTGCAAAAGCATATTCGCCGAATTTGCAATACTTACCGATTATATCGAAAAATGTTTAAATTTTTTTAAAAAAAAGCCGCATTCACTATTGTATTGGAACGTTGATTAATGTTAAAATAATAGCATATGGGTATTTTTGCGCTCAAACTTCATTCGGCTGTTTTGCAATGATGTATGAGCACGGGAACTCCCTGAAGAGCTGTAACTACAATGAACTTCCCCCGACTTCGGGTTTTGTTAGGAGTTAAAAATAATGGGTATGTTTGAATTCAACGATGTCGGTATCGATCTCGGTACCTCCAGCGTATTGGTATATGTAAAAAACAAGGGTATCGTGCTGCGTGAACCCTCCGTTGTTGCGGTTGAAAAAATAACGGGCAAGATTTATGCTGTCGGCGAGGAAGCGCGCCGTATGCTCGGAAGGACTCCGGGCAATATCGTTGCGATACGTCCGCTTCGCGACGGCGTTATTTCCAATTTCGACATTACGGAAAGACTGCTGCGCCACTTCCTCAAAAAGGTTGTCGGCACACGCATTTTCTTTAAGCCCCGCGTGGTTGTGTGCGTTCCGTCCGGCGTTACGGAAGTCGAAAAGCGTTCTGTAATCGAAGCGACCGAGGAGGCGGGCGCGCGCCACACCTACCTTATTGAAGAACCCATCGCCGCCGCAATCGGTGCGGGGATAGACATTTCCCAGCCGCGCGGCAACATGGTCGTTGATATCGGCGGCGGAACAACCGACGTTGCGATAATTTCTCTCGGCGGTTCTGTTCTCAGTGAATCGATAAAAGTTGCGGGCGACAGGTTCGATGAATCCATCGTTCGCTATATGCGCAAAAAGCACAACCTCCTTATCGGTGAGCGCACCGCAGAGGAGATGAAGATTCGCATCGGCTCGGCTTATCCGCGCAAGGAACAGGTTTTTATCGACGTTAAAGGCCGCAACCTGATTTCCGGCCTGCCGCAGGCGATAACAATCGGCTCGAACGAAATGATCGATGCGCTTGAAGAACCTCTTCAGAATATCCTTGAAACGGTTCGAAACCTTTTTGAAAAAACTCCGCCGGAGCTTGCAAGCGACATTGCGGAAAACGGCATTTGCCTCACCGGCGGCGGCGCACTGCTTTACGGCATGGATAAATTCGTTGCCGAACACACGAAGGTTCCCTGTTACGTTGCGGAGGATCCCATTTCCTGCGTTGCAATCGGCACGGGCAAGGTGCTTGACAATATCGACAAGGGCTTTGTGAATGCGCTGTACGATTACCGCAGGGGCGACTATTTCGAAGCCTGATAAGATTGATTTGATTTTTTTAATTTGCAAACGGGCGGTTTTGCGGCTGCCCTGTTTGTTGTACCGCAAGAAAAAAACAGCCCGAATGAAATGTGAGGAAAGGCATGACTGACTTTAAAAAACTTCAGAATGGAAGCGATATTCGCGGAGTTGCGATTGAAACCGAGGGCGGAAAGCCCGTGAATTTAACGCAGAACAGCGTTGTGCGCATCGGCGCGGCATTTGCGCTTTTTGCTGCGGACAGGGCAAATAAGCCCGTTTCCGAGCTGCGCATTGCAATCGGCAGGGATTCAAGACTGAGCGGCGAACAGCTCACTCTCTGGCTTGCGGACGGTATTGCTTCCGTCGGTGCAAATGCTTATGACGGCGGCCTTGCAAGCACTCCTGCAATGTTTATGTGCTGCGTGAACGAACTTCGTTTTGATGCCGGAATAATGGTCACGGCAAGCCATTTGCCGATGGAACGCAACGGCATGAAATTTTTCACGGCAATTGCGGGCGGGCTTGAAAAGGCCGATATTACAGCAATTCTTGCATCCGCCGAAAAAGCCGAATTCCCGATTGCCGCGCAGCGCGGCCAATGCGGAACGGTTGACGTTATGACGCCCTATGTAAACGGACTTAAAGAAAAAATCCTTTCAGCCCTCGGCTGTGCAAAAGATGAAAAACCTTTCAGCGGCCTTAAAATCGTTGTCGATGCAGGCAACGGCGCAGGAGGTTTCTTTGCCGAACGGCTGCTTGAACCGTTGGGTGCGGATATCACGGGCAGCAGGTTCCTTGAACCGGACGGAAGGTTCCCGAATCATCAGCCCAATCCCGAAAACGCCGATGCAATGCGCAGCATATGCGAAGCCGTTGCGGAAACGGGTGCGGATTTCGGCATTATTTTCGACACCGATGTTGACAGAGCGGGCGCTGTCCTCCCTTCCGACGGCGGCGTTATTGCGCTTGACAGGAACAGGCTGATTGCGCTTATGACGGCGATTCTCGTTCGTCAGTACGGACCGATAACAGTTGTTACGGATTCTATTACATCAACCGGACTCACGGATTTCATCAACTCCCTCGGCTGCCGTCACCACAGGTTCAAGCGCGGTTATCGCAACGTTATAAACGAAGCGAAACGCTTGCTTGCCTTGGAAGAAGCGGCAAAAAAAGCGAAGGAAGAAACTGATGCCGAATTCGCGAATGCGATATTTGCTGATGCGATATTCGCTGATGCGATATTCGCTAATGCGATATTCGCTATGGAGACCAGCGGCCACGGTGCATTGCGCGAAAACTATTTTCTTGATGACGGTGCATACATAATTGTAAAGCTGCTTGTCGCGCTTGTTGAAGCACGGCGCGAAGGCAAGACTTTGAACGAACTTATCGCAAACCTTAAAGAGCCTTGCGAAAGTGCGGAAGCGCGGCTCAATGTGTTGCTTGACGACACGGCGGATTACACCGCCGCCGTATTGGAAAATGTGGAAAAGCATTTTTCAAACCTTCCGGGATTTGAAATTGTTCAGCCGAATTACGAGGGGGTCCGCGTGAATGCGGACGAGACGCACGGAAACGGCTGGTTCCTTATTCGCCGCAGTCTGCATGATCCGCTCATGCCCTGCAATATCGAAAGCAATTCCGTGGGCGGGATGCGACTTATTGCGGCTGAACTTTACAATGCGCTTAAAGTTTTCGACAAACTGGAGCTTGAACCGCTGAAGAGGCTGATGTAACGGAGGGATTTCCAATGCAGCAAAAACTTTATGACGTTATTATTGCAGGTGCGGGACCTGCCGGGTTAACAGCCGCGGTTTATGCGCGTCGTGCCGGAAAATCCGTACTTCTTATTGAAAAAGAATCATTCGGCGGGCAGATAACGCTTTCGCCGCATGTTGAAAACTATCCGTTCACGCGCCCGATGAGCGGCAATGAGCTTGTTGAAGTGCTTGTTGAACAGGTCATGAATCTCGGTGCGGATGTTGAAGTCGGTGCCGTTGTTGCTGTCAGCGAAAATGCGGACAAAACAGTGACGGTTCGAACCGATTATCAGGAATTTACGGGACGAACGCTCATAATTGCAACCGGACTTAAACACAGATTGCCCGGCGCGGAGGGCGAACAGAGATTTATCGGCAGCGGAATATCATTTTGTGCAGTTTGCGACGGTGCGTTTTTTAAGGATAAAGCCGTTGCGGTCATCGGCGGAGGAAACACGGCCGTTCAGGATGCAATATACCTTTCAAAGATTTGCAGCAAGGTTTATCTGATTCACCGCCGCAGCGAATTTCGTGCCGAAAAACATGTTGCGGACGGACTTGCTGCCTGCGCAAACATTGAGCCGGTTCTGAACAGCACCGTTGTGCGCTTCGTCGGGGAAGGCAAGCTTTCCGAAATTGTTGTTAAAAATCGCGAAACGGGTGAGGAAAGAGAGCTTTCGGTCAGCGGCGCATTCATTGCCGTTGGGTTTGCGCCGAACAACGGTGTGTTTGCGGAGCTTGTGAAGCTTGATGAGGGCGGTTTTATCCGTTCGGGCGAGGACTGCAAGACTTCCAGACCGGAGATTTTTGCAGCGGGGGATTGCAGAACAAAATCCGTAAGACAGCTTGTGACAGCGGGCGCGGACGGCGGTGTTGCGGCGATTGCGGCCTGCGAATACATTGACAGCCTGCGGAATACGGAAAAAGTCGCCGAAAGCTGAATCGTAATGCATTGCAGAATATCGGATTCTATCAAGAAGGAGCTATTTTGAACATGGATGAAACAAAAAATGTGAATGATATGAGCACGGGCGGTTCGGAAACGGAACAGCGAGAAAATTACGGTCAGCCACATTTTGCTTATTTTCAAAACAGCAGGTGCGAGTATTTTCCATGCCATAAACTGCCGGAGAACGGTTTTTTCAATTGCCTTTTCTGCTATTGTCCGCTGTATGCATTGGGCGATAAATGCGGCGGGAATTTCAAATTCATTGCGGGTGGCGTGAAGGACTGCTCTGCATGCGGCCTTCCGCACAGCGAAGCGGGCTATGCCTATATAACCCGAAAATATCCCGAAATCATGGAAATAGCAAAACAAAACTCGAACGCGAATGAGGAATGACCGCCGAGCTTAAGCGGTTTGAAAACCGAAAAGTGTGAATTAATTGTAAAATTAAGCATTGACAAGCCCGCAGCATTTGCCGTGAATACGGAAGTGCTGCGGGCATTTATTCATTTCATTGTTCAATGCCGAAAAAGCTTTCGGCATTTTTATATGCCGCGGAGCAGACTTCCTCTGCTGAAATGCTGCGAACTTCCGCAATTTTTTCTGCCGTAAGGTGCATAAACCCGGGGTGGTTGCGTTCGCCGCGGTGCGGCACGGGGGTCATGTAGGGGCAGTCCGTTTCCAGCATGATGCTGTCGAGCGGCAGCTTTTGAACAACTTCAACGGGTTTTTTTGCGTTTTTAAAAGTTACGGCTCCGCCGAAACTGAATTTCAGTCCTAAGTCAAGGCATTCAAATGCCGTTTCAACGCTTCCGGAATAGCAATGCATAACTCCGCGCAGTCCGTCACGGTGTGCGTGAAGAATGTCCATGCAGTCCCCGAATGCTTCGCGGATATGGAGCACAACGGGATAACCGAGCTGCTTTGCAAGTTCAAGCTGTTCCGCAAACCATTTTCTCTGACAATCGCGCGGGGAAAGGTCATAGTGATAATCCAACCCGATTTCACCGAGAGCAAGCATTTTTTTGTGCTGCAAAATATCCGAAATTCTGTCCATCATCGCATTATCCATTGCGGAAACATCGTGCGGATGCATTCCGACGGTTCCGTAAATGAAGGGATAGCGATCGATGAGTTCAATCGTTCGGTCAGCGGTGCGAACATCGCAGGCAACGTCGATAATGCGTGTGACGCCGCTTTCGTAAAGCTTAGGAATCAGCGAATGCCTGTCCTCGTCAAAGGCTTCATCCGAAAGGTGGGCATGTGTGTCGAAAAGTTCCATAAAATAAACACTCCGTTGGACAATAAAGTAAAAACAGGCAGCAATATAATACAATGCCGCACGGACCGAGTGACAAACACAGGCTGCATTTCTATGCAGCGGGTGCAGACAACCGCTTTGTCCTGCAATCACTTTGCCCGGCGGCAGATCGTACTTGTTATTTCATTACCCAAAATTTGTGAGCAGGACTCAGTTCGCCGCCTGTTCACAGCCCATGCTGCGCACAAAGCCGTTGATAGGTCCGACACCGGACAGCTTTTCGGCGTTGCCGGAGCCGTTTTCGCCGAAACTGACAACAACCAATGCGGGAACCTGCATCACGCCGTAGCGCAGAGCAAGCTCGGGCTCGTCTTCCGCATCAACAACATCGTATTTGATTCCGGCTCGGTCAAGAATTGCCTTTGCCGCTTTGCAGTTCGGGCAGGTTTTTGTTGTGAAAAGCGTGTATGCAGCCGCGACATCGGGGGATGCGCTGCCGGAAACTTCGAAATTTTCGCGTTTTTCAGCGGCGGCGGCAGCTTCGGCTTCGCGCTGCTTATGCTCGCGGTAGTCCAGCATGCTGTACACCTTCCTGTCTTTAAATTCCTGCACTTTGCCGTCGTTCCAATTCTGCACCGGGCGGTAGTAACCGGTGATTCGGCTGTAAACCTCGGTTTTGCTTCCGCAATGCGGGCATGTGTACTGTTCGCCTGCAAGATAGCCGTGCGTGCGGCAGACCGAGTAGGTGGGGGAGATGGTATAGTAAGGCAGCTTATAATTCTCTGCAATTTTGCGAACAAGGGTCGCCGCACTCTGCCAATCGGGCAGTTTTTCGCCGAGGAAGGTGTGGAACACCGTGCCGGAGGTATAGAGCGTTTGCAGCTCGTCCTGAATATCCAGTGCAGAGAAAATATCTTCCGTATAGCTGACGGGAAGATGTGAGCTGTTGGTGTAATAAGGCGTTTCACCCTCTTTTCCGGCGGTGATTATGCCGGGGAAGTGCTTTGCGTCGTATTTTGCAAAGCGATACACGGTGGACTCCGCAGGAGTTGCTTCAAGGTTGAACAATTCCCCGTCGTACTGTTCCTGATAGTCGGAAAGCCTGCCGCGCATATGGTTTAAAACCGCCTTTGTGAATTCCTGCGCGTCTTTGTGCGACAGGTCATCGCCAAGCCAGCTTGCGTTAAGACAGGCCTCGTTCATGCCGACAAGTCCGATGGTGGAAAAATGGTTGTTGAACGAACCGAGATAGCGTTTTGTATAGGGATAGAGTCCTTCGTCAAGCAGTCTTCCAATGACGGTACGCTTTACGTGCAGCGAACGTGCGGCAATGTCCATAAGCTTGTCAAGCCTCTGATAAAACTCCTGCTCGTTTGCGGAAAGGTAAGCGAGGCGCGGCATGTTCAGCGTAACAACGCCGACGCTGCCGGTGCTTTCGCCGCTTCCGAAAAATCCGCCGCTCTTTTTGCGCAGCTCGCGCAGATCAAGGCGCAGACGGCAGCACATGGAGCGGATATCGCTGGGCTTCATGTCGCTGTTGACATAGTTGGAGAAATACGGTGTGCCGTATTTTGCCGTCATTTCGAACAAAAGCCGGTTGTTTTCGGTGGGGGACCAATCGAAATCCTTAGTGATGGAATAAGTCGGAATCGGGTATTGGAAGCCCCTGCCGTGCGCATCGCCGTCTATCATGATTTCGATGAAGGCCTTGTTGACCATGTCCATTTCTTTTTTGCAGTCACCGTAGGTAAAGTCCATGGGTTTGCCGCCGACGATTGCGGGACGGTCGCGCAGATCCTCCGGAACGGTCCAATCAAGGGTGATATTGGAGAACGGTGCCTGAGTGCCCCAGCGGGAAGGGGTGTTCACACCGTAAATAAAGCTTTCGATGCACTTTTTAACCTGCTCATAGGTCAGATTATCCGCACGAACAAAGGGCGCAAGGTAGGTGTCGAATGAGCTGAATGCCTGCGCACCCGCCCATTCGTTCTGCATGATGCCGAGAAAATTGACCATTTGGTTGCAGAGCGTTGAAAGATGCTTGGCAGGGGAGGAGGTTATTTTGCCAGCAACGCCGGAAAGCCCCTCTTCAATAAGCTGGCGCAGCGACCAACCCGCGCAATAACCCGTCAGCATTGAAAGATCATGCAGATGGAATTCGCAGGTGCGGTGAGCATTTGCAATTTCGTCGTCGTAAACTTCACTGAGCCAATAGTTGGCGGTTATTGCGCCGCTGTTGGAAAGAATAAGTCCGCCCACGGAATAGGT
>ERZ808278.538-NODE-538-length-23685-cov-5.092510_pt1 | contig 23685 bp, 24 predicted proteins | sample MGYA00521239_ERZ808278 | MGnify/ENA primary metagenome ERZ808278 (study PRJEB31516, sample SAMN03275600) | gut metagenome | biome: mammalia-associated habitat; material: feces | host: Papio cynocephalus | place: Kenya | collected 2012-07-17 ... | reverse complement strand
GGGTTTTCTAACCCAACAAATTTATTTGTGAAAACCTATCTACAACAGTTAAGTAAGTGTCGGGTTGGAATTAAAAAACTTACCGACGTATAATAAATTAAGGAGAAAAATATGGTATCAAAAAACTTTTTATTCACTTCTGAATCAGTAACAGAAGGTCATCCGGACAAAGTTTGCGACCAAATATCAGACGCAATTTTGGACGAATTTTTAACAAAGTGCCCATCATCTCGTGTAGCTGCAGAAACAACTGTTACTACTGGTATGGCTCTTGTTTGTGGTGAAATCACATCAGATTGTTATGTAGATATTCCACAAGTTGTTAGAAACACTATTAAAAACATCGGCTATGTTGGTGAAAATGGTGGCGGTTTTGATTATAAGACTTGTGCTGTTTTAACAAGTATTGATGAACAATCTACAGATATTGCTGGCGGTGTTAATAAAGCTTTAGAATCAAGAAACAATAATGCTGATACATCTTCAAATGAAACAGAGGACATCGGTGCTGGTGACCAAGGTATTATGTTTGGTTATGCTTGTAATGAAACACCTGAATTAATGCCTTTACCAATTAGTTTGGCTCACAAATTATCTTATAGATTATCAAGAGTTAGAAAAAAAGGTATAGTTGATTACTTAAGACCAGATGGTAAATCTCAAGTTACTGTTGAATATGTAGACGGCAAACCAGCTAGAATTCATACCGTTCTTATTTCAACTCAACACGACCCAGTTATTGGTACAGAAAGCAATAACGAAAAAGTTCAAGAAATTATCAATAGAGATATTAGAGAACACGTAATTGATTATGTATTCAAAAAAGAGGCTATAAAACCTGATGAAAACACAATTATTTTAGTAAATCCATCAGGTAGATTTGTTATTGGTGGACCTCAAGGTGATGCGGGTCTTACTGGTAGAAAAATTATCGTAGATACTTATGGTGGATATTCTAGACACGGTGGCGGAGCTTTTTCTGGTAAAGATCCTACAAAAGTTGACCGTTCTGCTGCTTATGCATCAAGATACGTTGCTAAAAATGTTGTAGCGTCAGGTATCGCAGAAAAATGTGAAATTGAATTAGCTTATGCAATCGGTGTTGCAGAACCTGTTTCAATTTTAGTTGATACATTTAGAACTGGTAAAATTTCTGATGATGATATTTCAGAAATAGTCAATGAATTATTTGACCTTAGACCAGTTGCTATTATCAACAAGTTTGACTTAAGAGGTTTACCAGCTAAAAATGGTGGTAAATTCTATCAAAAACTTGCTGCTTACGGTCACATGGGTAGAACAGATATTGCTGTTCCATGGGAAGAAACAGATATGGCTGAGGCAATTTCAGAAAAAGCTGAAAAATATTCTTCAGTTTGTGTATAATTTTATTAGAGGACATCATAATTTTTGTGGTGTCCTCTTTTTTAGGAGATTTTATATGAAACAACTTGCATTAAACTATTTTAAAAATTGGTATTCTTGTTCAGAAAGCATTGTAAAAGCTGCTGCTGATAAAGGTTATTGTAGTGTAGATTTGGTTAAAATCGCTACTCCATTTTCAGGCGGAATGTCAGTTGGTTGTTTGTGCGGAGCTATTGCTGGAGCTCAAATCGTAATTGGTGCTATCTTCAATAAAGAGGATGCAAGACTTATGGCTCATGAATTTGTTAAAAGATTTAGAGAACATCACAAGGTCTCTTGCTGTAAAGTGCTTTCTCACGGTTTAGAAAAAGGTTCTGCTGAAAGAAGAGAATATTGTAAAAATTATGTTGCAGATTGTGCAGATATTCTAGAATCTTTAATCAAAGACAGAGTTAAAGTGGAAGTTTAGTTATTATTTAGTGGTGAATTTTATGTATAAGAAAAGAGTTTTATTTGTAGGTATTCCTGATATGGCGTATGTTTGCCTTGACGGACTTTTGAGAGAGGGCGTTAATCTTGTTGGGGTTGTTGGTCCTAAGAAAAATCATAATACCTATAAAGCATTTAGAGATTATGTTCTTGACAGAAAATTGAATTTTATTGAATATGAGTCTTTAAAAGACGAAACTTTTTTGAATACATTAAGAGAATTAAACCCTGATATTGCGGTGGTTTGTTCTTTCAATTACAAAATTCCAAAGGTGATGTTAGAGATTCCAAAAGATGGGTTTGTAAATGTTCACCCATCTTTGTTACCAAAATATAGAGGAGGAAACCCTTATAGTGCAATAATTATGAATGGTGAAAAAGAATCAGGAGTAACTCTTCACTTGATGGATGAGGGTTTTGATACAGGTGATATTTTATTGCAAAAATCTTTTAAAATTAATCCTAACGAAACAATGGGAACTTTGTTTAATAAAACAAATTTTATGGGAATGGATATGCTTGTGGAAGTTCTTCAAAACTATGAACTTGGTATTTTGAATAGAACAAAACAACCTGAGGGTGATTTTCCTGTAGGTAACGGTATTTCTGACGAGGATTTGTTTATTGATTTTAATAAAAAACCTGATGAAATTGAACGTTTTGTAAGAGCGTTAAATCCTTTTTTGAACGCTTCTTGTATGTTTAGAGGTATTCACGTTAAGGTTTATTGGGTTGAAACTGCTTATGATTTTAAACCTCACAATTTACCGGCAGGACAAATTGCAAAAATTGAAAATAACAAAATTTTTATTGCCGTAAAAGGCGGTTATGTAATCCCTACAATGGTTCAATTTGGAAGTTTCTTTGTTTGCAATTCTAAGAAATTTATTGAATTAATCCAACCAAAAGTTGGGGAAGTATTTATAGGAAAATAATAATTATGGAGAAACTAAATTTTTTAACAGCAGGTATTCCTGCAAGTGCTAAAAAATCATCATACGAAGATGGACTTAAAGTTTTAACTGATATGGGACTTGATGGTCTTGAACTTGAGTTTGTACGTGGAGTAAGAATTTCTGATAAGAGTCGTGAAGTTGTTTTAAACAACAATAAAAATTTTATTTTCACAGCTCACGCTCCATTTTTTATCAACTTAAATTCAAAAGAACCTGAAAAAGTTGACGCAAGCATTAAAAGAATAGTCGAAACGGCTCAAACTACTAATGAACTCGGTGGCTATAGCATCGTATTTCACGCTGCATATTATATGGGCGATGATAAAGAAAAGACTTATAATACAGTCGCAACAGGCTTAGACAGGATTTTTTCTCAATTAGATAAAAATAATAAAATTTGGATTAGACCTGAAACAACTGGAAAAGGCACTCAATGGGGCGATTTGGACGAAATTGTAAGAATGTCAAATGAGTTTGAACAAGTTCTTCCTTGCGTTGATTTTGCACATTTACACGCTCGTTCAAATGGTGAATTTAACACGTATGACGAGTTTTGTAAGGCTTTTGAAAAAATTGGTAAAGAAATTGGTGATTACGCTCTAGAAAACTTCCACGCTCATATTGCCGGTATTGCTTATGGTGCTAAAGGCGAAAAGCATCACTTAAATTTTGAGGATGCTGATATGAATTATAAGGATTTATTGAAAGCATTTAAAACGTTTAATGTTAAAGGTGTTGTGGTTTGTGAAAGTCCAAATATTGAAATTGACACCAAAATTTTAAGCGATTATTATAATACTTTGTAAAGGAGATATTTAATGATAGATAAGACTTCAGTCTTTTTCCGTGAAAGAGATATTGACGTAAGATATAGTGAAATGGATTATCATAAGGTTTTAAAACCCTCTTCGCTTTTAAACTTTTTACAAGATATAGCAACTTTTGCTGCTGATGATGGTGGCTTTGGATATGATGAAGTTGTAAAAAGAAATTTGGGTTGGTTTCTATTGAAATATCACATGGAATTTGATAATTATCCAAAAAATATTGAACATCTTCATATAAAAACAGAGGCAAGAGGTGTGAATAGATTGTTCGCATCTCGTGATTTTGAAATTTATAATAAAGAAAATGATGAACTTTTAGGTCGTGTAATTTCACAATGGGCTTTGGTTAATTTTACTGATAAATCAATGGCTCAACCTCTTGAAATTTTTCCAATGTTTAATAAAGTTGAAAAAAGAGAAGATGATTTGAGTTTTGAAAAAATCCATCCTCTTGATAGAATCGATTACACTGACGAATTTAAAGTTAGATATGATGATATTGACGTAAACCAACACGTAAACAATATGAACTATATTGTTTGGGCGTTTGAAGCTCTTCCAAAAGAATTTAAAGACGAAAACAAACTTAAAAAGTTAGATTTGGTTTATAAGAAAGAAATTCAATACGGTAATGTGATTTTATCAGAAGTTCAACTTGATGATAAAGTCGCAACAATTGTTGTTAAAAACAAAGCGACTGATGAAGATTTGTGTTTAATAAAAGCTGAATTTACATCAATGTAAGTTAAAAAAGATTTTGAAAAAAGAAAGTGGCGAAGCCTTTGGCTTCGCCACTTTCTTTATATTACTTATTTATTATCATAAATGATTTTAATCTTCGTCCTGTATCGCCTGTGTATTGAGTTGAAATTATGTGGATGTTTTCGTAATCAAGCGAGGTTGAGCTTCCTCCGTCAAATGCCATAGCTTTTTCAAATCCTAAGTTTCTGCAAATTATTGATACTTCTGGAATTGTCTTACGAGCATTGTTTGAGAAAATCAAAATGTGTAGGTCGTTATCTTTTATACCTACAACGGTTCTAGCTGCTCTAAAAAGTACTGATGCAGATTGTCTTACTACTTTGTTATCTCTTCTTACTATAAAAAATTCATCCTCAAGTGTTTGATAAATATCTGAAACTGGCAAAAGTTGAGGTCCACCTTGTACTGAGGCTATAAGTGTGCAAGGTTTGCAAACTGGTTCATTGTGTCTTGCAATATCGTATTTGAACTTTCTACCGCATTTCAAAATTCTTAACTCTGAACGATTTAGGATTTTATCCATATATGGTTGAAGTTCCTTGCTGTTCATCAAGGATTTGTTTTCTGTAGGGTCTGCAATAATTTCTTTATTGTTTACGATATAAGAAATTGTTTTTTGATTTTTAAGGTCAAAAAATCCAGTATTTATTGTTAGTCTAGAATTATATTTATTATGAATATCTTGATTTGTTATAAGTTTATCACTTTGTACAAATTCAATTTTCTTTTTAATTTTATTTCCAGATAAAACAATATGATAAATTCCGTTATTTTCTGAAATGCTAATATCTTTTGCCAAAACAGGTAATTGAATAAATAGCATTAATAATACTAAAATTATTTTCTTCATAGATTATAAATCCTTAGATTTGTAGAATTGCCAAATTGCACACATAAACGCAATAGGCGGAATACCAGCAGTTAACAATGGATGAAGAACACCTTTTTCTGCAAGTAAATCAAAGAATGGTAATGTGATGTAATAAATGAAGATACAAGCAATGGCGATTGTAAAACCAATAAGTCTTTGTTCTCTTGGTTTAGAAAATCCTAACAAAGCTCCCATAATTGCTAACAATATACATACGCAAGGGTGGAAAAATCTTTGGAAGTATTTGTTTAACATAAATCTGTATTCTTCGTCTAATTCTTCTCTTTTTAATAATTTTATATAATGGTGAAGTTCGCCATTAGTAAATTCTCTATCTCTTTTTGTAGAGTTTACAATTAATGTTTCAGCGTCTTGTGCCTCTTCACCCTCAAGAATTTTCATTTTATCAAGTGTTGAAACATCTGTATAAATACCGTCATCAGAAACCTTGTAATCTGTTACATCATAAAGTTCCCAATATCCTTGCATAACCTTACCAGTTTTTGCAATATAAATGTTAGATAAACCGTGTAAATCCTGATAAAGTTGTTTTGAAAAATCTAAAACAATGACTTTAGTTAAATCACCACCCCAGTATTTCGAAACGATGATACTTTTTTGTGGCACATTGTTTTTGTCCTTTTGCGTGTAAATATACTGAGCAAATGCTCTATAGTTTTCCATACTTTTTTCAACTTTTTCAGCAGCTGGTATTAATTTATCGTAAGTAATAAAACATAAAATTGTACCAATAAGGCTAAGAGTAACTACTGGATATAAAATTCTCTTGAATGATAATCCAATAGCTCTGAAAATTGTTAATTCGGAATCTTTACTAAGCTTATCGAAGGTAAAAAGCGTACCTAATAATAACCCTACAGGAAGAGCTTTACCTAGAATTTTTGGAATTTCTAAAAGAAGTACCATAACAGCTCTTTGCGGAGTATAAACTCCAGCAATAGTGTTTTTAATTGTGTTTAACAAGATTTCTGGAGCAATCCAAACGATTGTGAACAGTAAAATTGCAACACAAGTAGTAATCAAAAGTTGATTAAAAATGTATTTGTCGTAAATTGTGAAATTTAATAACTTTTTGATACGTTCCATGGTTTATAGTTTGAAATCCTTTCCAAGATAAAATTCTTTAGCAACAGGGTCAACAGCAACCTCTTGGCTGTTACCTTTGATTTTGATTTTACCGTCAAATATGATATACGCTCTATCTGTAATAGAAAGTGTTGCTTTAGGGTTGTGGTCTGTGATAAGAACACCTAAACCTTTATCTTCTGATAATTTTCTGATGTTGTCCTTAATTTCGCCGATAGCGATAGGGTCAATACCAGTAAATGGTTCATCAAGTAAGATAAAATCAGGGCTTGCAGCTAAGGCTCTTGCAAGTTCAACCCTACGTCTTTCACCACCTGATAACTGAATACCTGTGTAGTTTCTAAGTCTTGTCATACCAAATTCGTCTAGCAGTTCTTCAAGTTTGCGTTTTTTCTCATCTTCTGTTAACTTGTTGTTCATTTGTAAAACAAGTTTGATATTATCATCAACAGTAAGTTTTCTGAAAATAGATGCTTCTTGAGGAAGATAACCGATACCGTTAACGGCACGAATATTCATTGGCCAAGAAGAAATATCAGTTCCGTCAAGAAGAACTTGACCTTTGTTTGGTTTTACTAAACCTACGACCATATAGAAAGTTGTTGTTTTACCAGCACCATTAGGACCTAGCAAACATACTACTTCACCTTTATTTACTTCGAAAGAAACATCATTTACAACGCTTCTATCGCCATATATTTTAACTAAATTCTTAGCTTCAATTCTCATAATTTTTCCTCTTCAATACTTGATTTAATTGTACGAAAAACATATTCTTTTAACAATAAATGTTAACGTACTGTAAAAAAGAGGTTATATTTTAGCCAATCATTTCGCTAAAATTATTGCCGTCGTTCATTATATATCGGTTTGTCATTGCGTAAATTAATTCTACTGGGAATTTTTGAGTTCCTGAACTCAATAAAACTTTTCCTGCTTCATAACCATTTTTAACAGTATTTTGAGTTCTGTTAGACGTTAGATTATCGTAGTAATTACATAGAGAAATTAATTTGCTAATTTCTGTTAAACCGTTTAGGTCAATGCCTTTTGGATAACCTGAACCGTCTTGTAATGCGTGGTGTTCAAGTGCTGGTCTTGCGATAACATTTCCTAGTTTGAAAATTTCTTTTATAATTTTGTAGCCAATAATTACGTGTTTTTCGTATTCAGCTTGTTCTGGAATATATAAAATTTGTTTGTATGCAAGATTGCTGTCTATTCTAGTTTTTCCAACATCGTGAAGTAAGCCGCTTAAAATTACATCTCTAACATCAAGACTTAGTTCAAGAGCTTTTGATAAAAATCCTGAAAATAAAGCTACATTTAAAGAGTGGCAAATTTTATAATCTCCAAAAAGTTTTAGTTGAGAAAGATGTGTTATTTCTGGAAGGATTTTAATAAGTTCGTCTTCAATAATATCCATCAATTGAATGACTTTATTTAGTGCTGGATGATAATTTCTTGCCTCTAAATCTTCCATTACATCGCCAAAAAGTTGCTTAAAATAATTTTGTGTATCTTCAGAAAATAGCGAAGTTCTATTAACAGAATTTTCTTTTATTACGTTTACTCTAGATTCAATCGTAGGTACATCTCGAGGAATGCTAGTCGGTGCTTTTATTATTGTTTCTACACCATCTTCTTCTTTTGTAGAATATCCGTAAATACGTTCTTCTGTATCTTCTGGCTTTTCGATTTTACCTGTTAGTTTTTCGGCTTTTCTCTTCTTTACAAGAGGATTTTCTCTTTCTAAAAGCGATTTGTGTTCAAAATTTTCGTCATATAAAAGAATCATGGCATTTTTAAGCTCCATGAGTTTTCCTGGAGTTAATAAATCCCCTGTATACATCAAAATTTGACCTTTTTCATTGTAAATGTTAAAAGGTAATTTTTTGTATTTTATAAGCTCTCTTAGATACAACTCTTTCATTTGTGTTTATTATATCATATTTTTCCATAAAAAAAAGCTATGTACTAAGGTGTGCATAGCTAATGATTAGGGATATGTGTATCGTTGTCTCTAAGGAGTATGGTATTATATTAACAATATGTTACGAAATATAAATCATAATTTTGTATGATTTATTATTTTATTAAATTTATATAAAGGCTCATAATTTTATGTTAAAGTAGAAAGAGTAGAGAAGAATAGTTAGGTAGGAGATTCTCATGACAGAATTTAAGCATGTTCCTTTAGACGGAAAAGATATTACTGAAGAACAAATAAAAAAGATTATAAAAGAGAAAAACGTTAGATTTATTGAATTACAATTCGTTGATATTAATGGTCAAGTTAAAAGTTTAACAATTCCATCTGACCATATCGATAAGGCATTAGAAAACGAAATGATGTTAGATGGTTCTTCTATTAAAGGTTTTAGAAGTATTGAAACCTCAGATATGTTGTTTTTCCCTGATAAAAACACTTTCCAAATTTTACCTTGGAGGGAATACGACGGTACAAATACTGCTAGATTAATTTGTGATATTCATAATGCTGATGGAACACCATTTGAGGGTTGTCCTCGTTGTAATTTAAAAAGAATGATGAGAGAAGCATCAACCTTGGGGTACACAATGAATATGGGACCTGAAGTTGAATTCTTCTTATTTAAAAGAGATGAAGAAAACCACCCTACAACATTAAAAGTTGATAGAGCTGGTTATTATGATATTGGACCTGATGATTTAGGTGAAGATATTAGAGCAGAAATCGTTTTGACTCTTCAAGAAATGGGCTTTGACATTGAGGCATCTCACCACGAAGTTGCAGATAGCCAACATGAAATCGATTTTAAATATGCTGATATTTTAACAGCTGCAGATAATGTAGTTACTTTTAAAATTGCAGTAAAAGCAATTGCTGCTCAATACGGTATGCACGCAACATTTATGGCAAAACCTATTTTTGGTATTAACGGTTCAGGTATGCATTGTAACGTATCTTTATTTAAAGATGGCAAAAATGCTTTCTATGATAAAACAACTGAGTCACAATTATCTGATGTTGCAATGTATTCAATAGGTGGTATGTTAAAACACGTTAAAGGTATTACAGCTGTTACAAACCCAACTGTTAATAGCTTTAAACGTATTGTTCCAGGATATGAAGCTCCAGTATATTTGGCTTGGTCATTAGCTAATAGAAGTGCCTTGTTAAGAGTTCCTGCAAAACGTGGTAATGCAACAAGAGTTGAACTTCGTTCACCTGATCCATCTTGTAACCCATACTTAGCATTTGCAGTTATTTTAGGTGCATGTGTTGATGGCGTTAAAAACAAAATTGTTCCACCAAAACAAATTGAAGCTAATATTTATGCTTTGACACCTGAAGAAAGAAAGAAAAAGAAAATTGATTCTTTACCAGGTAGCTTGGCAGAAGCTCTTTGGGAGCTTGAACATTCAAAAGTTGCTAAATTTGCCCTTGGCGAACATGTTTATAATGAATTTACAGAAACAAAACATAAAGAATGGGATTCATTTAGAACATTTGTTTCTCAATGGGAATTGGATAAATACTTGGAAAGATATTAAGCGGAAGCCGATGTGAGGTGTCGGTGTCGGCTTTGCGACGGCAAAGACGAGTAGGACACGAAACATAATAATAGCGACGTTTCAAATCTTTGATTTGTCAGGAGCAAAAGGCTAAAATTGATGTGAAGTGTTATCAGGGCGATTTTGTTTTACAAAATCGCCCTGATTTATTGTTTTGACTGAAAAATATATTTGTTTTAAAATTTATTTGTTAAAAAGGGATAAATTTATGGAAAATAAAAACTCATCAGTTGTAATTGTAGGAAGTGGTATTTCAGGTTTATATTGTGCTTTAAAGCTTGCTGAAACTTGTCCGAACGTTTACGATATTTCCTTAATTACAAAATCAACTCTAAAACAATGTAATTCTCATTACGCACAAGGTGGTATTGTTGCAGTTTTAAGTGAGAACAAAGCTGATTCTATTGCCTCTCACATCTCTGATACATTAAGAGCTGGTGCTGGTTTATGTGATTTTGATACTGTAAAATTTATCTCTGAAAAATCAGAAGAAGTTATAAAAGACGTAATGACTCACGGTGTGCATTTTGATAGAAAAGACGACGGTAGTCTTAACTTCACTTTAGAGGGTGCACATAGTGTAAAACGTATTCTTCATGCTGGTGGTGATGCTACTGGTAGCGTTATGGAAGATGTTTTAGTCGAGGATGTACTAAAAAATTCCAAAATTAAAATTTTCGAAAACACTATGGCAGTTGATTTATTAGTTAATGATGACAAAACTTGTGTTGGTTTGGTTGCATACAATGAAAAAGATGATAGATATATTAGATTTAATACATCTCATGTAATTCTTGCTACAGGTGGTATGGGTAGACTTTATCCATATACTACAAATCCGTCAGTTGCAACTGGTGACGGTGTTGCACTTGCTTATCGTGCTGGTGCTGTTATTCAAGATATTGAATTTATTCAATTCCACCCTACAGCTTTGGCTTTAGATTTGCCAGAATGTAATTTCTTAATTAGTGAAGCTGTAAGAGGAGAGGGTGCAAAACTTTGCCATGCAGATGGTACAGAGTTTATGCACAAATATCATGAGCTAAAAGATTTAGCTCCAAGAGATATTGTTGCTAGAGCTATCTACAATGAAATGACTGAAAATAATTTAGACAATGTATATCTTAATGCAACTGTTATTGATAAAGAAGTTTTAGCAAAAAGATTTCCAACAATTTCACGTATTTGTGGACAAAATGGTATTGATATTTCAAAAGATTTTATTCCTGTATTTCCTGTTGCTCACTATTCAATGGGTGGTGTAAAAACTAATGTTGAGGGTAAAACCTCTATAAAAGGTTTGTATGCTCTTGGTGAAGCTGGTTCTACCGGTTTGCATGGTGCAAACAGATTGGCAAGTAATTCCTTATTAGAATGTCTTGTTATTTCGCACCAGCTTGCAGAATATATTAGAGGTACAGAAACATTTATTCCTGATTCTAAGGAATATCCTTTTGAAAACCTTATTTCAAAATACTCTAAAGAATTAGGTTTTGCCCAATATGATGCTCAAAAACTTACAAAAGAGTTAAAGAATATTATGTGGGAAAATGTTTCCATCTTAAGAAATGAGGAGTCTTTACTAAAAGCAAAAGTAGGTTTAGACGAACTAAAAGGAAAATTCTTAAGAGATAAAAAATGTTTGAATATTGAAGAATATTCATTTAGAAATTTATTATTAAATGCAAGTCTTCTTGTAGAGGCTGCATTAGCTCGTAAAGAGTCAAGAGGTGCTCATTATAGAACTGATTATTTAAATCAAAATGAGGTCGCTGAACACAGTATATTATTGAATGAACAAGGAGAATTGGTTTTTGTTAAATAAATTTATGGTGAAAGAGCATGTAAGAAACGCTCTTAAAGAGGATATAGGTTTTATTGATATTACAACAGATACTTTGGTAGAAGATAAAAATTTAAAATTAAATTTAATCGCTAAGGCAGATGGTATTATTTGCGGTTTAGAGGTTTTTGAAATTGTATTTAAAGAATTGTCTAATGATTTTAAAGTTAAATTTTATTTTAAAGACGGTGATGAAATAAAAAAAGGTGACAAAGTTGCAGAAGTTGAGGGTTTAGCCTCAACAATTTTGATTGGCGAAAGAACTGCTTTAAACTACATTCAAAGAATGAGTGGTATTGCGACTCTAACAAATAAATATCAAAAAGTTTTGGATAAATATGGGGTAAAAATTACAGATACACGTAAAACAACTCCATGTTTTAGATTATTTGAAAAATATTCTGTAATGGTTGGTGGTGCAACTCCTCATAGATTTAATCTTTCTGACTGCGTAATGATTAAAGATAACCACATCGCTTATGCTGGTTCTATTACAAAAGCTGTAGAAAAAATCAGAGCTTGTATTTCTCATACTCATAAAATTGAGGTTGAGTGTGAAAATCTAGACCAAGTAAGAGAAGCAATTAGCTGTAAAGCAGATATAATCATGCTTGATAACATGCCAAATGACGTGATGACAGAAGCTGTTAAAATTATTGATAAACAGGCAATTGTAGAGGCAAGCGGTAATGTTACTTATGAAAGATTAGAAGAAATTGCTAAGACAGGTGTTGATATTATTTCAACAAGTGCAATTGTTGCAGGGGCTGAAACACTTGATTTATCATTGAAATCATAGAATATGAACAAATGTAACAAAAACATTAAGTGTTGAAATCACGTAAAAGAAAATGTTTTTATATACATGTAAAAGGATATTAGGAGTGTATGCATGGCACTTAGTTTTAATTTAAATTTGTCGCAAAGCAACACAGCATCAAATAATAATAACAATGTAGAATCAGCAGGTTCTTTAGCAAGTGTAAATAGTGAGTCAGCTGGCTCATTAGCTTGTGCAGGTCAATCATCAGGTGGCTTACTTTCAAGCCCAGCTCAATGTGATGAATTTGTATCAAGCAATCCATTTGCACCACAAATTGATTATTCTCAATACTCTGAATCAGCTGGTTCTTTAGCAAGTGAATCAGCAGGTTCGCTAGCTTGTGGCTCAGAATCAGCAGGCTCATTGGCTTGTGCAGGTTCTGAATCAGCTGGCTCTTTAGCTAGTGCAGGCGGATGCGAATCAGCAGGTTCTGTTGCTTCATCAGGTGATAGCGGATCATTCTCATCATTCTGCTAAGATAGACATTAAATAATTTAACGAGGTTTTAAGAAAAAACAAATTTAAGGACTCCTTTGGGAGTCTTTTTTTTACATAAAAGAGGGACGAAGCCTTTGGCTTCGCCCCTCTTTTAAATTTTTTTTACATCATTCCCATCATTTGCATTTGCATTATATTATTTTGGGTCATGGTATTTTGTTGGTTCATTTGATTAATAATGTTTTGTTGATTCATTTGATTAACAGTGTCCATTATTAATTGATGTTGCTGATTTGTAAGTTCTGCAGAATTATTGTTGTTTAAACTGTTTGCCATAACTGGTGCTGGCATTTTTGGAGCTTTTGAGAAAAAGTTTTTTGCCTTTTCTATAAAATTATGGGCTTTAGCTTTAAATTTAGCAAAACCTGTCAAATTTGTTGTATCAATAATATCGTTTTCTTTTTTAGGTTCAGCATTTTCTTTTTTGAAAATGTCACTTGCTAACTGACCATTAATTTTAATTTTATCAGGGTCAAAACCACGTTTTATAAATCCCTCAGCTGCCTCTTTTGCATCTCCAATGCCGTCGCCCATGGTTACAAGTTCAGCCGCTTTTCCATTTTCGTTTCTATATTCATGAAAATAAAAGCCTTTTTTTCCATTTCCTCTATCTACTGTATTTATTGCGTAAAAGTTCGATACGTCCATTCCCATATAATTCACCCTTGTCTACACTTACGTTTATATAAAAACGAGGGATTAAAAATAATTGCGTTACTTGTAACATGTTTGTAACATGTTAATTACTTGCTATTATGGGCAATAAATTTTTTAACTTCATCAGCTGGAATTGCAAAGCCAATACCAATGTTTGAAATATTATTATCAGGGTTGTAAATGGATTGGCTTATACCAACGACTTCGCCTGTTGTATTCAAAATTGGTCCACCTGAACATCCAGGGTTGATGGCAGCATCTGTTTGAATTTTCTTTCTTGCGTAATCAATTCTTGATACAATACCCTGTGTCAAAGTGCCTGAAAATCCAAAAGGATTTCCTATTGCTAAGATTTTTTGCCCTACTTTCAATGTATCAGAATTACCTAAAGTAACTACATTTAAAGGTTTTTTAGGTGATATTTTTATTAAAGCTAAATCGCTTTTATTTTTTGTTGGCAAGATTGTTGCTTTATAAGTTTTTCCATCATAAGTTGTTACATCAATTTTTTTGCTATTTTCAATGACATGTTGACTCGTTAAAATTGTTCCGTCTTTATCAATAATGCAACCTGTGCCACCAGAAATGCCCACCTCAAGTTCAGCATCAATCGCAACAATGGCCGGATTTATCTTTTCGTAGACAGTTATCATTGAGTTTTCATCTGTATCATAACTCATGACTGGATTTAATCCAAACAATAACATTATAAAAATTATTAGATAACTTTTTTTAATTTCTTTTAAAAACATATACCCTCTCTCCCTTAAAACCATTGTAAAACCTTTATTAAAAAAGTTTACTACCTGCGTAATATTTTTTAGCATTATTCTTGTAATTATTATTTTTTTAATTTATAATTTATTTGCAAAAATATTCATAATTTAAGTAGGTAGGAAAGGAGAAATTATGAGAAATATTGAAACATTCAAAAGAGCATTAAACGAAAAAAGAGCATTAAAAATTATTTCAGGTATTAATAATATTGATTTAGACAGAGTAAAAATGGTTGTTTCATCAGCTATCGAAGCTGGTGCAGATGCAGTTGACGTTTCTGCTAACCACAACGTATTAACAATGGTTAAAGAAATGATTGAATCAGCAAATTCTTCAATTTCATTATTTGCATCTTCAATCAATCCAACTGAATTAGCTGAAGCTGTTAACGTTCACCACGTTGACGCTATCGAATTAGGTAACTTTGACGCATTATACAGAGAAGGCAGAAACTTCTCTTCAATGGAAGTTTTAAGCTTAGTTCGTGAAACTTTATCAATGATTGAAGAAAACAGATCAAACGTTATGTTCTGTGTAACAATCCCTGGTTCTATCTCAATCAACGACCAAATCTCTTTAGGTAGAGAATTAGAAGCATTAAACATCGATTTAATCCAAACAGAAGGTTTCGTTCAAAATGAATCTAACTTAGAAAGCACAAGAACTTGGTTAAACAGAGCTGAATTAACTCTTTCTAACACAATTGAATTATCAAGAAACGTTGAATTACCAATCATGACAGCTTCTAACATCAACACAGTTACAGCTGCTATGGCTTTCGCTGCAGGTGCTAGTGCAATCGGTTGTGGTTCTTGCGTTAACAAATTAGAATCTCAAATTCAAATGTTAGCAGTTATCAAAAACTTAAGAGAAATTTCTAACAGAAATATGAATTCTTCAAGAAAAGAATCTTTAGCTTGGTAGTTTGATTACCAGTTAAATCATAAGTTTAGAGGGGAAAGTTGCATTTGCAACTTTCCCCTCTTTAATAACAGAGGTGCATCGGCAAAGCCGATGCACCTCTGTTTTATTATTATAAATTTAAATCTTTTAGTATTTCTTGGATTTGTTTTTTTAATTTAGAATCTTTTTTAATTTTTTCGTTTATCTGGTCGCTACCATACATAACTGTTTGATGTTTTTTATTTAAGAATTTTGCTATATCATCAAGTTTTAATTTTAAATATTCTCTTGAAATATATGCAACAATTTTTCTAGGATTTGAAATATTAGAACTTCTTGCAGAAGATTTTATATCATCAATAGTAATGTCGAATTTTTTAGCTATTTTTTCTGCAATATTTTCTATTGTAAGCTTGTTTCTTTCTTCGCATTTTAGAATATGTTTTGCAAATTCAAGTGAAATGTCTGCATCTTCAAATGATGCAAAAGCTTCAACTTTATTGAATGCTCCTTCAAGTTCTCTTACGTTGTTTTTAAAATTTTTAGCGATATATTCAAAAACTTCTTTAGGAACAGTTAGATTTTTTGAATTTGCAAGATTTTCTAAGATTTTTACTCTTGTTTCTTCTTTGGGTGGTTGAATTTCTACCACCAAGCCTTGTTCAAATCTTGTGATTAATCTATTTGGCATTTCTGGCATATCTTTTGGTAGTCTGTCAGATGTCAAAACGATTTGTTTGTTGGCGTTATGAAGAGCATCAAAGGTATTGAAAAGCTCTTCCATACATTGTTTTTTGCCCTCAAAGAATTGAATATCATCAATTAAAAGAACATCTACATTTCTGTATTTGTTTCTAAATTTGTTCATTAGATTACTTTTATTAAAATCTTTGTTTCTAGCTGTGCTATTGATGTATTCGTTAATAAAAACTTCTGATTTTATGCATTGGATTTTTTTGTCACGTATAAGTGCGTGTCCAATGGCTTGCATCAAGTGAGTTTTGCCCAATCCAGAACCACCTTGAATATAAAGTGGGTTATACTTTGCATTTGGTTCATTTGCAACCATTTGTGCTGCTAGTTTTGCATTTTTATTGTTTTCGTCAGTTACAAAATTGTCAAATCTATATTTTAAATTTAAGTTCATTGATTGAACGTAACCTAAATTTTCAATAGATTTTTTATGTTCTTCTTCTTTTTTTAGAGCTTTTTCTTCTCTTTTTTCTTCTTTAATTTTTGTCTTTTTGATTTTATCAAAAGTTTCTTTATCAACATCCAAGGATACTGTAATATCTTGTTTTAAAACTTTTTTGAAGCCCTCAAGGATTTCAGGGTAATGATTTTTCTTTAAATATTCAATAGCAAAAGCTTGACCTGAAATAAGTTTTATTTGATTATCTTCAAATTCAATTATTTCTAGTGGTTCAACCCAACTTTCGTAAGACGATTCTGGTATGCTTTTTTGCAATACCTTTTTTACATCTTCCCAAATCTTTTCCATTTCGCTAGTGTTCATAAGAATATTTTACAACAAAAATAGTTTATATAAAACAATTCCTGCACTAATACTTAAATTAAGTGACTCAACATTGTTCTTCATTTCTATTGTCATTTTTGTTGTGGCAAAATCTATTAGTTGGTCTGTTAAACCTGAACTTTCTGCACCAAACATTACTAGAGTTTTGTCTTTTGTTTTGTAATCTTTTAAATCAACTGTGTCATTTGCCTTTGGTAAAGTTGCAATTCTATCAAAATCACCAAAATACTTTTCTAAAACAGAAATGTCTTTAATATTAAAAACTGGTGTTTTCCAAAGGTTTCCAACTGAAGCTCTAACGCATTTTGGATTATAAATATCAACGGTATCTCCAAAAAGTATTATTGCATCAATGTCTACGGCAGTTGACGTTCTAAGAATTGTGCCTAAATTTCCTAAATCATTTATGTTTTCAAAAAGAGCAACTTTTTTAGCATCTTTTAAAAGGTCAAAATTGTACGTTCTTTGAAATCCTACTGCGACGATTTCTGGAGCAGAGGTTGTTGTTGAAATTTTCTTTAAAACTTGTTCTGATACGTAAATAACATTTTTCTCATCAAAAGAGTGTTTTGCACCTTTTTTAATAAATATTTTATCAAGTTTTATATTTGATGAAAGTGCTTCTTCCACAGCTTTATAACCCTCAAGAAGAAACTTTTTTGTTTCGTCCCTATGTTTTTTCTGTTGAAGTTTAACAACTTCTTTTACCAAATCGTTGTTTACGCTTGTAATCTCCATTATTGAACCTCAAAATCCTTTAGCCATTCTTTTTCGGTATCTGTTAGCATGTCGAAATTGATTAATTTTTTTTCGTAGCACATCCTAGAGAAAGAATGAATTTTTCTGTCTTTCATATAAACTGAATTTTCTAGTCTAACACCGCCAAAATCCTTGAAATATATTCCTGGTTCAATAGTAAAGCACATATTGTCTTTAAGAATTGTTTTTGAAGATTCTGCCGGTGAAAGTCTAGGTGGTTGTTCGTGTACGCTGATACCTATTCCGTGACCAAGTCCGTGAGAAAATTCAAAGTTTGTTGGTGAAATTTCGTTCAACAAATCTCTTGCAACTTTATCTATATCATAACCTGTAGTTTTGTCGGTTATTGGAGTGTTAAAAGCGTGCAAGCTTGATTTTAATACGGTTGTGTAAACAATTCTTTGTTCTTCTGTTGGTGTTCCTTTTACGAAAACTCTTGTTATGTCGGTTGCATAACCGCCCTCATAGTATGCACCGCAATCTATTAAAACAAGTGAACCATCTTTCATGATTTCTTTATCAGAACTCTTTGAATAGTGTGCAAGAGCTGAGTTTTGGTCTTTTGCAACTATTGATTTGAAAGATAATAATTTTGCTCCGTATTTTTTGAAAGCTTTTTCTAAATTTTCAGCAATATCTTTTTCTGAAATATTTTCGTTGTTGTTAATGTATTCTCTTATTTCAAATACAGCTTTATCTGTGCGTTTAAAACATTCTTTGTAGTGTTCAAGTTCTGCATCTGTTTTAACTGATTTCATTTTTGAAATAATGTTTGTTTGCATTGGTTTTGCAATATTTTTCATTGATAAATAATCAGCCATATTTGTACTGATTTTATCGAAATATACAGTTTTTAAACTGTTTAAGCTATTTGAAAATTCTGATAGAGGTTTTACTTCAATTTCTCCGTTTTCAATTTTGTCGTCACAAAATAGAATAGATTTTTCTTTTGAAGCTAAAACTTTTCCATTTATTGCTGTAGAATAAGCTTTTGAAAAATCTCTTAGGTTTGTAATATATGAAACCTCTTCAAGATTTGTGAAAAGTTGTGCTTCGTTTTCGTTTAACCCTTTTTGAATTTCTTTGATTTTGTCGTTTGAAGTTAATCCTGTAATGCTTTTATCAACTGGAACAAGCGTTTTAACTTCTTTTTCTTGTGATTTCATAAATGGGTCTTTGTCTAAAACTTTTATTTTTACGTTTTTATCTTCTAAAATTGTTTTTAAACATTCGTATCTATAAACAGAGGTTTTTTCTCCGATGATACCGAGTGTTGAGTTTGGTTTAATTCTATTTGTAGCTTCTTCTAAAAAGCTTTGGTTTTGTTGTAGTTTTACAACTGTGATTTTGTCTAAATCGCATTCTCTATCTGCTTGTTCGTGGTATCTTCCATCAACAAAAAGATAGATATTTCCCTCACAAGATACTAAAGCATCACCAGTTGAGCCAGAAAATCCTGTGAGGTAATATCTTGAATTTTCCTCTAAAACATTGTATTCTACCAAAAATTTGTTAGTAGAATTTATAATTACATAATCTAAATTATTTTGTTTTAGAAATTCTTGCATAAATTAAGCTTCCTTTGCGTCTGTTAATTCGATTAAGTGCCATCCAAATTGTGTTTGTACTGGGTTTGAAACTTCACCTTTTTTCATAGAAAAAGCAGCGTCTTCGAAAGGTTTAACCATTTGACCTTTTGTGAAGAAACCTAAGTCGCCACCTCTAGCACCTGATGGGCATAATGAATGCATAGCTGCAGCATCTTCAAATTTAACTTTGCCTGCGTTAATATCTGCTAATAAATTTTTAGCTTCGTCTTCTGTTTGTACAAGAATATGACTTGCTCTAACACTTTGATACATAATTTTCTCCTTTTTAAAATGTCTAAAATTATTATATAATAAAAATTCTTGACAAACCCTAAAACCATGATGAATACTTAATTTTCTTCTATTTTTTATTATAATTGTAACGAATTGTAAAAATAAACGGCATGGAGCTAACAAAAAAAAATTTCTTGAATTATCATGCATGTACAACTATCCCCAAATCTCCTCCCAAGATTATGAAGTACTAGCTGCAGTAGCAGCTATTTTTTTTGCCTTTTTTCGCTACCTTGAGAAGGTTTTCTAAAATTTATGCAAACATGCTCAAACCATGTCCCCATGCGTGTTTTGACATGTTAACGTTTGTAACAAAAAATTTAATATTTTGAGTTTAACTAGCAAAAAATTAGAAAAGAATGTTTTTATTTTTATGTAGGTAGTTTATATTAATATTTTTAGTGTGATTAAAAATGCAATCAGTAAATTCAATTAATACTAATCAAATATATTTAAACAAGTTAGCTAGACCACAAGGTCAAGTGTCATTCAAAGGTGGCACTCCTGATTTGGCTACTCTACGTGACAAACAAGATGAATTCAGAAGAATGTCTGAAAATTCTGATGATAATGGTATCTTAGGTAAAATTAGTAAATTCGCAACAAAAGTTTTAGGTGTTGCAATTGCTTTTACAGCTACTAAAATTTGTTTGGGTAAAGCTGCAGATATGATTACAGGTGCTTTGGGTAAAGGTACAGACAAAATCGTTGAAGAGGTTGGTAAAAAATCAGCTGAAAATGCAGGTAAACTTACAAAGGCAGTAGATAAAGTTAAAAATTGGAAACTTGACCAAATCGCAGTTAACGTTGTTGCTGGTGGTGCAGCACTTGGCGTCGCTATGAAAGATTTTGGTCTTGTTAAAAAACCTGTTTCTGAGCAAACAGAGGATTTAGTAGACAATGCTATTGACAAAGCTAATGCAGATAGCTATAATTATGATAGTCCAACATCTGGTAGTTATGACGAACCAGACTTTGACACAAATAACAATGATGACGATGTGTAGGAAGGTAAGTGTTATATGATTAGACCTGTTTCAAATGTTTCATTCAGAGCTGAATTGCCAAAAATCAATGCTATGGACGCAATTGATAAAACTCAAAAAACAATGACAGCTATTACAAATTTATCACAAGGTGCTGATGAATTTAAAAAGAATGTAGAAACTGATAAAGCTGCATATTCTGATGGTATTACAGATTCTATTAAAGAAGCTGCTAAGGATAACAAAGCTTTAGAACCATTAGCAAAAGCTGCTGAATCTAAAACAGGTAAAAAAGTTGCTAATATTTTAGGTAGCTTTACAGCTTTCTGTACTAACCTTGCAGGTGCTGCAACTACAGTTAGCAAATAATATAAGTTTTAAAAAGAGGGCGAACCTTTTAGGTTCGCCCTCTTTTTTTGTTTATCTATCCTTATAATCTAAGTTTGCATTTTTTCTAAACCATGTAAGTTGTCGTTTTGCATAATTTCTTGAATGCTGTTTTATTAATTCAATAGCTGTATCTAGAGTGATTTCGTTATCTAAATATTGAATGATTTCATTGTATCCGATTGTTGAAATTAAATTTTTAATTCGCCCGTGTTTTTTTAGCAGATTTTTTGTTTCTTCAACAACCCCTTGTTCGACCATTAAATCAACTCTTTTATTTACTCTTTCGTATAATTCTTCTCTTGTCATTCCTATTCCAATCCATTCGACCTCATAAGGTGGTTCTTTTTGATTAGAAAAATTTGACATAGGTTCACCAAGCGTTTCGCAAACTTCTATTGCTCGTATAATTTTTCTTTTTTTAGGTTCTTTTTCCATTTGAGAAAAAGTTTTTTCATCAAGTTTTTGAAGCTTTTCTAAAAGTTCTTCTAGAGATAATTTTTCAAGTTCTTCTCTAAGTTCATAATTAGGAGCGACTCTTGGTAAATTCCAACCCTCAAGTAATGCTCTAAAATACAAACCTGTTCCGCCAACAATAATTGGAGTCTTATTTTTGGCTAAGATTTTATTTATTGCTTCAGTTGCATCGTCTACGTAATTTGCTACGCTATAGTCAACTTCAGGTTCAACAATATCAATCATATAATGTGGAACATTTCCCATTTCTTCTTTTGTTGGCTTTGCACAAGCAATATCAAATCCTTTATAAATTATTCTTGAATCAGCAGAAACAATTTCGCCCCCAATTTCTTTAGCAAGTTCTATTGCATAACTTGTTTTTCCAGAGGCAGTAGGTGCTGCTATTGCTATAACTTTTGGTTTAGTCTTCGTGTTCATAAGTATATTTTTTATAGTAATACAAGAATATCAACATTGACATTTGTACAATAAAGAAAATGTAGACAATTGTCATTACAAAGTACAATATCGGATTAAGCATAATATAAGAATTTATTATTGCAAAAATGAAGTTGATAATAATTAAACTCAATAATAATGTCAAAATTTTAGGTGATGTGAACGCATCTACAATTGAGTACCATAATGCTTTGAACACATTTTTTGTTCTAAACATTAAGTAAGGAACCCACATAAGAGTAAATAATGCGTAAATTATTGAAGATACTGTAAACAAGAATAACCAGCCTGAAAGTTTTATGATTTGAGAATACGTTAAATCAACTAAAAGATACTGCCAGCTTGAAATATCTTCCAATCTAACTAGTTTATTTATTTCCAATCCCACGCTTCCAATGAATTTCATCGCTATAAAGTAATCTGAAACGTAAACAAGTCCTAGTATAGTCAAGGAACATAATATAAAATATATGAATGTTACGAAATAATCAGAAACCCCAGTTGAAAAGAATTTTAAAAGTTCAAAGTCTTTCTTCAAATCGATAATACTAAAACTTGTATTAACAATTGCCATTTTTATCATATAAAACCAACCTGCAAAAAAGATTGCAAACATGATAATAAGGGCAACTATTGATAAGCATAATGAAAAAGCATTAATTATTGAGGTTCTTGCAGCACCAAGATATAGAGTTACAGCAATCATAAATATCAATAATGGTGATACACAAATTAAGTTTTCGTAAGCTAATTCAAAAGCCTCTTTAAAGCATTTAATCATTAAACTTTAGCCTCTTCTTGTTTTGCTTGTTGTTGAAGTTTACGTTTTTTTCTTCTCATTAAGTCTACAAAAGCTTCTAATCTTGTAATATAGCCTGCTTTACCAGTTTGTTCATCCATTACCAAACTTAGAATTGGAATATCGTGTTCTTCTCTCATTTTAGGGAAGATGTTTTGTGACATAATTTCTGGCATACAAGTAAATGGTGAAATATGGATGATACCATCTTTACCTTTTGCATTTGCATAAGCTACATCTGATACGCATTCTAGAGCATCACCACCAATATCTCTCATAAGATAAGGTTTTGCCATTCTTTCTGCTCTTTCAAGGTGAGTTTCTTCGTCATTTTTTCTAAAGATTTTTGGAATAATGGCGTCTTTTAAGAAACTTCCTACTGTTAAACTTCTTCTTGTTTGAACACCCATTTTTCCAAGTTCTCTTTCGATATTTTGGTTAGAGAATTTATCACAAACCAAGAAAATTTCACCTGTTAAATCTACATATAAAACTTCTCTATTTGGATCAATTTCTGTTTTTGCCATTTCCTTGAATACACGTTTTCTGCACTCGTTTAGCATTCTTGTATTTTTAACGTTTGAGATTAATCTAAGAGCTTTTTTGTAATGTTTTTCAGCTTCGCCAAAAACAACCTCTCTCGCTCTGTAGTATGATAACGCTGTATCAAGGTCATCAAGCAAGAAGATAATTCTTGTGATTAAAACGATTGCTCTTGAGAATAAAAGATAATCGCTTTTACCTGTTAATCTTTTTAAGAAATCAAATAAGCCTTTAATTCCGTCATATAATGATAATTCAATATAATTTGCGTGGTAACCTAAATCTGAAAGTGTTTCTTGAATATTTGTTCCGTATTCACCTAGTCTGCAAATCCCTGGTGATGTAATCATTGCTACATAATCTACTCCACCCTCGATTGCTTCAATAAAGTTACCCAAAATTAGTTTGTATGGTAAACATACAGCTTCTGGTGAATG
>ERZ808278.536-NODE-536-length-23788-cov-4.264821_pt1 | contig 23788 bp, 13 predicted proteins | sample MGYA00521239_ERZ808278 | MGnify/ENA primary metagenome ERZ808278 (study PRJEB31516, sample SAMN03275600) | gut metagenome | biome: mammalia-associated habitat; material: feces | host: Papio cynocephalus | place: Kenya | collected 2012-07-17 ... | reverse complement strand
CTCGAAAAACGCCTCGTTAAGCGGGTAAGTAGCGCACACGCCGGTTTGGTCTATGGTGCACGTTACGCCGCCGTCCGTTTCGTTGAAATATATGTTGTTAAGTTTACAGTTTTTATAATCTTCTCTCATTTAAAAACACCGAAATCGGTTACTTCAACGTCTTTGACGTCGATTTTTCTTTCAGACGAAATTATCACCGTTTTTTTCTCGCCCGCCTCAACGTCGAAATAATTATCCGAATAATCGCATTCGTAGTTATCCGGCATATTTATAAAAACGGATTTTGCAAATTTATTCGCTTTGACGGTAACGACTATACGATTTTCGGCAAGTTGCTCCTTTTTGACCTCGTAATCGCTTTCAAATTTTACACCCGACCAAAAACTCTGCGAATACAGCGTTGTGGTTTTTTCGCCGTCGTAGTTATAAGTAACGTATAAATACTCGCCTTTATCGCCCGTTTCGTCGGTCAGTTCTCTATTATACGAGCCGCATTTCGACAAAACCGTTTCACCGCTCTTTTTCCATATAATTTTACCGTCCGCAATACGTTTAAGTCCGTATTCGAACGAAACGTTTTTATCTTGCAGCGTGTCGTTCACGCCGAATAACACCGTTTTCCCGTCTTTACGATAGAAAAACGACATCAGAACGGGCGCATACGACCTTTTCATCTGATAATAGACGGCTTTCGGTTCAGTGTAATAATCTACCACGGACCAAGTGCCGGATGGCCAGATTTCCGAATACATCCAGTTTAAAAATCCCGCCGTTACACCTTTGCCAGCACGCTGATACTCACATTCGCACTGAAAAGCCTGCGCGTGCATCAGCATTCCCTTCGCGATAAAATCGTCAAGATTTTCGGGCGTTCCGTAAAGTTCGGAGGCAAACTTATATTCCTGATCGGCAAACGACAAACGAATTGCGGCGTAAGGATTTTCCATAAGCCTGTCCCGCCATAAATCGTTAATAGGCCACAGCTTATCTTTTGGGAATATCTTCTCGAACGTTTGTCTTCCGTGCGGGCCCATAAGTGCCGATTCCGAGATGAACGGAACGATATTTTGCGCAACGTTCTCTCTGTATTTCCCAAACCCGTCTTTAATCGTAAGTTCAAACGAGTTTTTGTGGCTTTCGCCCGAAGAAAGGTCGTTTGCAACGTCGGTAAGCGCGCAGGGGCTCTGTTTCGCAAACGGACGAGTACTATCTAAATTGCCGACGATTCCGCGTAAAATTATATTTACAAACCAATCGCCGCGCACGATTTTCGCGCCCGTTGAACCTGTTTTTTCGTTACCGCCGCACCAATATACGAGCGACGGATGATTGCGCAAACGCTTAACCTGATACTCGATTTCCTCGCTTGCGTTTTTAACCCACTTTTCGTTGTCCTCCGGAATATCGGCGCACGCGAACATAAGGTCCTGCCATACCATTATACCGTTTTCGTCGCACAAATCGTAAAAAACGTCTTTTTCGTAAATGCCGCCACCCCACACGCGGAGTGTGTTTATATTCGCCTCTACCGCCTGCCGAATGAGCTTTTTATACTTTTCATCATCGACGCATCCGGTAAAGCAATCCACGGGCACCCAGTTAGAGCCTTTCATATAAATCGGCTCGCCGTTCAATTTAAGTTGATAGCTTAAAACGCCGTCCGCAACGGGGCGTTGTTCAAGCGACACTTCGCGATAGGCCATTCTCCCCGTTTTTTCCGAAATAACCCGCCCGTCGCGCACGAGTTCCACCTTATAATTATAAAGCGGATGCTCGCCGTAACCTATCGGCCACCAAAGCCGTGCGTCCTTTTTGAAAAATCCGATAAAACTTTTGCTTCCGCTGACGGGAACTTGTTTCACCGCGGCGTTTTCAAAACCGTCGTCAGGATTTTCCGCAAGCGAAACGCGGATATAATCGTCGTGTTCTTTTTTTATTTCGATAAAATTGCCGTCGTTATCGTAATAAGAACGTACGGAATAATTGAGTTCTATAAAAAACGTCGCTTCGCCGTAAGCGTTTGCGGTATAACAAACGTCGGTGATTTTACACTTGTTTTCGGTGTATACCCGAACGTTTTGCCAAATTCCGTACCCCGGAATGTTGGGCGACCAATCCCAACCGAAGCAACATTGTTCTTTGCGAAGAAGAATTCTTTGAACGTTAAATACGCCGAAATAGTCCTTAGTGTCCACCGTTTCCATAAATTTCGTGGTGGAATACATAAGAACTTCTACGGTATTTTTCCCTCGTTTTATTACGTTTCCAATATCGTAAACGTATTTTTTAAACATATTTTCGGTTTTACCGAGCAAAACGCCGTTAAAGTATACGTCCGCAAACAAATCTATGCCGTCGAACGCTATAAAAACGTCCTCGTCGTTTTGCGGCAATTCGTCCACCGAAAATTCGGTTGTATAAACGTAATTTTTATCGAGCCGTTCTTTTAGCGTTAAATGATTAAAACCGAAAAACGGATTGGCGATAATCCCCGCCTTATGCAAATCGTTCGTTATATCGCCCGGCACGGTCACCGGTATGGAAAACGTTCCGTCCGCGTCTTTTAACGTCCATTCTGAAAGTAATATATTCATTGATTTTTCCCGTTGCCTGTTGCCAAATCACGGGCAACAACCGCATTAAAAGCGATTATTGCCCGCAAGCGTGGCTTTTATTTCATTTGAGTAAATCTTAAATTATCGTAACCGCTGCCGTAAACGTACATATCGAATACGTATTTACCGGTCGTTTCGTCGAATTCGTACGTTCCCTCGAAACGTTTAAATCCGCAATACGCCTTTCCTATATCTACGATTATCGTACCCGAGTTTTTATCTCCGTTAAGAACGTACGTTCCCGTCGTCGCAAGTTCGTCTCTGTAATAATAGGTATCGAAATATACCGTACCGTCCGTTCCTAAATAAAGCGTTAACCAATTACCGCTTTGCCCGTTAGCGGTGGTTCCGAACGAGGAATATCCGCCTCCGAAGGCTTCCGTAATCGCGTCGCTCGTCGAAGTTTCGCCGTTTTGCGTGAAATAATAGCTCTTGCCGCTTACTTTGATGGAGAAAGAATACTTCTGACCGTCCGTCGAATATTTACCGTCGAAAGAAGTTACGCCAAGAATCGCTTTTCCGAACGTCATCGTGATAGTTCCTGCGTTTATTCCCGAAGGAGTAAGAACGTAAGTTCCAGTCTGATTGAGTCCGACCTTGTTTCCAACGTCGAATTCGCAGGTTTTGTCGGCGTTAAGCTTGATATTTACGAGCCAGTTATTGCTTGAATAACTGCCGGACGCTTTATCGTAAGACGCAGCCGAAAGAGAATAAAGGTCGTTATATTTACCGCCGAAACATAAAGATAACCTCATCGGATTACGGTTCATATATAAGCCGTAAATTTCTTTTTCTCCGTAGAACGAGGTTTTAAGATTAACCAATATTCTTCCGTTATTCTTATTATCGTCGTGAATTTCAAAAGTGCCGTCGCTTACGAGACTGCCCGTCGAAACGCTGTAAATCGCAATCTTCCGCTCGTCGTTTTCGTTCGTCAGAACGTATTTGTAATCGTTATTTGACGAAACGTATTCGCCCACGAGATTCTTGTACTTGTCGTATTCGTTTACGTTCACCTTTACGATATACGAATACTTTTCGCACTGAATTTCCCAAAGTCTATCGCCGATAATGCCGGCGGATATGAACGACGACGTATTCGCAACGTTGTTTTCAACGGAAATTTTCACGGGGAAATCGCTCGTTACGTCGGTTATGCCGATTATGGAAAGCCCTTCAAGCTGTTTGCTCGTAAGGTCGGCAAAAACGTCTTTTAAATCAATTTCAAACGAACCGTCGTCGACGTAAACTTTTCCGAGATTTATCGAAGACGATTTATCTTCGGTATAGAGGTCGACCTCGACTTCCACGACGGAAGCCACGGTGTTACCCGTAACTTTTGATTTGTAAACGATTCCGAGGTCTGTTTTGCCCTTGCTAAGCCCGGTAACGACGAACGTGTTACTATTGAAAGTAATTATACTTTCATCGTAATCCGCTCCGGAAATTTCAAACTGCTCGCTCGTAAGTTTTTTGCCGTTTTCTAAAATAACCGGAGAAAGTTTAACCGTTTTCACACCGGCTCTCGAATCGTTGTAAAGCTTGAAATACGAACCGTTTGCATAATCCGCAATAAGATTGTAAACAACGCCCAAATCAAGAACGTCGAACGATTTCATTCCGTTCCACTCCGCTTCGAAAACGATTTGCGTAGAACCGACTGTTTTACCCGTTACTTTGCCCTCCGACACGGAAGCAATCTCGCTATTCAAAACTTTGACGGATATTTCAGCAGGTACGGTTTTATTATTGTATCTTGCCTCGTAGGACAAATCGAACGAATCGCCTACCAGAATGTTGAGTTTTTCGTTGCCTGCGTTGGTTACAATGCTCAAAACCAGACCGTTATCGCTAACCTTTATTTGGCATCTTGCGGTTTTATCCTTAAATTTAGCCGTAACTACGGCATTGCCTTCTTTCAGCGCGGTTACCGTACCCTTTTCGATTTTAGCAACCGTTTCGTCGGTAATATCCCACACTACCTCGTCGGCCGAACCGTTTACGGTAACGTTAAACGTATACGATTCGCCTTTTTCAAGCGCAACGAGTTTTTTATCGAGAGTGATAGAAACGTCGGTTGATTTTGCCGATATATACCCGACTCCCGCCACGGTAAAGCAAAGAAGCATTACGGTTAACACCGAAAACAAAAACAGTCGTTTTCTGATTGTTAAATTTTTCATATTCGTTCCCCTCCGTTATAAAGAGTTGATAAGGTCGCTCATCGAACCGCCCTCGCGCGGGGTATTGATATTATTCATATAAACGGCTTCGATAAAGTTGGCTTTGATTTGTTCTCTTTTTTTGCCGAGTTCCGAAGAATAAAGCATTAAATAGCAGTATTCTATCGACGCTCTTTCGCAAACGATATGTTTATACAAAGTATTATACTTGTCAACGTCGGTCGTTTTATAAACTTCGATTTTTTCAAGTGCGGAGTTGGCAAGTTTATACCAATCGTCAAGCACGCTCTTAGGCCAGTATTTCTTGTTCAGAGCTTCAAAATATATAGAACTCGAAGACGTGTACGCGCCCAGCACGTTCTGTTGATAAAGCGAAAATCTTCTCCATCCGTAATAGAACTCTTTCATATCCTCTGCGGCCACGTCGAAATATGCGTCGAAGAAATTGTCGGTAAGCTCGTTCATATCGAGTTTCGTATTATACGACAACTTGGACGAAAGATAGGCTTTAAGAATATGCCAACCCGACATACCGCCGTAGTTTCCGTTCTGCGTCTGATCGTTGAACGACAATGCGCCTGCGTCCTTTAAAACCTTTCTGTATTCAATCATATTGTTGAACGAATCGTAAGGAAGCATATAGTATTTGAAGTTCGTGCAGTACAGCCAGAAGTCCATATTCCCGGCAGAAACGGCTTTCCAACCGTCTATAACTTTGTAATAGGCAACGTTGTTCTCGGTATAAATCGACTGAACGAAGTTGGTATAAATAGGCGCAATCATTACCGTAACGTGGTCGCCCAAAGCTATTTCGGGAGCGGCAGGCTTATAAGATTTCGTCGCTTCGTCGTAAACGGCGGGAGCGGCTTCGAATTTGTGATAAGCCATTACCTTTATTTTAAAATCTTCGTCGTAATATTTTTGCCCTTCGGGGTCGTTTTTCATCCAGTCGAAAATCATCTCGCTTGCCTTGTTGGCAAAAATAATATATGCGCCCGCATTGGATTTGTATTTATCAAGCGCGGCAAGACAATGTTCGCACGAACAGCAGGTAGGCGTATCCATATTGGATAAATCGTACTCGTGTATATCTCTGCCGTAAACGTGAATTATAAGTTTTTTGAGCCTTTCCGTAAACGCCGTAAGCATTTCGTTCAATTCGGTTTTGCTCCCGTGAGCCGTATAGCAGAGCTGCGTTTTGTCGTCGCTGAACCAAGACGGATGCTCGTCGTAATACGTTTCGAGCGGCAAATATTTAAGCGATGAATGCGCAAACGGTATTTCGTTATCCGTGGCGTAAACGTCCGAATAGTTATATGGCGAACGCATTCTTGCGGCTATCGTCTTGTTTGCAGCCATAAATCCCGCCGTACCCATCGTACGAAGAATATCGGGCTTGCAGACGAGCTCGTAATCTTTAAGCTCAATATCGATAACCGAAGTTTCGAGCGTATAACAATCGGTGTAATACTGCTCGAAATTAACCACGTCGTTCAACCATTCGTAAACCGAATAAACGACGCCGTATTCCTTTCCCCCGATGAGGAAAAGCGATTTGCCCGCTCTGGAAATCTGAAAAGCGTTGATGCCTTTCGCGTCGTCGCTTATTTCTATTCCCGATTCGGCAAGAAGCGACGTGTTACCAATCGAGATATACTCGGAATTTTCGGTGAAAGATTTACCTGCGTCCGTAACCACTTCGAGTTTAATACCCGTAGATTCGGCAAGAATGCCGACGAGTTCGGTGGACGCAAATCTTTCTTTTTCCGTGCTCTTTTCGGGAATTACAATCTGATAATTCGTCTTTCCGTCTTTAAAAATATAGTTACCCGTACCGTCGAACTCCGGTTTAGTCCAGCTGTCATCGGAAGAGGTTTCGCCGGTGTTGCCGTTTTTGTTACAACCTTTAAACCCGTTACAGGACGCAAAAACGGAAAACATAACGGCGCATATAATCAATATTATTACTTTTTTCATATTATCTCCTTTTACGAAACCGTTATCGTGTAAGACACTTCTGCGAGGTTGTTGTTTTTATCCACAACCGATACGGTAACCGTATACAAACCTTTCTTTGTCGGAGTGAAACTCGTTTTTTCGCCGTAATAAGTCATCGTACCCGTCGGCTCGAGAACCGTTATAAACGTCGTGTGAGAACCTTTGTCGTTTTCGACGCCGTATTTGGCAAAACCAATCTCGGAATTCACTCTGCCGCTCGTTACCATATCCGTGAGTTTTATAACGGGCGGAGTGTAATCGGTAACGGTAATTCTATACGAGATGGTCTGATCGTTGTTATTTTGATCTATTGCGTAAATCGTTACGTAATAATTTCCGTAGTTTTTAAGAGTAAACGCATTTATCTCGTTGCCGTCAACGTCGTTAAGAACGACGCCGCCGTCGGAAACGATAATTTTGCCGTCCGGTCCTTTAACCGAATAAACGACGCGCGTATAAGGCGATATAACGTCGCTTGCAAAGAAATCGCCGATGGTAACGAGAGTGTTAATATCCTTTTCGCCGAAGCAGTCGGCTCTCGTCGTATCAATCTGCGGCGGGATATAATCGTATTTGCTGTTCGTAAGGTTCTGATTGTTTAATTCATAGAAAGAAATACCTTCGCAATCTCCTATACCGTTTATCTCGCCGACAAGCGTAAGTCCTTTATCGAACGTAACCTTTTCTGACGAACCGAAATATGATTCTACGGTTATCGCATTGCCTGCGGCGGCAAGTTTTCCGCTCGTTATATCGTAATTTACGGTAACCATATCCGACGCGCCGCCCCAAACGGTTGCGATTTTAATCGTTTTGGCGTCGTTTACGCCGAGATACCAGCCGTCGTCCTTTTTAAAGAAGGAAATTTTAACCTTTTTGTTTGCGTCTGCATAATCGCAAAGATACATATTAAACGATTCGAACGGACTGAACCCTTTGCCGACGGAATAAGGAGCGAACGAGAATTTGAACGTATGTCTTGCAAGAGTGTTCGTAAAAACAAAGCCGGCATTCTGCACGCTGCCGTCGAAAAGGCAGTCAATAGAATTTGAAGTTGCCGCAAAAGAAATTCCTTCGGTCGTGGGGATAAACAAAGCCGATTTGTCTAATTCATTGCCAAGACCTATATCTTTTACCGCTCTTTCTATCGTCAGAGAATCGACGTTAAAATCGACGTCGGCTTTGAACGCCAACTCTACTTTCGTATTTGCCGATACGGTATAATCTCCGCTTACGGCAGTTTCGGAAGCCGCGCCGTCGTTTTTAAAGAAAACCTTAACGGGAACTTCCACGGGTTTGCCCGAAGCAACCGAGTACGCCTTTACGAAATCAAGCTCGTATTTTCCGTTTTTAATGAGATATTGCGGAAGCTCCGCCAAAGTTTCGTAATAAACCGCGTCAGCCTTGTTTACCGTCAATTTCTTCTCTGTATAGTCGCTCGTCGCAAAGTCCGAGAAGTTATATCTTATCGTATACGTGCCCGCATAATAAGGAACGAAAGAATGGTTTTCGTCGAGCGTGTAAACGACGTCGCCGCCGTCCAGCTTGCACTCCACGTTAAGTTTGGCGTTGCCGAGGTGGTTTTTAATCTCGTATGAATCGAACAGCTTAACCGTGTCGCAAACGTTTACCGAAGCGTAATTATACTCACCGGTAAGCGTAAGGCTGAGTTTTTCCTTCAAATCCACGCAGTTCACTTTCACCGTTTTCACGGTCTTGTTGCCTACCGAATTGGTTGCGGAGTATTCTATCGTATACTCGCCGACGTATGAGGTTTTAAACGAATTATCGGTTACGTTTATACGGATTTTATTAAGGTTGGAGTATCCGTAATAAACCTTAACGCCGCAATCGACTTGTCCGTCGAGAAGATCGTACGCCTTTGCGTCGAAAATCCTATAAGACGAGCCGAGCCTTGCCGCGGGTGCGGTTTCAGTCGTATATTCGCCCATATCTACGGTTATAATAGGCGCGGTTTCGGTTTCCAGCTTATTCCAGTTATCTGCGTCGATACCCGTTCCGCCTACTTCCGCAAAGAAGAACCGACAGTCGTTTTTAAGGAATTTCGTGGGGGTTACGGTAAGTTTAACCTTGCCGTCCGTAAAACCTTTAAACCTTTCGCCGTAAATATTTTCGTTGTTAAGGTCGGAAACGAGAACGGGGTAATAAGGCGTTCCGCCGTATTCGCTCAACTTAACGTAAGCGTATCCGTTAAGCATATCGTAAGAAACACCGAAAAGTTTATCACCGTCAAACGGATTCGCAGCCGTGCCGCCCGTCATACTTATCGCGCTGTGCGCGCCGTATTTTTCGCTGTTGATATGCGCTTTGAATCTTTTTGTCTTTCCGTCCACGTCGACGTAAGTAAACGGACCTACGCCGGATTCTTCGAGTCCCGCATACACGGTACCGAACCCCACGTCGTAATAAGAAACGATAGTTTCGTACTCTCCGCCGTCCTTGAATTTTTTAAACCTGAAAGTTATGAATATCGATTCGTCGTAAATATCGGAAAGCGTTACCTCGAACCCCTCAATATCGGCTTCACCCGGGGCGGAAGCCGGTATGCCCATTTTGAAGAGCATCTGTCCTTCCTGAAATCTGTTGAGGTCGATTACGTCGTTATAAACGAGAGAATCGCCTTTTTCAAGGCACGCGTAAAGGCCGCCGATTCTTTCGCTGTAAGTTTTGTATTCGGTATAACCGCTGCCTTTTACGGTAAACGTCTGGCTAAAAACCGAAAACGAGAGAACTTTTTTGACGTATTCGTCGGAATTCGCTTTTTTCGCAATGTAGTTTACGGTGTAAACGCCCGTTTTGTTGAGTTTTACGGACGATTTATCAGTTGACGTTCCGTCAGGAAGATTTACGACGAAATCCACCGTTTTTCCGTTATAAGTGGCTGTGGGTATTTCCACCGTGTCGCCGTACTTATACATCGATTCGAGCGAACCGGAAAAAACGAACTCGTCGCTTCCCGCGGCGTAAACGTTAATTGCAATCGCCGTTACAAGGCTGAAAAACAAACACGTCGCCGCAATTACAATCAACCAGGTTTTTTTGGTTTTTGTCATTCTTTAACCCCTCCCATAGAAAGATTTTGCATAAGTTTATCTTTGAAAATAAGGAATAATATCAGTATCGGAGTGAACAAAATAAAGCTTCCCGCCATTCTCATAGGCGTAGTTCTTATTCTGTTTTCGCCGTTCTGGAACACGAGATAGAATATACCGTAAGCAAGCGTCGGATACGATTCGAGATATAGCAACGGATAGGTGTAATCGTTCCAGAGCGTGATAAACTCCATAAGACACAAAGTAGTAATCGTTTTTGATACCATAGGGAAAACTATGCGAAACATAACCGTATAGTTTCCCGCACCCTCTATCTGCGCGGCTTCCGAAATAGCTTTGGGAACCGAACCGAACGCCGCTTTCATAATAAGATAATACGACGTGAGAAAATGCGCTTTCTGTATATAAAAACCTATCATCGTGTCGTATAGATTAAGTTCTTTTAAAACCTGTATGTTCGACGGTTGGTTGCCTACGATAGGGATTGCCATACAAGAAAGGCATATTACGTCGAGTACGACGTTGAACTTATAAGAGGTTTTGCTTGCGGCGTAAGCCACGAAAGCAGGAACCGCAACGGCGACGAGCGCGCCGCCTATGGCATACAAAACGGAGTTGAACGCCATCGTGAGCATATCTATGCGAATCGTGCCGTGCTTTATATCGACGTAAACGTAATCTTTGATAACCAGATAGTTCTTCCATTCCCATTGCCAGGGCCACCCCTCGGGCAGCCAAACTTTATTTTGTCTGAACAAATTCGTCGAGCCGAGATCGGCTTTAAGCGACGTAAAAAAGCCCCAAACTATCAGCACCAACAAAAAAATCGAATAAGCCGCTAAACAAATGCCCGTGATAAGGAAGAATACGTCGAGTTTACGTTTGTTTCTTTTCATTTCCATATTCCGTATTCCTCCTTAAATTTCTTTCGGGCCGTACTTTGCAAGCAAATGCCGGACTATGAAAATAGTAGGAATTGCAACCGCGGTTATTATAAGCCCGAAGGCCGAAAGATATGCGTATTTCGCATAATTGTTCAAATCATTGGCAATTTCGAGGTACATATAATAACCGAAAGTGTAAAATTCGGGACCGTCCGGTTTTAAACCGAAAAAGTTAAACATATTCGCCTGCCCGGAGAACAAGACGAGAAGTCCCGTTACCACGAATAGCGAAAAAGTCTGATAAATTTGCGGAAGAACGATATACCAGAATTGCTGAACGGAATTAACCCCGTCCACTTCGGACGCTTCGATAACCGAATCGGAAATTCCCGCCATCGTACCCGTGTAAACGAGCATATTCGCTCCGCACGAAATAAAGAAATTAAATAATACGATACAGGCGTATTTAGCGGAGGAATACCCCTTCACGACTTTATGCGTAAGGCTTTCCACTATTGCGGGATAGCAATCTTCGCAAAAATATCTGTAAAGCACGGATATTACCATTACCGACACTATGGACGGCATATATAAAAACGTTTTGAACGCGCCCGACAGCACTCTTTTCTTATAAATGTAATAAGAAAATATCAGCGATACGACCGTGCCGGAGGCAAACGTTACGAGATAAAATACGACCGAATTTCTCAAACAGTATTTTAATTCTTCTTTGTGCAAAAGGTCTTTTACTACCTGCACGAAATTATCGAAGTATGCCGGAGTGGCAACGTAATCGCCGCCTTTATACTCATAATGCTTGAACGCAAGCGCAATCGAGTTTGCGTTTACCACGATGTAAAATATGACGAATTGAATTAACGGAAGCACTATAAGCGACAGATAAAACAATAAGTCGGATAGCTCTTTTTTCTTTTTTTCCGATGTCATTTCTTTCTCCGCAATTAAAACCGAAAACAACTCAATTTCAAATAAATTTCGCTTTATTTGAAATTGAGTTTCTCGGATGAGTCGTTTGGGTTACTCGTTACTGTCTTGCCATATATTCAAGGAAGTACGATTCGGCAGTTCCCGAACCTTTGCAATAAGAATATACGTTCTTGCCGCTTACAGCCCAGAAATCCTGGGCAATATGCATCGACTGTTGAGTTCTGTTGTTGAGATAAAGTTCGTTGCTCGAATACGGCAATAAAAGGTCCGCATTTTTCGTATAATTCCATACGGCTTTACCCCAAGCGTCAAGCTTATTCACGTCCACGTCGTACTTCAAACTTCTGGTAACGCGGGTGGTTTCGGTGAATTCTTTGAGCGATTCGTCGGTATAACAATAAGCAAGGAACGTCTTTGCAAGATCGACGAGTTCTTTATCCTCGGCAATGTTAGCGTTGATAACGGCCAAACTATCCGCCTGGTCTGCATAAACCGATTTGCCGACTTCCTTACCGGCTACGTCCGCGTAAGTGCCTTCGTAAACTCTCGGGAGCGGAAGAATCTGATAATCGTTCTTCGCGTCGAAATCGGTGAAACGATTTCTGGTATCTTCGATATAGTTTGCTTCGTCGGCTTCGTTATACCAGTAAGAACCTTCGACTATTATAGCCACGGGCGTACCGTTGTTGTAACTTTCGATATAATTCTGTTGCGTGTTAAGCATCGTTGTGGTGGTCGAATCGCAATCGCCGGTCTGCCACAACGCATTATCCAAAATAGTATCGACAATCTTTATCGCCTGATATTTTGCAAGCTCGGAATTCAACTTTTTATAGTTTTCCGCATTGATTTTTTCTTCTTTGGTTACGACGTTGCCGTTCTCGATTTTTTCGACTATCGTAACGGTTTTGTCTTTACTGTCGAACGTGTAGTTAAGTTTTGCCTGCTCCTTGCCTGCAAGGCTCAAATATACGTCATTGAGGAGATAGTTGATGTAGCCGCCGATAACAATTTCGCCGCCCGCCCACGTTATAGGCGTTACGTTTTTGTTCTTCATCATATTGAACCAATCGAAAAGCTCGGTGTAGGTTGCGGGCAATCCGTCGTCGGCAGAATAATCGATTCCGCCAATTACGCCGGTTTTTCCGTCGGGCCCGCACGATTTTGCGTCGGACTTGTTTTTAATGAATTTCTCTTCGAGAGCGGTGGCGTTTACGTCGTAATCTTTTGCAAAGTATAAATTCTTATCAATCAAAAGTTGCTTGTTATAAGTCAACGTCGAGAAGAACGAATAATGCGGAAGCGCGTAAATTTTATCTCCGCTGAACGAGAAGAAATCAATCGTTTCGTCATACATTTTGCTCCTGAGCGTTTGCGTATCCGAAGTCTTGGTCAACTCGTTTAAGGGTTTATCCATAATATCGGATATATCGATTATCGACTTTTGCGTTACGAGTTGAGAATAATTTCCGACCTCCGAAAAAATAACGTGGGCGCTTTTTGCGGATATGTTACCGAAAACGTCGGACTTGGTCTTTTCGGGGGCAATTTGCACGCCGGTACGGCCGTTGCTGAAAGTAACGTCTTTATAGTCGGCTTCGAATCTTTCGATTACTTTATCCAACCATTCGGAGCCAACGCCGCCGTTATAACTGAAAACGTTGAGCTGAATTTTGGTTTTATCAACGCTGTTGATAACCTGACCTCCGCACGCTACCATCGTAAACGGCATAGCCGCAGCTAAAACGGCGCACGCAATTTTGTTGAATTTTAATTTCATAATGTACCTCTTTATCGTTTATTTTTCCCGAACACCCCGCGTAAAGGGCGTTCGGGAATTATTTATTACTTTATTGCCACAAAGTCCAGTTCATCTTTAACGTAAACGATTTTGATTCTTCCGTCTTCTATAACGAAGTTTGCAGTTACTCCGTTTTCGGAAATCGTACCCGTCGTTATGGACGAGAAAGTAACTTCCGCCGCGCTCGTGAATTCAATCGTTTCCGCGCCGAAATAAGTTCCTCTGACCTGATTGTAAGCGCCGTCCAAACTACCAACGCTCATCATATAGGTTTTGGAAAGGGTTGCGGTGTTGATTGTGAATACGAGAACGTAATTTTCGCCTATGAGTTTATACTCGCCGATTACGTATCTGCTTTCCTCGGTTTTCTCGGCCGTTAAATCCATAAACAACTTGCCTGCGCCGTGAGCGGTGGGAACGAGGTCGTAATTACCGCTTATCGTAACTTCTCCGTCGGTAAGGGTGAATTTTGCGCCTTGATAAGAGTTTTTATTTGTACTATTATCAACGCTCGACTCCACGACTCCGTCAAGTTTAATCGTTGCGTTTCCGTCGGTGTAAGAAGTTTCTTCGCCGACAAGCTCGTCGAATACGTCCCACGTGGAGAACGTGCTTCCCGCAGGAGCGAAATCCCAGAACGCCCATTTATGGCAGTTCATTGCGCAGTTCGTAAGACGTAAAACGTACTGTCCGTCGATAAGCGCGTAATAACCGGTATGAACGACTTTATCTCTCTTAACGATAGGATACGGACAATCGATGATGATTTCGCCGAACGTATCGGTGATTTCTCTTAATTCGTAAGTACCCGTTTGGGAGGCGTCGTGAGTCATAACCATCGTGCCGTCCTCATTGAGCGTCACGCCGATGCCCCACCACCATTTTTCATTTCCGGACGTTCCGTATTCGTGGTAGTAATTGTCGGTCTTGTAAGTTCCGGCGATTTTTTCGTAAATCGTTCTCGTGTCAACCGGAGTTTCGGTGGTTGCGCCTGCGTTTACGAACGTTCTGTTCGCAGTGGCTAACGCATATTCGATTGCGGCTATATCTCTGTCCGCATTGGCATCGTCGGCAACCTTAACGTTGTTAAACGGCGCCCATCCGCCTACTCCCGTAATGGAAGGATCTCTCATATCGATAAACCTGTTGCCGTTTACGATGCCGATATTGAACACGAATTTATTGCCGTTTGCAAATCTTACCGTAAGTTTTCCGACGTTTTTAGAATAATCGAAATCTATTTTATAAGCCATATCGGTCCTGTCGTAATTTTCCTTAACGGAGCCACCGGCCCAGAACTCGCAAGTGTAAAATTCGTCTTTTAAAGATTCGATTTCGGTGTGGAAATTGTAAAGTTTAAGGCTTCCCGAGCTCGAATTTGCATCGGCTGCTCTGTAAGCCGTGGGCAAATAATAAGTGCCTGCTTCGCTTCCGAATACGTTATAAATATTTTTCGCAACGGTAGCACTGCCGTAAGTGTTCGTACTAATATCGGCAACGAGTTTCTGATATTGACCGTAGGGTCCGAGTCCGTGCGGATCGAAATCGGTCATATCGACGTGAATCTGATATTGTTCGTCGATTTCGTAAGCAACGTCCTTTTCTTTGACAAGAGACTGATCGGTTCTTTTATGAACCTTAAAATGCACGATTCCCGTGGTAGGCGTTGTAGGTTCGAAATAATAAGATAATAATTTATTACCCGCTTTTTCATCTCTTAATACGTTTCCCCACTTCGTAGTACCGTATTCGGCATTTTTCCAAAGCGGTTTACCGTCGCAGGTCGCCTCGGATTGCAGTGCGGTTACTTCGGTCGGTTTATTCGTAAGCGTTAACCTCGGAAGTCCCGCACCACTCGTCGGGACACCTTTTGCGTCCGCCGTCGTTTCAACTCCGAGCAATTTTCTTTCATCATAACCGAACAGGTTGTTAAGGTTTTTATAAAGTACCTCGTAATCTGCAACGTCGTCGTTTTTCAAAACCATCGCAACTGCGTTGGTCGAATCTTTCAAAATAAGTTCTTTTATCGTAAGCCCGAATTTGTAATATTTATTCGCTGCCGTTACCGAATAATAGTTTCCGCCGATATTCGCGTACGTCGTTCCGTCATTCAGAATTACGAACGCTCCGACTTCCGCGCCGTTTTCTATTATGCTTCCGTCTACGTTAAGTTTGTAAACCTTATTGAGGTTGTCGCCATCCGTCGTGCAAAGGTAATAATTTGCAATATCGTTATATTCCGCCTCGCTTCCGAGCTTAACCGCCGTGAAATCGGCGATTTCGGCAGTTTCTCCGAGCGTAAGAGCTTTAACGAGAGAGTTCGTGAAAGCCGCAACGTATCTGCCGTTTATCTCGTCGTATGCAAGCAAATATTTAACGCCTACGCCGTCGCCGAAATCGTAGCCGGTGCCGTCGGAATTGATTTTAATAATCTTGCCGTCAACGGAATAATATCCATCCTCGATTTTAGCGTAAATTTCTTCGCCGAGCTCGAGAACCTGCGGCAAAACGTTTTCGCCGAGAACGAACTGCTTTTTATCGAAGTTGACTTTACCTAAAATTTCTTTGCCGTTTTCGCCTCCTATAACCACGGTTCCGTCACGGAAAAGCGTGTAAGCAACGTCCTCGCGAGCCCCGTAAGAAAGCGTGTTTTCCTTAATTTCCACGCTGCCTTCGCCGGAAAGGTACAAACCTATCGCCGCCTTAACCGATTCGGCTTTCTTGGGAGTGAACGAAAACGAAATAGTATTGGTTTTGCCCGCATAAATCTTTTGCGAAACGAATTCGGTCGTCACGTCGTAAGCGGAAGAATCAACGTCCGTAAGTCTTTCGAGAACGTCGTCTTTGGTAATATCTGCACCGACGGCGAATTCGTATTCGTTACTTACGGTAACGGGATTCGCTCCGTCGTAAGACGTAACGTATTCTACGGTAATTTTCTGAACTTTACCGTCAACGTAAGCCGATTGAAGGTCGTCGTTATAATCGGTAACTTTTCCTTCTTCCATTGCTTTCTGAATAGCGTAAACAGCGTTTATTTCCTGTTCTCCGTCTTTAAACGAGTATTCTTCGTTCGTTAAAATTCCGCTTTGGTCTATCGTATATTTAACGATATAAGCTTTTGCGATATAATCGCGCATAACGGCGGCCGCATCGAGGTCGGACAAAAGAAGATACGCATAGTATCCGTCCGCGTCTTCGGTAAGTTCGGTTTCTTCCGCACGTTCGATACGCTTGGTTTCTTTTCCGTCTGCTTCATCCTCGGCTTCCTGGGCGGTACTCGTCGAGTATACTCTGTTTTCGCCGAAAACGTTTTCCGCCGTAAGCGCGTTCGCTTTTGCATAATCTGCGGGAGCAAGCAAAATGCCGTATTTTATCAAAGTCGTTTCATCGTTGAGTTTGCCAAGTTCCGTATAATCTTCGGCGGAAATTTTAGCTTTTACTCTCAATCCGTTGTTCGCAACGTTGAGCACGCCTTCCGCGTTATACGAAAGACGAACGTCGAAAGCCTCGGATAACGCGTAATCGTTATCGCTGAACGTAACTTCGTTAGAAGCGTTCGCAACGCCCACGCCGATAGCCGTACTCAGAATTATAGCCGCAGTCATAACGGCCAATAAAATCTTTTTACCCTTAAACATATCAATTTCTCCTTATTTTTTTAACGTATACCCTCGTTCGTTTTTCAACGAAAAACGCGTAAACGCACGGGTATATTTTGCGATTCCCGTTAAAGAATATTCTTGCTTACCTCGTAAGCAAGAAGAGACGTCTCTTCTTTTTTCCGACGCCCGTAATTTTAACGGGGCTCATCGATTCGGTACGTCTTTATACTTCGACGAACACAATCTTTTCGGTGTATTCGATTTTAACCGTTATATCTTTATCGATAGTATACTTACCTTCAACCAGTTTTTCGTCGGTACCCGAAATCTTCCAGGAAACGTCTTTAAAATCGACCGAGGTCGATTTATTTACGGGGAGTTTGAAGTCTTCGTCGTAAGTAACCTTCATCGTCGCAGGCCCTACGAAGCCCGAATCGCCGTAATCGAAAGTTATCGTGTAAGTGTTTGCGGTCGCCACGGCGTTTACAACCGTATCTTCGCCAACCGCGTCGAAGTTCTTCTTATCCCATTCAACGGTGTGACCTTTGACGGGAGCGGGGACGGGGACGTCCGTAAGCGCGGTACCTTTTTCAACCTTCTTCACGACGTCGCTTTGTCCGGCCTGCTTGAACGTTACCTTAACGTATACTTTTTCGTCCGGCGATTCAGTCGGCGTTTCAGACGTCGAAGTCGGGGGAACGGACGTCGAGTCCTTATTGCCCGTTTCGCCGCAACCGACGATAAATGCTGCCGATAACGTAACGACAAGCAATGCAACTAATAATTTTCTCATATTTACCTCCTATACACATCGTGTATTTTTAGTCATAATATTATTTATATCAAAACGTTAATTTTATCATTTCGAAACCGATAACTCCGACGGTTATTTTTCCGTTATATATTTTTAACCTTTCGTTATCGGACAATCTCTTTGCTTTCAGACAATCGCAAGCGATGATTTCGACGCTTCTTTCAATCTTTTCGTAACTCGAATCAAGATTGACGAGGCTTATATAAACTTCGTTTTTATCCTCGAAAATCACGCTTTCTATAAATTTGCTTGCGACAATCTCGTATTTCGGTTTAACGTTTGCAAGAACGATTTTCCCGAAAACGTCTTTAAAATTCGTCCTTTCGTCGTTTTCGATAAGCGCAGCGCTCCATATAACCTTTCCCTTCCCGTAGTACGTTTCAACGACGGCGGGAATATCGGTCTTCTCCGCAGGCGGATTCGAGTGAATCGACGCGAAAGACCGATTGTTATCAGGGTCGGTATAAGGCAGAACGACGTTCGCCTTAACGTTGCCGCCCGTTTTATATATCGGCATTTTGTAGGTTATCGGCAAAGGATATTTTTCGTTGAATTCGCCGAATATCTCTTTATACTCGCCGTCGGGCGCAACGTACGCCTGAACTTCGTTATATCCCTTATATATATGCGGAAACTTACTGTCGCCGAAAGTATAACCGATAAACTTCGCGCCGAAAAACTCCTTCATAAGCCTCGAATCGCTTCTGCCGGACAAATAAAGCGTTCCGCCGTTTTTAACGTATTCTATAAATTTAAGCGGTTCGTCGTTTAAAAAATCTTGCAGACACGGCGCGATTATCATTTGATATTTTTCGAGATTTTCTAAATTTCCGTTTGCGACAACCGCAGTCGCAACGTGTTTTTCCACAAGCGTTTTGTGGGCGTTTACCGCGCAAAGTTTATTGTACGTTTTCGCATACGGTTCTTCAAACATCGTATTGCTGTCGAAATACACGGCTACTTCGGCATAAAGTTCGCCTTTTGCCATATATTTTTCATACGGCGTCTGTTTTTCAAAGGCCTTGCCCACTTTTTCGTACACCCTTTCGTCAAGCGTGCCGTCGGGGTTTATCGCGTCTATGTTGAGCGTTGCGCCGTGGTGCGCGCAAGTAAGCATTATCTCGGCGTCAAGCATTTCCTGCGGTTTCGTTATCGTATGCTCTCTCAAATTCTTGTTGCACCGACAGGTCATATACTCGAACGGTTGATTTCTGGTTATGCCGTAATAGTATTTTGCCGTGAATGAATGACTGTAAAGGTCGCCGTACAAATCGCCGCCGGTAAACTCACACTCGTCGTTTATTCCCTCGGTAGAACCGCCAAGCCAATCGCAACCTATAACCGCGGCAAAGTTGAATTCCACGGTGGTTTTCGGCATAACGGCTTTTGATAGTTTTTTAACGTATTTTACGAAGTCCACCATCCAATCCTGGCGTTTTTTTACGTAAAGCAGCCAGTTATCGTCGTTCCAATCTTCTTTTTCGGGCAAATTTCTGCCGGTTTCTTTTTTATATCTTTTTTTGCACGATTCGCATCGGCAGGCAACTTCCCAGTACGGCATATCGTAAAATATTCCGTCAAGGCCGGTAAAATAAGCGGCAAGCTCGGCAACGTTATCTTTAACGAATTTTCTATAATCAACGTTGTTCGGGCAACAAAGGCCGTATCTTTGCCCTTTATCGCGCCAGGTCGAGCCGTCGGCATAGCGCATTTCCCAATCCGGGTGTGCGTCCGCCGCCACGTTGTTGAATATAAGGCTGTAATAACCTACGACTTTCAGTCCGTCTTTTTTACAAAGCTCTATAAGTTTTTTTATACCGTTATTTTCGCCCGCCATTTTAGCGTGCGTTCTTGCAACGGTCGTCGGATAATTGCATAAACCGGTATGCGATTGCAGATAAATCATCGGGCTTTGTATATGCGCCTTTTTTAAGCAAGCAAAATACTTTTCCTCGTCGAACGCCGAAAGATATTCGCTTTTGTCGTCCGCAACGTGCATATCGGTAAGTTGTCTTCTATAAATTTTTTTATACCATTTCATTTCCGGTTATTAAGTTGCGATTTAAAATCCGCCGAAAGTATATTTGATTTTGTATTGTCTTTTATCGCCCGGCGAAAGCGTGCGCATTTTAAAATCGTCGAATCTCGTAAACGACGGTTCTATACCGAGCGCGTAATCCCCGCTTATCATACTTTTCCATTGCAACAAAACCGGGAAATCCTCAACGTCGTATATTACTTTTATGCGTATTTTCAAATCGTCGTTTGTGAGCGTTACTTCACCCTTTTCGAGCGTATTGTAAAAAACCTCTTCGTCACCGCCGTCTATCGGTTCGGTTATTTGCAACTGCTTATCCGCTCGACTTTTCGCATAATCGGTGAGACCTTCGCTTTTAACAAACGGAATTTCAAGTTTCAAGTTCTCGTTTAAAAACGGATAACCGAAATTAGTGTGATAAAGCAAAACGTATTTTGCTTCGGTATACGCCTCGTTGCAAACGGTGTCGCATATCGTTATTTCGTTTTCCTTAACGGTAAAACGTCTCTTAATCGTAAGATTTTCCCCGAAAAGCGCGGTTTGTCTCACAATTCCGAAAATTTCCGCACTATCGTCGGAAAGCGTAACGCAAACCTTTTCGGCAGGACTGTAATGCAAGCTGCCGTGAACGGGTTTGCCGTTGACGCAGGAACTTACGTTATCCGTTCCGCAGGTGTATAAAAAACCGCCCTCGAATTTATCCGCAAATTCGCCGATATTGGAATTAAGCCCGTTTTTCGACAAAAAAGAAACGTTGTTACCCTCGTACTTTACCCACACCACGTCAAGTGCGTTCGTCTTATTAAAAAGCACTTCGAGCACGCCGACGTTAACCAGAATGCCTTGCTTACCCTTTTCTTTTCCGCTTTCAAAAACTACGTCGTAAGCGGAAACGACTTGTTTGCCTGCGTCTTTTTTGTTCATTTTCAAAATTTAAGGTCGGGGTTTTCCGCAAAATGTTTGAGCATTACTATATTTTCCGTCTTGCTTTCGTTCGTTATCGTTATCCCCTTCTTCGCCGCTTTTTCGGTTACGAAAAACTCGTCGTTCGTAAGTTCGCCGTATCTTATAAGAGTTGGCGTTTCGACGTCCCATTTACCGAATTTGCCATGGCCTTCTATAAGAATAAAACCGTAAGCCGCGCCGTCCTTTACGGTAACCGTCTGACCGGGATAAACGGTAAGTCTCTTCGCGCAGGCAAGTTTTGATTTATAACAAATCCACTCTTCCTTATGCTTATCGTCCTCTTCGTCCACTATCGGGCGCATAAAACGATGTTCTTTAAACTTGGGGTCGACGTTGGCTTCCCAGTCGATAACGTCCATAAGATAATCGAAATTACCCTTTTCTTCGGGCGGACAATTTTTCCAAAGCAAATCTTCGGGAACGCAATGTCCGCCGAGCAAAACCGACTGATACATTGCGTATACGTCCGACGCAAACTGCGGCTCGTACGTACACAAGCTTGCAGGCGCGTGCAGAACTCCCGGGGGAACGTCCCAGCCGGTGTCGAGTTCTATATTGTACGCCTGTGAATAATCAAGCAGGTGATTATCACCCTTGGCAAAGTTTTCAAGACATTTCTTTATATCTTCTTTTTTGCAGTCGGGATTAAGACCGAAAAACGTGTACGGAAATTCCGCGCCGTAATTATTCATCTGCGCAGGGAAAAAGTACATCTCGGGTTTCCCGTCGCAACCCACTCTCTTTGCGTGTTCGTCTCGGTGATGGATATGATGCGGAAGCGGACCCGCATTATCGAAAAATTTGGAGAACATCGGCCATTTACGGTATTTATTCCAAAGGTTTTCACCGATTATCTCGCCTTTAAGCTCGTCCACCATATCGCGGAGCAAAACCTGCTCCTTTCCGTCCGCCGAAACGACGTAGGAAAGCCCCTCGTCCTCGGGAGTGCCGGGACCGTTCTCCGCCCAGGTTGTGGACGCAAACCATCTTTCGTCTATTCCGCCTTTTTCAAGCCCTAAAACGTAATAATCATCCGGGTGCAACTTAATTCTTTTGCCCGGGCGACAAAAACTTCTCGGAACCCAAGTGGGTTTAAGCCTTAAAACGCCGTCGCCTTCGATTAAAAAATCTATTTTTTTCACCATTTTCTCCTATAAATCTTAAAATCGTTTATCGCTTATATTCTCTCAGCCGAAAAAACGCAGCCGAATATTTATAAACCGCAAATTCTAAACTTTTTCGATAATAACGCATTTTACAAGTGCAATTATACTTCCTTTAACACCTCAATTCAACAACTTTTATGCTCTATTCTTGCCTTATTATGCTATTTTTTTATTGATTTTCGCCATTTCAATAGAATATTTTGCAAAAACTGCCAAATTGCATATTTCTCCGTTTGACAAACGCATCGTTCTTTGCTACACTTTTTTTATGAAAAACCGTCAAACTATTAAAACGCCTTTCATAAAAAAGCCCGATCGAATATGCAAATACGCTTTGGACTCACCGCACCCCGACGACGAAGTGTCGTTCAACTATCTGAGCATACCTTTCCCGTATTGTCATATCCACGACCACTGGGAAATATTTATCGTTACCGACGGCGCGCTTATCCACACGATAAACGGAAAAACCTATTCGATGAAAATAGGCGACGCTTGCCTTATAAAACCTACCGACGCGCATTATTTTACTTTTGAAAGCGGAAAGAACGTAAAAACGCTCACTTTTACGGTAAAAAACGAATATATGCAAAAACTTTGCGCCCTTTACGGAGACAATTTATACGATGAATTGTCTAACTCGGACAAGTTGCTTACGGAAAGACTGCCCGTAGAATTCATTACGAGCATTATTCCCACCATTCTTTCCATTCAGGCAAACACTCTTGATACGGAAGCCCGCCGATTTCAAACGAAAATTATCTTAAATCGAGTAATAGACAGGTTCATTTTTTCGGCGTACAACCTGAAAGAGCAAAACCCGGGTTGGTTCAACAATTTTCTAACGATGCTGAACAACCCTCACCTTGATTTCGATAACGTTGCCGACCTTGCCAAATACACGCCCTATTCTTACTCGCGATTATCGCGAATTTTCAAGAATCATACGGGGTATACGATAATCGAGTACGTTTCGTCGGTCAAAATCAACATTGCAAAAGACGCCTTTTTGTACACCGATAAAACCATCACCGAAGTTGCACAGGAAATGGGTTTTCTCAGCATAAGCCATTTCAACCGCACGTTCAAGAAATTTATGGATATGTCCCCCAGTGAATTCCGCAAGGCAAACAAGTTATAAAAACAAAAAATCCGCTTTTCCGGCGGATTTTTTATTTGAAGTAAATATAGTATGTGACGATAAGCGGGAGTTTCTCGGCAAGGCTTACGAAGTCGTCGCAAGTCTGCGCCAAATTTTCATCTCACAGAATTGTTTCTTCCATAATTATCGTTTCTTTAAGCCGTCTCCTTTTTTTCTTGTATAATCCGGTTAATTCGAAGAATAGGAGCGACGGAACAGCGATTGTTCGGACGCGCCGACTTCTTATTTTTTAAAACTTAAAGTCCGCAATCGCGTCACTTCCGGAAAGGAAGTTCACTCTTTCGCTTTTGCGAAAGAGTAACGAAAAACCACGGAATTGTTTTCCGTGGTTCTTTATTTAAATTTTTGATTAACGCAAGAAACGTTGCCTTTTTCCCGACTTTAAAGATTTGTAAGGAGCGGAGCGACGGAACAGCGATTGTTCGGACACGCCGACTTCTTATTTTTTAACTTAAAGTCCGCAATCGCGTCACTTCCGAAAAGGAAGTTCACTCTTTCGCTTTTGCGAAAGAGTAACGAAAAACCACGGAATTG
>ERZ808278.534-NODE-534-length-23797-cov-4.628464_pt1 | contig 23797 bp, 25 predicted proteins | sample MGYA00521239_ERZ808278 | MGnify/ENA primary metagenome ERZ808278 (study PRJEB31516, sample SAMN03275600) | gut metagenome | biome: mammalia-associated habitat; material: feces | host: Papio cynocephalus | place: Kenya | collected 2012-07-17 ... | reverse complement strand
GAACTTTTTCAATTCTTTTTTGGATTCGTTCAAGGATTTCTGTAGTTGATTGTTCGACTCTTCTGCTCTCGTCAACGCTGTCCTCGATTCGTCCAGTTGTGTCTTTAGCAGTGTCAATTCCTGTTTCTGCTTGTCCAATGTTTCTAGCTGTTTCTTGTTGTTGTTCTGCAATAATATCAAGTCGTTCTTGAAGTCTGTCCAATCTCCCTGACTGATAGTAATATCCTGAGCAGAAACCCCCGATAAAGATGGCAACAATAAGAGCGAACATAGCAAGATACTTTTTAATTTCATTCGTCATACCATTCCTCTACATCGTAATAATCATTTCCAATAGGATAAGATTCAGAATACTGCCACATAGTACACTGTCTGTCTGGGTGTTCTTCGTCCCAGTAGTTACGAGAACTATAGTTTGCCACCCAGATACGTACATAATCTGGCAACGAGTCAACATCAATCTGGTCAGTAAGACAGTAGTAACCAGAATAAATACCTACAGGAATATCATGAGAGTAATCTGTGATAGTGTTGACAAACCCCATGATAATTTCTGCCACTTCAAAAGGAGATTTACCACTAGGTACATTACCATCTTCGATGTCAAACCAAATACCAAGGGACAAATCAAGGTCACCATATTCATTCAGCTTTTCAATAAGAGTAGCCGCTTCGGTACTAGCACGAGAAGCGTCACGTGCGTGGGTATAACAGTATACACCAATCGGTACACGCTGTGCGATAGCGTTTTCTAGGTGTCTATCAAAGTCTTCATCAATGGAACATCCTTCACTAATCTTAATAATGATTCCTTTAATTTCGTCTGGGGCCTGGGCCAGGTCTGGGTTCTCCCTCCATCCATTCACGTCGATTACCTTCATTTTTATCCTCCAAAAAATCTGGTATTTTATTACCGTTCTTGTCAGTTTTTATCTTTATAAAAGTTATAAGTGCAGCGATAGCTGCTGGTGAAAACATTAAAGTGCCCAAGGCAATTAAATCACCAAGGGCGGCAACACCTGCTACCATCCAATTCCATATCCATCCTGCATTGTATACAATAAACAAATACACATAAGCCCACAGAATGGCATTAACCCAACGGTAGTTCTTTGGTGTTTTACCTATCTCAAATGTTTTACTGATAGCTTGTCTAATAGTTGTTAGTAGTTTCATTGTCGCCCCTCTAGTTTGTGAAGTTGAGCCTCTACAGCGTCAAGCCTAGATTTATTAATAGAGTGAGCTTCTTCAAGCTTAGCAATACGCTTATCTAAACCACGTCTATCCATGGCACTACGTTCTAATTCTTTACGTAGTTCTTCTAGTAAGTTGTTGTTCTGTGCAATGGCAGTCTTTAGTGGGTTCAGAATAAAGAAGTTAAAAGCACCACTAACAAATGTAGTGACAGCTAGCATGGCAAGAATATCATCCCAAATAAACATAGTCCTCCTTATACACCAGTAGCCTTATGCTCATAGAGATTATCGGCTATGGATTGAGTAATGTATCCAGCGTCGTTATCGAGCTGAGATACCTTAGTAGGAACCGTTGGAATAGTAGGAATTTCTGTTTTCTTAGCATAGCTACTTAATGTATTGCTTAGTGCCTCCTGTGTTACGTATGTATTTGTAGTTGGTGTAGTATTATATACAATCATCGCCGATACATAACGTGCATCGCCTACTGTAATAGGGTACACATTTAAAATCTCATACTTAGATGCAACGAGTGATTGTACCTGTGTGTTCACCGCTGTAGCTACGTCTGTTGGTAGAGCGGCGGTTACACATTCTACTTGTATCATATTTCCTCCGATATAAATAAAAAGGGGGCATTAAGCCCCCGTTAAATATAATAAGCAACTCCCCCAAATTACTCCACTACTATAAGAATTACTTGCCATTGATAATGTTAGTGACTTCGTCAACTGTGTATCCTAGTTGATGTATTTTAGCACTAGGGTTGTCTCTATATACGTATTGATATGATTTATTCTCTTGTGTATCTGTTACTACTTTATGGGTGTCATCAGTTATACCTTGTCCTTCAACCACGCCATCGTTAAACCAATCACAACGGCTGTCTAATAAATCTTGAAAATCAGCTTTCCACTGTTCTTTCGGAAAATTAGTACGAACGTACTCATAATCTTCTTTGGTATTTAAATGCTTAGGATATCCTACCATAAGTCCTCCTTATGTGAATGAATAATATTTACCAACCTGTTTAATAACTGTTACGAACGGCATCTGGTCTTTGTTTTCCTTACATTGCTTTATAAGGACAACGCTACCAGTGAATGTAACATATTTCTTTCCGTCTATTTCATATTGTAATTTTAAACATTCGCCACTGTTCTTTTTACTAGGTGTCACGTTAAAACTAGTTACAATAATTTCTTGATTAAGGATTTCAGACAAACGTTTCTTTTCACCGTCAAGAATGTTATCATTTGCGAAATCGCTAAATCTGTGAACGTTTTTCATATTCGACCTCCTCTTTTAGTTCTTTTAGGTGTAAGCTAACTTGTAGGTTATATGTATTTGCGTGTTTAAGCCATCCACTAGCACTAGCAATTTGTCCTAAGGCACGTTCTGGCTGGATGGTGTTATGTATTAATTGTGTACCAATGTATTTCATCCTTTTCTTGATTCTTTTTGCTGTGCGTTTCCTTACTAATATTTTACCATTGTGGAAATGCCTATACCCTAAAAAGTCAACGCCTTGATACGTATGGAATAGATTTAACTTACTTAACTTCATTGATAATCTATCCTGTATAAAGTTTGTAATCAAAACTCCTAGCTTGTGAAGGTGTTGTTTGTTGTTCCCAAATAACAAGAAATCGTCGCAATACCGAATATATGGTGTTACGTGTAATACATGCTTAACGTACATATCTAACTCATTCATAAATAAATTGCCAAACCATTGCGACAAAAAATTTCCTATAGGTACGTTTGTCTCAGTGTTGGTACTATCAATAATATTATCTAACAACCACAGCATCTCATTGTCCTTAATCTTTTTGCGTATAATTTGTTTTAGTATATCGTGTCGAATACTAGGGTAAAACTTGCTAATATCGCCCTGTAAGCAGTATTCATATTGTCGTGCGTACTCCATACACCTCTTGCTACCTTTATGCTGCCCTTTGTTCTTACGACATGCATAGCTGTCATAAATAAACATACTATCCCACAACGGGGATAAGACATTTACAATAGCGTGTTGTACAATTCTATCTGGGTAAAACGGCAATATATATATAACACGATGTTTTGGCTCATAAATATCTTTCGTTTTATATTTAGCTGTGTGAAAAGTATGATTAATTAAAGATTGCTGTAACTGCTCTAACAACACGTCAGCGTTTCTATCTACATATTTCACTTGTTCTTGCCATGTTTTATTTTTTCTGGCATTATGATAAGCCAGTTTGATATTTTCCATATCAATTAATTTATTATATAACCCATTATGTCTTTTCATATAACCTCTAAAAAATAAATTTAAAGAGATGACGTTCAATATTTTTACTAGCCGTCTCTTTATTCCGTTGTGTATTTTGGTTTATTATCACCATGGCACATAGACCAGCCGTTAGGAATTTAGGCACGGATAACCATGATATTTCCCACGTATCGGACGTACCTCGTCCAGTGATGTTGCCATTGCGGTTAGCTGAGAAATTGTTGCAATTCGCACAACGTGAACTGCAATTCGAACTATTGTCCCACTTACTGCTGAATAGAACCTGACGCAAAAAGCCATTGCACGAGCTTATCGTCTATATGCCAATATAAAAACATTACAAATATATTACGTATATTTAATCAAAGCTCTACGGCTAACGGCTCGGACGCACCCCGCCCAGCGATGCGGCCAAGGCGGTACGCCGAGAAACCGTAGCAAGCCGCACAACGCGAACCGCAATACGAACCAGCGCCCCACCTACCGCCGAACAGAACCCGACGCAAAAAGCCATCGCACGAGCCGTAAGGGGTGTCGCCATCAACAGACGCAGAATATACCGAGCTATCGGTGTTATTTACCCAGGAATATCCATTCAGATATTTATTATAACCTTCGGATTTGTCTGCTGTTTGTGTAGTTCCATAAGCTCCTCCTTCAAACAAATCACTGCCCCATTGCCATATGACACCAGTACAGTCTTCTACACCGTAATTACTTACGATGCGCCTATTGTTAGTATCACTATGCCCACCAGTAGTATTAGCATCTTTACTACCAGCTATATTCGTACCTTCTGGAGTTCCTTTCATACAGTGCATAAAGTCACTTCGAGAAAGTAAGTGTTTACCAACATTAGCAAATTCCTCTTCAAACTTTTCCCCGTGCCACTTAGGTGTACTTTCGCCGTCAGCCATTACGCCACCGTACTTAGATACGAGCTTTGAACCGTCCCACGACGCAAGGTAAATATCAATCCATCGTCTACCATCAAAGACCATACCTTCAGGTGAGGAAATTGGTCTATGTTTCAAGTCCCACACACTGGCAGGAAGAATATCCCCTGCAACATATCCCGACAAAGGATGTCCATCAATCGTACCAATATCAGCACATTCGCAATGGAAACCGCCAATTTTACGAGAGTTAGTTGCGGTATATCCTGTTGGAACTGTACTATTTGCAGATACGATAAATTTAGGCACAGTCCCTGTTGTAGGCTGGCAAGCATAAATATAGAAGTCTTTACCAGCTCTACTAGCAACTATACCATCCGTATCCCAACTATCTGCTTGAGTAATGTCTAACGCTTGTGCACCACTAGATGTATATACTTGATTACCTATTGCAACACCTACGTAAGATGGTACGGTAATTGTTGTTTTAGCAGCTTTCCATTGTGCATTTCTTGAGTAGTACACAGGAGATACGTACTGAGTAGTTAGAGCATTAATAGCTGTTTGCATCGAGTCTAAAGCAGATTTAATAACCTTATTTTGTACTGGGTTAGTACTATCAGCAGATAAAGTACTATCTACTGTAACAGATGTGGCAGAAATCGCACCGTCTTTATCAATTGTAATGCCAGAACCTACTTTTACACCACCTAATACTTTATCAGTAGCTACAGGTAGTGTGTAATTGTTGGCACCTTCAGCAACCTCAGCCAACTTAGTTTTTTCTGCGGTTGTATAATCTTCAGTAGACAAACCCTTACCAGTTACTTTGTCAACTTTCTTAGCGAGGTCAGTGGTTGCAGAATCTTTCGTGTAATATTTCTCGTCAGCATCTGCAGTTGTCTGGTAAGCGGAGAGGTCAACAGACATTACACCAGCGGCGGAGATAGCTACGTTACTACCACCTTTAACACCACCCAGTGCAGAAGAAGTAGCAATCGGAAGAGTGTAGTTGTTTGCACCCGTTTCAACGCCTGCTAGTTTATCCTTTTCGTCTTGAGAATAGGCAATATATCCCTCCTTGTCTACTTTCTTTGCTAATTCTGTGGTCATATTATCGGTAGTAGCATAATTACTTAAACTACAAGCGACTGGTAAACCGTCTTTCCAGTACACAGGGGTATTCTCGCCCCCAGTATCATTACAAGACAATTTAGTGGCTGTGTCCGCATTACCAATAACATTACCGTGCCAACCGTCAGCTTTAATGGCACCTACCAGTGTGGCATTGTTATCTGAATCTACTTGGTGAAAATTCCATACAGCACCATATTCGTAAAAATCTACTTGGTTATGGTCACTATACCCAAAATCAATAGCGTGATATAATTGAGTTGCATTACCCTCCCCACGTAGTCGTTTTGTCTGAAGATAATTTGTATCAGCTGTACCAGTTTGTACCACAGGAGCAACTAAGGTACCCGTCATAGTATCCCCAGATAACGACACTTTTTTATCTAAAGCAGCTTGCGTATCTGTCTTATTGGCAATATTATTAGTTCCCCTTGCACTACCAACCGTAATAGAAGCTGCTACATATCCATCTTGCCCTTCAGTACCAGATGCAGGAGTTACTTTAGTCACAAAATATCTATCGTGTTTATTGTCGATAATAGTATCGCCAACTTTAACCGCTCTATTGTTGGTATCTACACTAGAGAGAGGAATCGTATTATTACTCAATACATCGCTGTCAACAAAGAATATACTTTGGGAATTGTCAACGTAATTAGTTATAGTTTTATTTGCCGCTGTGATTTGAGTGTCTGTATACTCTTTAGCACTAGTTAATGTTGCAGCATCGCCGTCGGTTCTACTCTTCGCCTCAGCCGTAATCTTGTTACCTAAATCTGTATCAGCTTGTTTTAACGTAGACGTTTGAGTTTGTAAAGTATTAGAGATGTCAGTATCTCCTGCTTTACGGTCAGTAGTCTCTTGTGTAAGAGCTGTCGAAAGGTCACTAATTTTCTTAGTAACTGTAGCTGCCATATTAGCATCGTTTCCTAACGCATCAGCTAGTTCTTTTAAAGTATCCAAGGCTTCAGGAGCACCACCAACTAAATCAGATACTTTTTTGTCTGCGTAAGCTTTAGCAGTTGTTAAAGCATCGGATACTTTGTTGGATACTTCAGTTGATGTGTCTGCCCCCATTTCAGCAAGAGTAATATCCTTAGTGGTTTCGTCTAAAAAGTAAAGATGTAAACCACCAGTATCTTTCCCTGTAATCTGAATCACAGGGTTTTTTAATTTATTAAGTTGATTTTTAATGTCGGCATAAATAGTTGTTACTTCTTTTGCATCCGCTGCTGCGCTAGTAGCTGAATCGGCTGCTGCTGTGGCAGATGCTGCAACTACGTCTTGAGATGCCTTTGCACTATCCATGTAACTTTTGGCATTAGCTTCAGAGGTCTGTGTCTGTTGCAGTAATCTTGTGACACTATCTTTCATATCAGATACGTTTTGTTCATGCAATTCCATATTTTTCAACGTATCAGTTGCTTCTTGTACCTTTTGTTTAGAATATAAAGCCCAAGTACGAGACGATTGAGTTAATCCAGTGGGGGAATCCATATCTGGTTCCCTGTCTGGAGTACGCTCTGATACCGCCCAAGCTTCTGCTTTATTAACACTATTATCAATGTCAACCATAGCGTCTTGATAATTAGTGTTTAATCGTCCAAGTTCATATTCTCCTGCCTTATGGATAGCGTCTTCTGCATCACGTTCCCACTGGTCTATATTAGCTTTTGCTTGAGTTAATAAAGAAGTAAAAGTAGTGTTTAAGTATGTGACTTTAGTGGTGACTAAATCATTAATAGTAGTTATACCAGATGCACTGGCGGCTTTGGTATCTTGTAAAGCTTGTTGCGCTTTATCTGCATTTGTTTTAGTGGATGCTTCAAGTGTTGTAACATTCTTTTCAGACGCTTGAATCTTTTCGTAAGTCGAGTTGATATCATTCTTAATAGAAGTTACATCACCAAGTACAGCACCTGCGTCTTGCGTTTTCCCGTCGTCAAATGTTACAATAAGATGGGCATTATCATCAAGGGATACACTAGAAACGCCAATACCACGTTCCCCTTTTTGCCCAAATCTTAATGTAACTTTCACGGGGGTACTTGCAACAGTTATATTTTTCACTGGTTACCTCCTTGTGAAATACCAGGGGATACAAAAGCTCTACCGTTACAGATACGAGTGACATCATGACCATCGTACATATTTACATCCCAGTAGAGTTCTTCCCATTCTCTATATGTGTTACCTCCAGTGTCAATAGCAGACGTCTCATCTGCTGACAATGATAGGTTTACAATACCATTTTTAGGGTCTACATCTACCTGATGCATTTGAGCAATTACCGTGGTATCCTCGGCAGAAGCTTTAATACTAGCAAAGAATTTATAATTACTAATATCAATAGGGATATAGTTATCGTCATTTTGAGAACCGTCTGTAGTTGTATCAGATGTTGTAGTTGTAGTGCTTTCTTCCAATAACTCAAACTGAATATCAAAGTCAGCTCCTTGATTAATAACTATATCAATTACTGGTACTAGTGGTGTTGCATTATCACAGTTATGTCGAAGCATTATACACCTCCATAGTGGCGAAGTAAAGAAATAACTACTCCATCGTAAAATGCTATTTTGTTTTGGCATTGTTTCTTTGTGTTTTTATCAGACATTAGCGAACATCCCCCACGACAAATACCTTGAATTTCACAGTGTGTACACATATCGTTCTGTCTACGGATGGTTTTATCCCAAGCTTTAGTATAATCAGCTGGGAAATTTTCATTGTGACAATTATATAAACGACCTTCTAAATCAATGTTAATAACGGTTGTACCGTTTCCACACTTATTCCCTATTTGATTACTGTTACGTACTTGTTTTTGTACCAATGCTAATAAAGCTCTTTCACATGGTGTACTTCTAAAATGAATTACTCTATCTGTTACTCTACACATTGTATTATAAATACGACTCGTATTGAGTTGTTCGTATTCAAAGTTTTTGTCTGTAAAATTCAACGGAAAATCAAAATTTAAAGAGCAGTTTTTGCCTGGTAAATATTTATTAACTCCATGAATCACACTAGCTATAGAGTTCCATTTTGTTAATACAGCTGAAATACCTAAGTTGTTCAGGTCTTTGATGTTAGGGTTGTCTCGTAATGCATTATATCCACGAGTTTTTGTGCTAATATCGCCGTCCCACGAAATTGTAACTCCAACATTGTAAGTATTGAAGTATGTAACTTTTTCTTCATCGAGTAACTTACCATTCGTGATAACGCCGTAATGTAAGTCTGAACGGTGAGACATAATTTCTTTAATAGCCCCAAAATACAATAAAGGTTCTCCACCAAAAAAAGTTACTCGTGTTTTAGGTGGTAGTGAATAGAAGTAGTTCCAAAACTTAGTACTAATATGTCTAGGAATCTGCTGGTTAATTATCTGTCGCTGACAGCAGTACGTACATTGTAGGTTACAATCACGCCCCAGTATTATGAATAGTCTCATTTTTAGCTCCTATACAAGCGGTAACCATTTCGCCTCCCTGTACATTTAAGACTGTACGGAGAACGTCCATCACATAATCAGTCGCAAACAAAAATGTAACGGCCTCCAACGGAATGCCAACGGCAGCGAATACGATTGCACAATCCATCAGGGTTCCACCAATAATTCCAGGGGCACAAGTCAGTACTACTGGTGTTAATAAAATAACCACAAGAATTGCCCATGGAGACAATGTGACGCCAAAGATACTAGCCGCATATAAAGTATAAATACTTACACAAATACACGAACCTAAACGCATTAATACAGACACAAATGGAGTGACGTAATCAATCACTTGATGTGAAATATTGGTGTGTTCTCTCATATAATCCATACGGACACCCATGGTGTTCGTAGCACCACCTGCGATAGCGTTGGCGATATCTGGTAGGATAAAGGTTTTTAGAAACTGTACTCCATCAACTTTATGATAATACATAAACGGTAGAGATATAACTAAAGTAAACAGTACCATACCAACAATAAGTGTACCAAACATATATACGTAACTAATCAATACTCCAGCACCTAATTTAGCTACCATAGGGTATAATAAGGAAAATACTCCAACTGGGGCAAACCACATCACATACTTGGCGGCATTAAGGAAGATATACTGAATCACCTGCATACCGTGTAAAATATGTTCAGCGAACGGACTAGCCCGTCCGATTACTCCGACGATGACGGATAGCACAATGATTTGTAACATATTACCAGTCACAAGAGACTGTAGTACGTTGGTTGGGATACAACTATTGATAAACGCCAAAATTGTTGGAGCTTTAACCTCTACAGCTGTGGTAGCAACTAAAGTAAACGAAGGAACACCAATGAACCAAACGACAAGCATGCCAATGATAGCACCGATAATACTAAGTCCCACTATCATTGTACCTATTTTAGTAGACATGTTAGCCGTACCACCTTTATCTAGTATAGCTGCTGCGATAGAAGTGAAAGCCAACGGAACAACACACATCTTTAGCAGTGAAGTAAACATAGTACTCAATTCCGCAAGAGGATATTGTATCCAAGTAATGTCTCCAAATACTAATCCAATAACTACAGCGAGTATAATCGCTATGAATATATTTCTATACATGTTTACCTCCGTCCTGTGACAATGCATTTAGTACGTCGTTTAGTAGTTCATCTGAATCTTCAAGACCGATTGACAGTCTGGCACAATATCCGACGGTATATCGTTCTTTACTACGGAAGAAATCAGCAATAGAGTACGTACACCCAAACGTTCCCACTGTTTTAAAGAGCTTTAAACGTGTACAAAATTCTTCAGTCTTACCTGGTAAAGTAATTAAACCCCCCACTTGTGCCCATGTACATGGCACCTGTAATTCCTGAAGTTTATCGTAGATAATACCAGCACTTTTAGTATGCTGTCTCATACGTGTTTCTAATGTTTGTAAACCTCGACTAACCATATAGGCTTTTTGTGGGTCTACATGATTACCTCTGTGAGCAATAACCCAGCTTAAATTATCTTGTCCAGGATTAACTAGCGGTACGTCCTTCTGCTCAAGCCATTTCATACTATCTGCAAAACAGATACCACCAGCCATCACGTCGCCGTACCCACACACATATTTAGAATAAGATTCAACACATATGTCTGCACCATAACGAATAGGGTTTGAATAATATAACGAAACAATTGAGTTGTCTACTGCAAGCAATCCTCCGTGTTTGTGTACTAATTCAGCGATTGCTTTCACGCTATACCATTGACCAAATGTTGTTGGGTTGTCGATAATAACTAACACTGGTTTGATTGCGTTCTCTATCACTTTATCTAGTTCATCAAGATTATTACAATCTTTTAGTTGCACAGTATGAATGTTTTTGTAGTGTAACCAATCACGTGTCTCGAAATAGGTGGAATCGTCAACTACTACAGTAGATGGGTTGAGTAAATCTAACGTGGTTGTAATTGCTTCCATTCCACTATTACATAGTATTGTTCGCCATCCGCCATATAGTTTATTAAGTTCATTTTCCGTCTGGCTTATGGCTTTGTTATGTGTCCTAACGTACCTTGACGTTTTTTCGTCCACTATATTTAAATCTATTACTGGATACATGTGACCTCCTATTCTATTCCATACTTGGCTCTATCGACTTTATCAAAATTGGGGTAGCTATCTAATAAAGCATTAAACCAACCTTCTAGTTTACCAACCTTTTCGTTTGATAAAAATATTTTATGACTAGTTCCGCTAGCGTTAGTAGTAATAGAACCAGTCGGTAAATGGTACTGCCCCCATACGAAAAGTGTAAAATAATTAGCGTATTGCTCGTCAACACTCTTAAGATACTGTTTGACTTGATAATTCACGTACGCTCTTGGCATTATTGTTTTAAACGTGTCACCATACAACATCTTAATTTCACAGTTAGAGCATACTCCACATTGCTGTGGTAATGCTGTACAACACGTTCTCATTAATGGAATCAAATCTTCGTATCCCCACTTTTTCAGTGCTTCTAATTCCTCGATAGCATTTGTGTGTGCTATACAGAACTTAAGTCCACCGAAAATAGTAAACATATCTTTATTTCCGTTTTCGTCTCGTGTGAGAGTGCCATCGTCCTGTATGTGTATACCGTATTCATTTAACGCTGTTTCAGTACGACCGATACCGTTTGCAAAACGTCCTGGGGGAGGAGCCTCAATACCAATCATGATGCCTGGATATTTGTCTGTCAATTTGCCAAGTGCTCGATACATATAATGTTTTGCTACTAGTGGCTCGTTTTGCTGTCTATCATACGCCTCCTCGAACCCTTCTCTATATGGTAAGTCATCCTCTTTAATTCTAATAGGTTTCAGTATTTCAGCTCTAATTCCATGTTCTGAACGTATAAATGGTAATAGGTTGTCCTGTGCTTCTATTTCTTTGTCTGCGGCACCTCTATTCACTGTTTCAGGGAACAAAACATAAATTGGTTGAATCGGCTCATCACTTTCTCTGGCTAGTTTACATAGTAGGTATGTACTATCTAGCCCACCAGACCATAAAATATACCTCATGTCTCACCTCAACAATCGCAGTTACAGTTACAATCACAATTACATTGCCACGAAGTACCCACTTGTTTATTAGTTACTTTAACCGAGTGTTTTAATAGTGTGTTAATTATGTCAGCTAGTGCGTATGTGCCATTCTGAAACATTGGTTCAAACACAGCACCATACTCAGGTTTAGTACCAGACCCACTATCTCTGCCAGTAGAAATATATGGAGAATTCCCTATTACGTCGCCACCTTTTGATGTACCGTAGGATACGATTGGAGTATAACCGTTATTGGAATATGGCGAGCCTAAACCACCTTCGCCATATACTGTACCTGTGACATTTAGGTCACCAGCAATTGTCATACCACCGCTAAAACTAGCGTCACCAGTTTCGTTATTAATCCAAGCCTTATTACCCTTACCGACTCCATTGAAGTAAGTAGTCTTACCTCTAAGCACCAGACCATAATCTTCTTTACCACTGTTCTGCCATGTTTCTTTGCCGATACTTGGGTCTTCTGTAGTACTATTGTTCACGGTGAACACAATCTTATTTGCGTCTACTTCTCCAGTGGTACTGATAGTACCATTACTAATAATACGGTTAGCCGTAATCATACCATCAGCACCGTCAGTTGGCGTCATGGTCATGTAAGTAAGAGTACTAATATCAGCATTACCTAGTGTAGCGTCGATAGCGTTCACAGTATTAGCAGTCAAATCAAGGATAGCACCTTTATTAGCACTAAGGTCATCTGCGTTGATGGTATTTGCCTTAACTGCGTCAGCCTCGATAGTGTCATCAATTTTCAGGGTATCTACAGTAATTGTATTACTCGTAAGTTTCTTAGCGTTGATGATATTCATATCGGCATTGTTACCAGTAATGTTATTACTGTGGACATCAATAAAGGTGTTCAAATCAGAATGTCTTGGGTTGCTTACATCAACTGTAACAGAAGTAGAATGATTAGACTCTCCTATGCAATCGAAGTATGTAAGACTAATAACATCATGTTCCTTGGTTGTGTAATACACGAAAGTATGCTGCGTGTAGTCAACTGTAAACTTAACATTGTTAATATACACGTTTGTCCCAAGTCCATAGGCAGGTGCTTTGAAGTCAACTGTAATTTTATATTGGTCTTCGTTATCGTTTTTATCAACCGTAACCGTAGGAGTTTCTGGCGTCGTTAACTGTGGGAAAGAGTAGTTAGAATTAAGCGAGGTAGAGTATTTACCACTAATACCAAAGTTAGCGGCGTAAATAGTACCATTACGCTCTTTAGGGATGTACATAAAAGACTGACCACGAGAACGTGTGAGTAATCCATCGTCAGTGCCAAAGTCGTTGTTACCGTCTCTCAATTCTGTGAAGGTATAGAAAGCGTCAGACTTCTGTGTCCATTCAATTAATAATCCTTTCGCAGTAGCTGTAGTTGTTAAAGAAGCTGGTGGTGTTGTATCCCGTACCTGCACAGGAATGAAGACTTGAGCACTAGGTGCCTTATCTTCTTCAGAACGTTTGCCGTCATCAGTAACACCGATAGCTGTTACTCTGTATCTATATCCAGGTAACACATTACTAATCGTAGCAGTGAGTTCACCTTTCTTGGACTGATAAATACGAGAGCCTACCTGATTCCAGTTGACAGAAGTGTCACCCTTTTGCGGTGACTGTTGAAGATTAAGCAAGGCGTAACTATACACACGAGCTTCATTAAAATCACCAGTCTCCCATGTGATGATTAAGTTATAATAGTCACCAGATTTCTTATACGTCATCTTAACATTAGAAAGCTGGTTACTAATAGTTGTAACAGTTCCTTCTCCACCGCCACCAGAACCGCTACCCGTTCCAGCGTACGTGGCGATATAGTTTAAAGATTTCCGAACTGCGTCAGCAAACTTACGACCATCACCCTGAGAGTCTGTAGGAATAGCGGCTACTAGTTTAGCCGCCTGTGTGTTAAAATCTGTAGCCATCTATCCACCTCATTTCGGAAGTAATTTAGCAATACTGGTTGTGAAGTCCATCTCAGAACCCATGTCAAAACCGTGGTTCTGCATAGCAAGTGTGACTACCATCTGTGCCACAAGATTAAGTAACGCAGTGTTGAACCAACTGGTGCCTTGCGGTAAAGTATCCTGTAGCGTAGAAAGAAACTTAGGCCTCATCCAGTATCTAAAAGAACAGGGTAAGTCACCGTAGCAATATAACATGTGGTCGTATCTCTGTACTGGCGGCTTACCTGTAGGCATCCAATAATCTTTAGGAATCTCTATTTTGCGTTCATTCATCGTTAAATAACCAGCAATTTCATCATAATCCATTTGAATCATAACATTCCATACCATGTTAATTGCGTCGTTAATATAGGCTAATAATTCATCATCAGTGTATCCTGTTTCGATAGCGTCAGAGATACGTTGACGAATAGCATAACGGTCAAGGAACTGCTCGCCAGTCATACGAGTAAACGTAGTAGCCGGGTTTGTGGTATCTGTAGGTAATCCTGGATTATCTGCCATTAGCTACCAGCCCCCTGTTCTGTCTGTCCTTGCATTGGGTCTGCCTCAAGTACAGTGTTCTTAATCAGACGGTTGAGCTGCCATTCACGATAGAACGGAACTTTATCTTCCAGCGTCCGAACCTTTGGACGTAAAGCAAAATATCTCACAATCATAGGACAAGGATACTCTTGGTCGAGTAATTCCATCACTACCTTATCTTCATCTTCTGTGAAAGCGATAGGGTACTGACCAACAAACTCAATGAAATCATCTGGCCGTTCTACAGATTCACCAGCGGACAGTTGAAACTCCTTCACGAACTCTGGAGTCTTATTGTCTGCCAACTCCAACGATACTGTATCAATAGCATTATTAAGGCAATAGATAAGCTCTTCGTCAGAATACTTGAGCTTACTCATGTCGTTAAGTTTCTGACGTACCTTAATCAGTAATTGGTTTACTGTCATTCAATCACCCCTTTCACAAATAGAACGGAAGTTCTCTAGTAATCTCTAGGTTAGTTGCTTGGTTACTTGTTTCGCTAGCTACTGCTGTAGCAATATCATCATCGGTAATAGAACCCTTGATGTAGCCAATCACCAAACGCACCAAGAGAAGATAGAAGAAATACGGTAGTTCAATAATCTCATCGAGATGATGAATCAAAGGAACGTGCCTGTAGTAAATCATGGTGTCATCTGTGTCAGTATAAATCTTAGTGCCACGTAAATGCCATTTGATTTTCTTCTTCTCGTCCTCTGGTAGTTCCTCGTCGGACAACCAACCGCAGAAGTTGATGTAATCATCTGGCAATTCGACACCATACTTACGTGCCTTTACAGGAATTTCCTTCTTGACATAAGGGGAATCAAGACGTACAAGTTCAAGATTCACGTATGTCACAACGTGGTTAATCGCAGTAACTAACTCTTCATCCGAGTGTACTCGATTATACAATTCATTCAATCCCATGAGGATATCGTTGGACAATCTTCTTGCACGAATATATTCCATGATACCTCCTTACAAATGGTCAACAGTCATAAACTCAGGATTATCTTTGAGCCATTGTTTAATGTATTTGTTGAATGATTCATGGTCACCACAAGCCATAGCCTCCTTGGCACACTGGAGTGTAATCTCGGTAGGGTCGTTCCAACATTCATACGGGATACGTCCAAGCCGTCTACCGCCTTTGTGTTTACCAAGATACGGGTCACGCTTCTTATCTTCGTAACAAGAACGCATGATCTCTGTTGAATCCCAAACATTTGTCAGCGACCAGTTACCATGTTTATCAACTTCTACATCCTGTCTAACAATGTTATTACTCATAATATTCCTCCTATATAAGAAAAAAGGGGGAGCCATAGCTCCCCCCAATTTTCACCAAACAACAATTACGGCGTACTGTCAGAACCACCAGAAGTAGAACCACCAGTAGTAGTAGATGCGGTAATAGTTTCAACAACGACAGGTTTCGGATTAACCTTACCAGTCAGATTAATAATACGAGCATTAGCGTTCGGTGCAGTACATTCGATAGAAGCAACACCAGTGATTACCTTTTCCTTATAAGTACCAACTCTCGGTGGTTCTTCGGTGTGGAACGGAATCAGATAGCCAAGTTTCCAGTACTGTGGGTCGAGCAAGTCGACTACGCTATCTTTGTACATACGGTGAGCTTCCAAACGCAAAGTACCGAAGTCAGTTTCGATGATTTCCAAGGAAGTGGAAATACGTTTGTCATCTGCCTGACGAATCGGCAAAGCACCCTGAGTAAAGTCTGCACATCCACGTTTATTCTTTGCAGACATGATTGCAACAGACGGGTCACCACCACGCTGCCAAGTGAGCTGCATAGCGTCATTCAGAAGGTCAAAGGTCAAGTTACCTTTAGCCACATCTTTAGCTGCGTCAATGCAGTTCTGGAAGGTCAGACCAGTCATTTTGGTTTCTTCAATCTTACCTTCACCATTAGACACGCCATGACCGTTAGCGTCATATTTCACGGAGTTCATAGCTCCTTCAGGAGTGTCGTAGAGGTAGAAGGTATTAGCGTCTTTAACCGCTACATAGTATGCAGTGTTTTCTGCACACTTTGCACCACCACGAACGATGAGTGCGTCACCGTTTACAAAACCGTGGTCGTTCAAAGTAAAGGTACCTGCAGCAACAGTAGCACCAGTCAAAGCGGCTTCCAAAAAGTAAGGAATACCACCGAAAGTACCTGCTACGTTTTCGGACATTGGAGTTGCGGTATCGTTGTTTACGATAGCATATTCCAAGTCACCTGCAATTTCTTTACCAGCTTTAACGAACTGGTACGCAATTTCATCACGTACGCCATACTTTTTGATGGCCTGGGTGATATCACTGATGTTGTAACCATGCATGAACTGTTGCACAGTGTTGTACATCCAGCGTCTCGGTACAGTTTCCGTGGTATCGAAGTTGATAACTTCAGGATGTTTGTTGACCATTGCTGGACGGAGGGAGTCTCTCAACCATTCGTGTTTAGTGGAGACTACCTGGGTTTTACCAAACATTTGAGTCAGTTTGGTTTTATCTGGGTCGAGGTTGGTAATAAAATCGGACATATCACGAATAGTACCAACGACGTTATAAGAGCGAAGGGCGGAACCGCTATTATGCGGAGCACCAGCCCCTGTAGCTGGCATACCTACTGCCATGTGTTGTTAACCTCTCTTTCAGTTATACGCCAAGCTCCTTCGCAAACCTAGATACATATGCAGCCTGCTGGTCATTGGTCATTTGACCAAGAGCCCGATAGTCCATCTGTGGAGCCGCCTGCTGGATTGTTCCTCGATTATTGGTCGGTTCTACATACGGTGGACGTACCTGAGATTGTGGTACTTGTCTTGGTGCAGGCTGTGGTACTGGCTGCGGAGCCTGCTGTGGCTGATTGCCACGATGATAATACATATCAGACACAGCCTGCATGTAGTTATCAAGAACCTGTGCGTTACCATTTTTCAGTGCGTCTTGTACTTCGACGTACATCTTGTACGGAAGGTTCTGCAAACTATTCAATGCAAGCTGGTTAATAGCGTCGAAGTTCGGGTCTTGTCTATACTTAGCCGCTACAGATTCAATACGCTGTGCGGCAGCCGCCTTGTTAGCTTCCTGCTGTTTCATTTCATTTACCCTCTGTAGGGTTGCAGCTTTAACATTACCGACTTCATTCACATATGCTGCCATATGTTTGCTATTGTATTCATCGAAATCTTCACCAAAGATTTGCTTAACTCGGTCTTTACAATAAGAATCAACCTGGTCAAGGTATGCTCTCTGGTCTGCCAAAGCCTTCTGCTGTACCTGGTCGGGAGTCATCTGCGGCTGCTGAGGCTGGTTCATCTGAGACTGAGGGTTGTTCGCCATCTGCTGCATTAACATTTGTCGCTGTTGTTCGAGCTGTTGACGCTGCTGTGCGAGTTCCTGTGTCTTTCGAGTGTAATCTGCCTGACGCATATAACCATTCCGCATTTCATCCATAGACACCTGTACGTCCTGTCCGTCTACACGAACAGTCTGCATGTCGTTCGGCTGTGGTTCAGGTTGTGGCTGTGGCTCGGGCTGTGGCGGTTCTGGGACATCAGGTGGTTCATCAGTAGGTTCATCTCCGCCTCCGAAGAAAGCGTCAGAGAAACTAATGTTACCATCTGCGTCAATACCAAACATCGGCTGGTCGTCAGGGTTATCTTCAGGTGCAGGCTGCGGTGCAGGTGTTGCGTCCTGTGGTACGTTCTGTACGTCCTGTGGTGCTGGTACTCCGTTCTGTAAATCTTCCATAAAGTCCTCCTTTTTGCACTCCGTAAAGGTTGGTGCAATAAAATATACAACGTCATAAACCGTGTGAAATTTATTCGTTATTCAACGAGGTTTCACACGGTCTTGACGAGAATAAACTGGCACGGGTTGTTGGAATCGAACCAACGATAACGGAGTCAAAGTCCGTTGCCTTAACCACTTAGCTAAACCCGTATCTCAATGTTATAAGAAATTACTTTCTACGGTCACGTGCAGCCCATCCTCCGATATATGCACTGTCGTAAGGGGAATGATAATTAATTTGACTATAGTTATCAGGCACCTGATTACTGTAATCCTGATAGGACGGTGCTGGATAAGCATTATCCATGTTGTAGTAATCCGCCACACTATTACCCCACGAACCAACATTACTATTGTTTGCAGAGTTGTCGTCGGCAGGAATGCCAAGAGAGATAGCGTCGCCAGCGGCACCACCATAGTCTCTCATCATAGCAGCCAAATATTCACGGCGTTTGCGTTCCTGTTCCGCTTCATATTCTGCCTGAGTGTGACGGATACCACCAGCTGCGTCGAGTGCTTGGTGCATACCCCAGTTCATGTTAATCTTACTTGGGTCTTTCAGTTCATCCTCAGACCAAGTACCAGTATCACGCATAAGCTGGATACCTTTTTCGTTAATGTCATCACCAAGTGTATCATAGTTAATTGGTGCATTAGCCGACCCAGACGGTAGCGTACGGGTAGCAAAGTCCTTAGAAAATACTTGAGGAGTTGGTTTTAATTCATTTCCACTATCAATAGCTGCACGGCCTCGATTAGCAGACCGTACCCAAGCGTTACTATCATCATGGAGCGGTGCTTGGAATTTATTTCTCAAGCGTTCACGTTCCATATCGAGTTCGGACTTAGGTGCTTCCTGCTGTGTTGGTTTCTGGCCAGCAGCGATATTATAAGAATCGGCGAGAGCTGTAGCCGCCTGTCCTCTCTGAACATTTGCTAAGTCTTGTGGATCACCGCCTTCCTGCTTCTGAGAAGCCCAATAACGGAAATCAGATGGAGTCAGATACTGATATCTGTTCATTCCATTATCTCCGTTCAGTCGCCAGTCCTGTCTATCCATAAGACGGGAGAAGTCTGGTGCCTGGTCGAGTGGAATACCAGTGTCAATCACCTGTCTAGGGATATAACTGGTGTAGTTAATTGCCATTAATAACCTCCTATTCCATTAGTGGGTTCAGCAGGTGCTCCGTTGGGAACCCTATTATCGGATGGCTGCTGCCCTATTTGTTTATCGGGGGAGAGGGAGTCACTACCAGGTTTTACTGTAGAAGTGACTGCTCCACCTGCACCCTGTGGCATAGACGCCTGTTGTGTTGGTACTGCACCCTGACCAGTGTTATTAGCCATGGCAGGGAGTGTGTGATTCAAGAATACTACCTGTACATACGGGGGAAGTGAGTACAGAACCTGAATCGGAAGTGTGCCATACTGGAAGTAGTAAGCTACCACATCAGGGGGGAGAGTCTGAAGTGTAGTCTGAATTACTTGTGCTTCAAGCATAGCTCTCTGCTGTGTAATAATCGGGTCGGTGATGTAGTCACCAGTGTTCTTCATACCCATGTTTTCCATCCAACGCTTCACGATGTTGTAGATGTTATGGGGGGTTGCTACTGCAACACCAGCTGCGTTGACCTGCATGATAGCAGTCATCAAAGTCTGAAGCTGGGTATTCATTGCTTCCTTACTCTGGATGGAGAGACCAGCGTTTACAATCAAATCGAAAGACCCAGACAGGTCATCAGGTTTGATTTCCATAGGTTCCCCTGTTAAACGAATAACAGTATTCTGGTCAATAAACTTCTGGTTCAACGATATAAGAAATCTATACAACTCATAAACACCAGTTTCAGCAAACATACGAGCAATAAGCTCGAGTCGCTGGTTAGAGGCGTTCATAATAGCGTTGATACCACTAGCAGTTTTGTTCAAGCTAGAAGCGTCAAGACCTTGGTTGTACCTAGTCACACCAGTACGCTGTTCCTTCTGACCTTCTGTCCATTCAAGGAAGTTAAAAGTATAAGGAGCAATCTGGTTGACTGGCATAGACATAGCTACATCATTCATCTGGTAGCCAGGTTTCTTACGAATAACCGCACGACCTTTATTGAAGTCATCAATATTGATAGCGTCTGGAGTAAGAATCATCTTAGGGTCATTGGTTAATGCAAGGTTGTGAATAATCTGGCGAATGAGTGCCACCTTCAGATTCTGAATTTCACCTACCAGTTCTGCATAAGAACGTTTAGACCAAATACGATGTGGGTCTTGTGTAGGGGAGATGGCAAAGAACGGATGTCTACCCATGTAATTTGGTTCACATCTAAGGATGTGGTCTTGACACATGGTGATAATCATATCCTCAAGGATACCATCACCATTGATATCAATCTTAGTGTAGCATTCGTAGAGTGTTACTTCCTCACGAGCTTCTTCAGCGGCAGAGTGGAAACCGTAATACTGGTCACCAAGTACCTCTTCCATCTCTGTATCGGCTTCATTAAGCCCGTATCGAGAGTGCCAATGTTCTGGTTTAACTTCATCTACGTTAGCATACACGCCTTGCTGTTCCATCTTGCGAAGGTAAGACATGGTAACTCTCTTCTTGTGTGCCACGAAATTAGCTTCATCCAACGTCTTTGCGTCAGGAGAGTACAAGAAGTCAGAGATAAGAATGTTCTCAATCTTCGGTGCGTTCTTCAGATAGAAGGTGGAGTCATACACAACTGTATAATCTCCGTACTTATCTGGGTCAGAGATAGATTCAATGTGTACACCCGTGTTCATCAAGGCACGAAGACTAGGGAAATTAAGAATACATTGTACAGGTTCATACCCTTCTTCTCTATCCCAATAACATTTCACCACCCCAAGTCCAGTAATCAATGCGTCTTTCATCCAGTTGTAAAGAATAGGAAAGAAATGATTCTGTCTTTGGAGCTGGAAAGAGATAAGGTCTTGCATGACCTGAGCGTTATGGTCGTCCTCAGCACCTACACCAGTGATACTAATAACATCATCACCGCCAGTGAACACTTTCATTAGAGATGGCAACGCCCATTCAATAGTATCGGTGACATCAGTAGATACTACAGAGGAAGTCTTACTAAGTTTTGGGAACATCTTTTTGTAGTATTCTTTATCGGCGAAGTAAATCTGGTATCGTTCCTTCATAGTAGGGATGATAACAGCTGTCTGGTAATCCTCCGCCTCCTTAATGTCACCTTTGATAATTTCAATAATGCTGTCGTTTAAATCTTCAGCAGTACGAATATTGTCGGTATTAATAGTGGTTACCTCCTTTCGTTTTAAATAACTCCTCTTTTATAAGAATTATAAACCACCAGCAAGTTCAATGTCATCGTCAGCTACGTTCTCCCACGCAGATACAGGTGCAACAGCAATCTGGTCTACGTAGGCAAGGGCGTCTGGAATATCGTCGTGTAGGCCCTTGGGGAACGTAAGTAGTTCTTCCTGTAATTTAGTAACCCAATCCATACCAACTGGGAACCAGATAGAACCCTGCGAGAATCTAGGCTGCAGTGCAGATTGAATACGGAGTTCCTTCTTTTCCTTAGCCGCTAGGTTTTCAATATAGAACCATACATTACGTCTTGGCATTTCCTTCTCGACGAAGTGTTTCATCGCCGCCTGAAATGCAACTTGTTCAATACCCACCGATACGGGGTGATACTTAGATACATAATCAAAGAGAATGTCAATCGACTCAGAAGGATCCATACGTTCTGCCGTGCAGTCGATAAGGAACCATTGATTAGCAGAGTTGACAGCAGTAACGAGAATAACGGTGTCATCGGCAGTCTCCTTCTTACTAACAGCTAAGTCCATGGTGATGTAGATATTGCAATCATGCCAATCAAACTTAGACAAATCAAAGTACCTAAAGTATTTCTTCTTGAAGATAGCCATCTCTGGAGACAACGCAATACACATCTTTTCTCGTTCCCAGATGTCTAACTTACCCAGTTTAGTAAAGTTATCACGTTCGTTGGCAATATCACGGACGGGGAACATCTCTGGCCAGTTGCTTTCTCCTTTCTCATTCAGAATAGGGATACGCATAAAAGTAAAGTTCAGTTCATCTGGCTGCAGTGCCACTCGTTCAATGATACATTTAGCCCCTAGGTTGTTGCCAATCATAAAGATACGACAGTCTTTACCAAGAGAAAAGATATCAGACAGGAACCAGTCCCAGTCTTTGTCCTGTACTGTATCTGACATGGAGTCTTCCAAGTCTTGAGGGTCGTCGATTACTACGATAGAAGGTCTCAAGTCGTGCCAGTTCAACCCACGGACAGAGGAACCTTTACCATATGCTTCCATATGAATAGTTAATGTCTCCCTTTCTCCGTCTTTCGTCCCACCAGTGTATACCTCTACCTCAAATACGTCCTGACTTTGCTGATTAACCTTCTTTAAGTTTAAGTTTAGTAAAGGATTATGCAAGTATTCATCAGCAATTTCCTTTAATCGTGCGTTAGCACCCCTTTGTGTACTCTTAATCAGTACCACATACTGTCTTTTCTTACTAGGAAATACTAAACAGTACAGAGGAAACGCTCTCAGTACGATAGAAGACTTAGCTGACTGTCTAAAACCCTCTACTGCGTAGTTGGAATCGCCATCTAACAAGATTTCACTCCATTTATAGTGGTACCAAGGGGACTTTACGTCGTCATCTAGAGGTAAAAATAGCCTTCTGAACGCTACTAGGTTGGTTTTCGCAGCTTCATACGCCTTCTGTAGCTCTTCTAGCTGCTCATTCTTCACTTGTCCCACGTTAATTTCCTCCTTTCTTCAACGATTCTAGGATAAAATGGGCAAATTCTCCCATACAACTGGTGTTTCTGTTGCCACATTTGTGGTTTAAAAACATGATGGCAATCGTTTTGGCGTCTTTTCCGTCTACTAACTTGGCGATGGCGGCTAAGTTTCCTTGGCAACCACCCTTAAATGCTACATTTCTTAGCTTTCCGTCCACAATATCAAACGACATCTCTTGTGAACAAACACCTTTTGGTTTATATACGTACATATTACACCTCCTCTTTTATATAAGGACTTATATTTTTCTTGAGACTTTAGTATGGTAAAGGAAATATACAGATAGGGACTTATATTTTTCTTGAGCAACGCACATTTACAATGTGCTAGTTCGTTGATATGACTCTTACATGTTAAATACCTTATCCGTATTATGAGAGAATTATTAGAAAATATACAGATAGGGACTTATATTTTTCTTGAGACTGGTATCTTCGGGGGCGATGACAGCGACGGGTGCCGTGAACTGAAGCCCCACCCCTGGTAGGGGGTATGGGGGTGCAACCGCCTCTTTCCTACTTGACCCTACAAAGAGATATAGAGG
>ERZ808278.533-NODE-533-length-23855-cov-4.420966_pt1 | contig 23855 bp, 23 predicted proteins | sample MGYA00521239_ERZ808278 | MGnify/ENA primary metagenome ERZ808278 (study PRJEB31516, sample SAMN03275600) | gut metagenome | biome: mammalia-associated habitat; material: feces | host: Papio cynocephalus | place: Kenya | collected 2012-07-17 ... | reverse complement strand
ACATTAGTAAACATATAATTATCCACGAATTAACCACGAATTGCATTGTCGGGTGTAGGCTACATTAAATGCCATGCAGAACCATTAAAATGCAGAGAAACATGTAATTAGCCGCGAATTAACCACAAATTACGTTATCGGGTGATGGTTCTCCGTTAATTGCTTTACGATTTACGAATTTACGATGTGCGATTTGCGAGAAAAAACAAAACACAGACAACAGGCAAAACCTGTTGTGCGCAACATGCGCACAAGGAGAGGCATCCAAGAAGCAGTAAGACCCATAAGCCAAATAGGGCGAATAAGTCTTGTGCAGGTTCCCGTTAATGTCCGCTAATTAGCCATTAAAGCACCGATAAACATATAATTACCCATGAATTATCCATGAATTTCTACATCTGCGTCCATGTGTATGATGACATGAGACGACAAGGAGCAGGAGTAATACGTGCTACATATCCTCCAAGTCCAGACAAACAGGTCGCAATTCGTACTTGGGCAGGACTTTCGTTTGGAGTATATGCACTTTGTCCATAAACTCCTGATATTTTACACGTTTCTTATGGCGTTTCACCTCTGCCACCACTGCCGACTTGCCATCATTGCACAGTGCCACGATGTCTATCTCGTTCTGTTCGCCCTTGCCGTCCCACCATGCGCCAATCTGCGTGTACAGTTGCTGCTCCATCATCTGCTGACGGAAATACTGCTCCAATATATGTCCCGAATACACCTCATAATCGTTGCGAATGATGGTTGCCAACTGTGCGAAGTTGCGTGTCTCTATCAGCGGCTGATTGCCGTCCATATAGTGGAACCACGTTTTCAGGAATATGTCTTTTATCTCATAGCGCACCGTCTGTGAGTTGGGGCGTGACATTATCGGGCGGCGTTTCAGCAGAATATCGTACGTCTCATCCAATTTGCGTAACTGTCCCCCTATCTGCACATTGCCGCCGAGGTAGTTCTCTATCTCGTTCTGCGTGTTCTTGCCGTTTGCAATGGCTTGCAGGATAGAGAGATACGTGTCGTGGTTTCTTCCAAACTCCTGCACCATCAGGTATTGCCCCTCGTCCAAGAAAGGCGAATCGCGCTCGGTGATGGCATCTATCATCTTGTCGAGGCTCACGGCTTGCCTGTCCATCAGCAACTCCACATAGCGCGGAATGCCTGCCGTAAAGGTGTATAGTGCCAACAGGTCGTCAGGTGTGCAAGTGGGATTGTAGTCTGCCAGTATCTGCTTCAGCACGGTGGTGGCAAACGGATACAGGTGAATAGTGTGGTCCGCACGCCCGTACAGCGGTTCCGACTCGTCCTTGAAAATACGGTGCATCATGCTATACATCGAACCCGACACAATCAAGTTGATATGCCGTTGCTTGCGGTATTGGTCCCAATAGTTCTGTATGTCGCTGAAGATACTGCTGTTTATGTTCTGAAAGTTCTGAAACTCGTCAATCACCAACGTGTAGGGCTTTTCTATCTGCATAAGGAAACGGAAAACCTGCTCAAACTCGACCATATCCGGTACGAACATTCCCAGTTTGCCGGCAATCTCCGCACAAAAACTACGACACAGCAGCCCCTCGCTCTTCTTGCCAACAAAAAGATACACATAAGGCTCATCACCCATTGCCATTTCAATCAGCGAGGTCTTTCCCACACGTCTCCGCCCGCTCAGGACGGTCAGTTTCGAGTGGCTGGCATACACCGAGGCGCGTATATCACGCAATTGCTTCACCTCTGTTTCTCTGTCATAGAACTTCATAACGCAATATGATTACAGGTTGCAAATTATACAGCCGTAAATTTTACCGTTGTATAATTTCGTGCAAAGATAATGCTTTTCCATGACCTGCACAAATTAGAAGTGTGTCAGATGCGTTCGAGGTGGGAGAGTTGGATCCAGCCGATGTTGTTGCCGACGTGGATGTTGCACCAGTCGCCGAGTTGCTCCTTGATAGTGACCTTGGTGCCCTCGTGGAGCGTGAAGAGGTCCGTACCCGAGCGGTCGGGTGAGGACTTGGCATTGACAATGCCCTGCGTGATGATGGCTTCGGCACGGAGTGTGTCGCGCCGGTGCAGGCTACCCGCGTTGGCACAGGCGGCAATGGAAATCACAAGGGCTACGATGGCTGTGTAGAAAGCCGTCTTGCGGAGCCACACCGTGCGGCTGAAGGCAAAGCACAGGGCTCCCGCAAGGGTGAGCAGGAAGAGCGCGACGGACAACCACATCCATGTCTGCTCGCTGAGACTGTTGCGGACAGCCTTCAGCCAGTTGGACAGGAAGAATGAGTTGGTGTCCTCGATATTATCAACAATGCGCGACTGCGCAAAGGCAAGGTTGTACTTGGCATCTTTGTACGACGGGCGCAAACGCAAGGCACGCTCGTAGGCGAGTATGGACTGCGCCAGTTCACCCTGTTTGAAATAGGCGTTGCCAAGGTTGTAATAGACTTCGGCTGCCGGTTGCTCGGCAAGCACCTGCTCATACATAGCCGCCGCTTCGGGATAATTGCCCTCGGCATATTGCGTGTTCGCCTCTGTGAAGAGGGCGGTGAGAAATATCAATAACAGTCTCATAGTTTCTTGTTCTCTAATTGGTCGATGATTCGTGTGGTGGCGTTGTAGATGTCCTCCATGGCGTGGTCGGACGCGGGTGCGTATCGTGCAAACTCGGCATCAGACAGCATACGGTTGACTTCGGCAATGAGGGTGTCGTCGATACCCTTTCCGCGCAGGATTTGCGCGATATTCTCCTTGTTGAGTTGCGCGGTCGGGATGGAGAGCCGGTCGCTGAGGTAGGTCCATGCGGCGCGCTCTATCTCCTCATAGAACGCCTCCTTGTTGTTGGCGGAGAGGAGTGCTTTGGCTTTCCGGAGGCGTTTCTGCGCCACCTTGTTCGCCTTCTTGTAGCGCACTCGGGTGATGTCGGCGTTCTCGCGGATTTGTTTGCGGAAGATGATGAAGAGCGTCATCGCCAGCAGCAGCGGGATGAGGTAACAGAGCCAGAACTGCCATGTGCCGAATGTGATTCGCGGTGCGCGGGTTGCGCTCTTGTCAGCGGGCAGCGGCGCGGTGGATATGTAGCGTATGTCCTCGCCCAACTGCTTGATGTCCTCTTTGTTCACATAGTTGTTCACCACGGTGGAGGTGCCTGCCTCGCCCGAAGCGCGTGCGATATGCAGGGTGTATTCGGGTGTGGCGAGGGTCTTGTAGGTGTCCTCCTGCGTGTCGTAGTAGGAGAGATGCACGGCGGGTATGGTGTATTCGCCTGCGGCGCGCGGGATAGCCAGATACTCGATGGTCTTGGTGCCGCTGACGCCTGCCGTGGTGGTCTTGAAGTTGTTGGTCACCTTGGGGTCATAGACCTCGAAGCCCTCGGGCCAATCGACGGACGGGGTCTTGAGCAACTTCATATTGCCCGTTCCTTGTATAGTGAGGGTGAGCGTAACGGCTTCGTTGGCAGGCATTTCGGTATCGGAGATGCGTGCGGTGAGTGCGAATGTGCCTACGCCACCGCTAAAGTCGGAGGGCTTACCCTTGGGCAGTTCCGCTACATGGATAGTCACCGCGGGTGCGGTGAGGGGTCGGGTGACATTGGAGTAACTGCCGAAGAAGTCGTCGAAGATACTGCGTACCTGTGCGCGGTTCTGTACGCGGAGGATAGCCTCGAACTGCGCGGGGTCGATGGTGATGTCGCCACTGCGTTGGGGGAAGAGCAGGGTGCGATAGAGAACGGCGGTCTGGTAGTTGCGGCCGTTGTAGTGCTCCAGTTCGGTTTGGATTTCGCCCAGTTCGACCTCCTGTTTGAGGAAGCCCTTGAACTCGGGCAGACGGGTGTTGTTGGTGAACTGCGCTACATCGACACCGGCAAAGTAGAGTTTGTAGGAGAGTAGCAGCACTTCCTGCTCGTGCACGCGGGTTTTGCTGACGAGGGTACGGATAAAGATGTTCTCGTTGCCGGCACCGCTTGGCTGACTGCTTGCGCTCTCGTTCTGGCGGGATGGCTGTGCCTGTTGGTTGCCATTGGAGGTGGTGTTGGCAGGCTCTTGGTCAGGCGGCAGTACGGTGATACGCACGCCGTTGGAGGTGTAGGTATCGCCCCCGACGCGGATAGTAGCGGGCTGGAGGGTGAATGTGCCCTCTTTGTTCGCCATCAAGGTGTAGGTGTAGGTGAGGGAGAACGACGAGGTGCGCTTGCCGTTGACGAAAGAAGTGGACGACGACTGTGAGGTGTAGGGACCTGCGAGGTAGTCGAAGTCGGTAAATTCGGGTGCGCGCAGGTCTTTGGCGCGTTGGTTGACGGTGTAGGTGAGTTGAAAGGGTTTGCCCGCAATCACCTGCGCAGGCGCTTGTGCGCGGAACTGCACGTCGTCCTCGGCGCGGAGTTGCGCGAATGGCAACACGGCGCATAGCGCGAGGATAAATATCCGTATTGTATGTTTCATCAGTCTTTGCTGTTTGGTTCTTTTTTGGTGTGCTTCGGGGTTCGTTTGGGGTGCTTTGGGGATTGCCTATCCCTTGCTCATCCCTTGCGTATCCCTTGCTGTTTTGCCCGACAAATTTCCGACCTTTTTTCGGGGTTATCCCGAAGTTCTCTCGGTATTCTCTCGGGAAATTGTCGCGGGTGTATCGCGGGTCTTTCGCGGGTCGTCGGAGAGGGGAGTTACCACTCCTTCTCCACGCGGCGTTTCTTGCCCTGCTTGCGTTGCAGTTTCTCCTGAGTCTCCTGCTCGTCCTGTTCGAGGGCTTGCAGAATCTGTTCGGCAGTCTCCTTGTCCATCTGCTGTTCCTGCTCCTGCTGTTGCTCCTGTTGGTCTTGCTGCTGTTGGTCGTCAGGCTGTTGCTGCTCCTGCTGCTGTTGTTGCTGTTGCTGCTGCGTGGAGTCGTTCTGCTGCTGTTGGTCTTGGTTCTGCTGTTGTTGTTGTTGCTGCAACCGCTGCATCGCCTTGACGAGGTTGTAGCGCGTGTCGTTGTCCTTGGGGTTGCGGCGCAGGGACTCCTGGTAGGCGGCTACCGCCTTGTCGTACTGCTGCTGGGCGTAGCAGGCGTTGCCGATATTGTGGTAGGTGGCGGCGAGACGCTCCTTGACCTTGCGGCTGTCGGCGTTGTCCTCGCCCTTCAACTGTTTCTCGGCAAGGGTGTATTGCTCCAAGGCCTCGGGGTACTTCTCCTGACGGAAGAGGGCGTCGCCGAGGTTGTAGTGCGCCTCGAAGGATTGGTCGTTCTTGTCGAGTCCGCGACGGTAGTCCACCTCCGCCTCGCTGAAGTTGCCCTGCTCGTACTGCTTGTTGCCGCGGCGCACGTCGCTGCTCTCCTTCTGTGCCATCGCACCTTGCGCGCACACGAGGGCAGCCGCGATAAGTAGAATATGATATATCCGTTTCATGATTATTTCTCGTTGAATATGTCCATCTTCGCCAAGCGGTGGTTCTTGCGCTCAAGGATGAAGAAATCGATGAGGAGCAGGAGCAGCGCAATGAGCACGAAAGACTGGTACTGCTCGTTGTAGTCGGCATAGACCTTGGTCTCGAGTTCGGCGGTGGCGATGTGGTCAAGTTCCTGCTGTAGGGCGCGCATGGCGGTGTTGGTGTTGTCGCAGCGGACATAGATGCCGTTGCCTGCCTGGGCTATCTGCTGACACATCTCCTCGTTGAGGCGGCTGACGACCACTTGTCCGGAGCGGTCTTTGATGTAGTTGTTGGTGCCCGCGATGGGTATGGGCGAGCCTTCGGGTTTGCCGATGCCCACTACGAAGACCTGTATGCCCAGTTCGCGTGCGTGCTTGGCGGCGGCGATGGCATCGTCCTCGTGGTTCTCACCGTCGGTGATGAGGACGATAGCGCGCCCCGCGTCCGACTCCTGCGAGCCGAAAGAGCGAATGGCGGTCTCGAGGGCGGCTCCGATGGCGGTACCCTGCGTGGGAATGAGGGCGGGGGTGATGGTGTTGAGGAACATCTTCGCCGACACATAGTCGCACGTGATGGGCAGTTGGGTGTATGCCTCGCCGGCGAAGACCACGAGCCCGACCTTGTCGTCCACCATGCGGTCAATCATCTTGCTGAGCATCTGTTTGGCGCGGTCGAGGCGGTTGGGCGCCACGTCCTCCGCCATCATGGAGTTGGAGATGTCGAGGGCAATCATCACCTCGATACCCTGGCGCTTGACGGTCTTCTCCTTCTGCCCGTACCGGGGGCGTGCGGCGGCGATGATGAGCAGCGCGAGTGCCACCATGAGCAGGCTGAACTTGACGACGGGACGCACATGGGAGGCGTCGGGCATCAGTTCCGACACCAGTGCGGGGTCGCCGAACTCCGCCAACTGACGGCGTTTGCGGCGGGTATAGAGTATGTAGCCGATGACGAAAACAGGTATCGTCAGCAGCCACCAGAGCATTTCTATGTTAGCAAATCGAAACATATTGTTTGTTTTACGATGTTGGACGTTGCGATGTTGGGTTTACGATGTTTGGCTTCGCGAGGGGTTGCGCGGGGCTATTCCGCCACGGTGCGCAGGACAAAGCAACGCAGGATTATCTCCAACAGCAGGCACGCCAATGCCGCCAGCAGGAACGGGGCAAAGTTCTCGGTGCGTTTGGAGTACTCGCGAACACGTATCTTGGTCTTTTCGAGTTGGTCAATCTGGTTGTAAATCGCCTTGAGACTGCTGTTGTCGGTGGCGCGGAAGTACTCGCCGCCCGTGGTCTGTGCGATGTTGCGGAGCGTCTGCTCGTCGAACTCGGAGTCCATGGTGCCGTACTGGGTGCCGTAGGGCGTCTGGATAGGCACGCGCACTTTGCCGTAACTGCCCACGCCGATGGCATAGACACGTATGCCGTAGGTCTTGGCTATCTCGGCGGCGGTCTGCGGGTCTATCTCGCCGCGGTTGTTGCTACCGTCGGTGAGGAGAATGATGACCTTGGACTTGGTGGGCGAGTCTTTCATGCGGTTGACGGCGTTGGCAAGCCCGAGACCAATGGCGGTGCCGTCCTCTATCATGCCGAACTTGACGGCTTGGAAGAGGTTGACCAGCACGGCATGGTCGGTGGTGAGCGGGCACTGGGTGAAACTCTCGCCGGCAAAGACCACGAGACCTATCCGGTCGTCAGGGCGCGCGATGACGAAGTCGGTGGCTACGGCTTTGGCAGCCTCCAGACGGTTGGGCTTGAAATCCTCGCCGAGCATGGTGCCCGAGACGTCGAGTGCCATCATGATGTCGATGCCCTCGGTGGACTCGGACTGCCAGCGGTTGCTGAGTTGCGGGCGCGCCAAGGCGATAGTGAGCAGCACGATGACCGCGACACGCAAGGCAAAAGGCACATATATAAGGTACGCGCGTGCGCACGTGGGTTGCTGCTGCAGGGTGGCGGTGTAGGACAAGCGGACTGCGGCTTTCGGGTTGCGCAGTTTCCAGATGAACCAGCCCACTACCGGAATCAGCAGTAGCAACAAGAATAAATATCCCGGATTCGCAAAACTCATATTACATATTAACTATTACTTATTTACTTTCTTCGGCTTCTTCCGAAGTCGGAGAAGGCGTGGTCTCGCGGACGAACTCATAGGCGTTGCGCAGACTCTGTTCGTTCTCGTCGGGCGTGGCAGTCCACTTAGCGAACTTGACGAGGTCAGCCAGCGTGAGCATCTTGCGCAGGTGCTCGTAGATGTCCTTTTGCTCGGAGAGCAGGGGCTTCATTGCCCGCAGGGTCTCGTCGGACGTCTGCTCGGTACTGCTGACGCCGAAGCGGCGGGAGATGTACTCGCGGATGACATCGGTGAGTTGGGTGTGGTACTCCTTCACCTGCCCTGCCTGCCAGATTTTCTCCTCTTTGATGCCGTTGAGTTTCTCCAAAGCCACCTCTTCGGCAGGGCGTAGCGGCTCTTTGGGTGCCTCGGGAACGTACTTGCCGTTGTAGCGGCCAATGCGGCGCAACAGGAAATACAAGCCCACACCCAACCCCGCGATGAGCAGCCCGCCGAGTATCCAGCGGAAGATGCCCCACCACCATATAGGAGCCTTATAGACCCCCTTGATGTCGGTGATGGCAAGGTCGGCAGTGTCTATCTCAAACGGCTGTACCACGTTGAGCATCAGCGGTTCGCTCCATACGGTGTCGTCGCCCGAAGTGAATGCCAAGGGGCTGATGTAGAACAGCGAATCGGTGAACGAGGTGATGGTCAGGTATTGGTTGTACTGCTTGCGCCCGTCCTGCAAGGTGGTGGTATCCACGATGGTGCGGTCCACTATCTCGATGCCCTGTATCAGGTTGTCGCCCAGCACGGGCATAGCCACTGGCTCATTTGCCGCGCCGGTGGCTTGCAGGTGGAGGTCGGTCTGGTCGCCGATAAAAAGGGTGGTACTATCAATTGCGGCACTTACCACCAATGCCAATATCGTCATCAACATTTGAATAGATGCATTAAGGCTTTCACATAATCTTCATCGGTCCGCACGGCTATATGGTTGATACCCAACTTGGTAAGCAGTGTATCCCACTCGCCTTCGCTCTTGCGCCACGCTTCCGCGTATGCGTTGCGCACGCTCGCAAGGGCGGTGTCCGCCCACACGTCTCTGCCCGTCTCGGCATCACGGAACTTGACCAGTCCGATGTCCGGCATCTCGGCTTCGCGCCGGTCGTATATCTGTATGGCGTTGATTTCGTGACGGTTGCCGGCAATCATCAATGGCTTGTCGAGACTGCCCGCCCCGATAAAGTCGGAGATGAGGAATGCTGTGCAACGACGCTTCTGTGCGCGGGCGAAATACTCCAGTGCACCTGCGATGTCGGTGCCCGACGAGGTCGGCTCGAAACTCAGCAACTCGCGGATGATGTGCAGCACGTGCGTCTTGCCCTTCTGCGCGGGGATGTATTTCTCTATCTTGTCGGAGAAGAAGATGACGCCCACCTTGTCGTTGTTCTGGATGGTGGAGAACGCCAGCGTAGCCGCCACTTCCGCCATCATCTCGCGTTTCATCTGGGTCAGCGTACCGAAATTGCGGCTGCCCGATACATCCACGAGAAGCATCACCGTGAGTTCGCGTTCCTCTTCAAACACCTTGATATAGGGCTTGTTGAGTCGCGCCGTCACGTTCCAGTCGATAGAGCGCACGTCGTCCCCGGGCTGATATTCGCGCACCTCCGAGAACGCCATACCGCGCCCCTTGAACTGGGAGTGGTACTCGCCCGCGAAGATGTTGCGACTCAACGACCGAGTCTTAATCTCAATCTTCCGAACCCGTTGTAGTAATTCTTCCGAAGTCATTCATTCAATGCATAATGCGTAATGCACAATGCGCAATTCAATGCATAATGCACAATGCGTAATGCGCAATTTTAATGATTAAGGAACTTGAACTGCGTTAAGTACCTCCGTGATAACATCTTCGGTGGTGAGGTTGTTTGCCTCGGCCTCGTAGGTGAGCCCGATACGGTGGCGCAGCACGTCATAGCAGACGGCACGCACATCCTCAGGAATCACATAGCCGCGGCGGTGGATAAACGCATACGCGCGGGCTGCCAAAGCGAGGTTGATGCTGGCACGGGGCGAGCCGCCGAACTGAATCATCGGTTTCAGTTTCTCCAAGCCGTAAGCCTCAGGCTGACGGGTGGCAAACACGATGTCCACAATGTATTTCTCAATCTTCTCGTCGAGGTACACCTCACGCACAATGCGGCGTGCCTTGATAATATCCTCGGTGCTGAGGATAGGCGTTACCACTATCTTCTCGCCCGTAATGTTCTGACGGATAATCTGTTGCTCTTCCTCTTTCTTCGGATAGCCAATCACCACCTTGAGCATGAAACGGTCGGTCTGCGCCTCAGGCAGCGGGTAGGTGCCCTCCTGCTCGATGGGGTTCTGGGTAGCCAGCACGAGGAACGGCTCGTCCAGCGGGAACGTCTGCTCGCCAATCGTGATTTGACGCTCCTGCATCGCCTCAAGCAACGCGGACTGCACCTTGGCAGGCGCACGGTTTATCTCGTCGGCAAGCACGAAATTGGCGAAGATAGGACCTTTCTTAATGCGAAACTCCTCCGTCTTCTGCGAGTAGATTTGCGTACCGAGTACGTCGGCAGGCAGCAAGTCGGGGGTAAACTGAATACGGCTGAAATCGGCTTTTACGAGTTGTGCCAAGGTCTTGATTGCCAATGTCTTTGCAAGACCTGGGACACCTTCGAGGAGGATATGCCCGTCTGCCAACAGACCGATGAGCAGGCTCTCCACGAGGTGCTTCTGACCTACGATGACCTGGTTCATTCCCAACGTTAAGGCATCTACGAAAGAACTCTCGCGCTCGATGCGCTCTTGCAGTTCTCGAATATCAACAGTTGTTTGCATATATATGGTTGTTTATTTTATTCACGTATTCTATTTATGGTTTGTGCCATTATAAACATTCGTGCCATGGCTTAACTTTTGTCGGTCAATTGCGGATTTCTGTGGCAAACTGATACAACGAAACGTAAATCATGTCCACTACACAATATACAAATTCCGTGCCAAAACGCAAAAGTCATCGCATTCCCAATCTGCCATATTCCCACAACCCGCAACACTCCCTATCAAAATACATCATCCCCCTATCCCCATTCAAAGCATGGTCACCGCCCCCAATCCAGCAATTGTTGCCAATCGTAACAGGCTTCGCCCATTCTTGGCGGGTGTTGCGATAAAGCATGTAATTATCCACGAATTTAAAAGCCATGACTGACCACGAAGGGTCCTCCATAAATAGCCGTTAATCAATCGTTAATGCATTAATGATCCACTGAGACAACAACTACCAACTATCAAGCAGCACTCCAATTCTATCAAATATCAATTATACCTAACTCTTAATTTTCAACTTCTATCAACCAATTAAGGTAAGGCGATGAAACGAGATTTGTGTAATCGGAGTTTTTGTATTACCTTTGTAGTCTCAGATATTACCCTTTGAGGCAAGTAATGTTTAGGGTTGAGAAAATATCGGGATAATTTTTGTATAGATAATATGAAAAAGAGAGTGATAATGATGGTTGCCATTGCGGCAATAACAAGCGTGTGTGCTTGGGGACAAATGCGTCCGGTAGTAGAGGATAATACTATTGGAGAGGAAAGGGAGAGTAAGGAGAGTATTAGGGATCGTATGATAGGAGAGGTGGAAGATAGTGGTGCGATAGAGGTGAAGATGCCGGATTTGGCGGTGGTGGATTCAATGTTCGGAGTAACGCCTAAACAACAGAATATCAGTTCATCAGAACAAGACAACAACAATCAGTCTGGGCAAGAGAACATCAGTTTGTTAGGGAAGGTGGAGAATTGGTATTCCGAGAATATGAACTATGGCAGTATTACCGTTTTGATGACCATCGAATCGTCGTTTATTCCGTTTCCGAGCGAGGTTGTGATTCCTCCTGCGGCTTATGTGTGCGGTAATGAGGGGAGCAGTTTGCATGTGTCAGACAAATATGCAATGAATGTACTTTTGGTGGTACTATTTGGTACAATAGGCGCCATATTGGGTGCGATAATCAACTATTTGCTTGCTTTATGGTTAGGAAGACCTATCATCTATGCTTTCTCCGATAGCAAAATCGGTCGTGTGTTGCTACTGTCTTCGGAGAAGATTCGGAAAGCGGAAGATTACTTTAACGATCACGGTAAGGTATCGACATTCATCGGGCGTTTGATTCCCGGAATCCGCCAGTTGATAAGTATCCCTGCAGGTTTGGCGCGGATGCCTTTCGGATGGTTTCTGCTCTACACGTTTTTGGGTGCGTTTTTGTGGAACTCGGTTTTGGCACTTCTCGGCTATATAGCCCATGGTCAGATGGACATGATTCACCAATACAGCGACGAATTGAGCATTGTCATTCTGGCACTTTTGGGAGCAGTGGTTGTTTATTTTGTGGTTCGCACGATTCTACGCAAACGCAAATCAAGGTGCTAACAGTACTGTGGCACGGTCATTTGCAGGGCATGCTGCACACATGTAACCTTGCAGGGCCCCATAATGTCCATGATGATGCCGTCGGCTTCGAACATGAGGTGCTTCTTGGTGTTGAGCACCAGTTCGTCGGAGGTCATGGTGTGGATAAAGGGAAGTTCGGTCAGTTTGCCGTTGAAGAGTTTGGGGACAGCCGCTGTGATTTGTTTGAAGGTGGGTTGGGTAACAAACATCGAGTGGAAGATGCCATCGCAGGGGTCAGCATCGGGATTGAGACGCATACCGCCGCCGACGTAAGGTCCATTGGCGATATTCATAGCGTACATCGGTCCCTCTGCTGCGGGTTGCCCGTCCGAGTCCAAACGGACATGCACGGACTTGTATTGCGCCAGCGCAAGGAAGAGGGCAAAGAAATAGTTAACATGGTGGCTACCAATGTAATACTTCAGTTCGATAGCCAGTTTGCAGCACAAGGGGTCCACGCCGAAACCGACCGAATTGATGAAATATCGGTGGTGCTCAATGCCATTGCGCCAATAGGTAATACATCCGACATCAATGGGTTGCGCCTTTCCGTTGAAGAAGAGGTCGAGTGAGCGTTTGAAGTCCTTGTCGAGTTTCCAATAGCGTGCGAAGTCGTTGCCTGTGCCTCGGGGCATGAGTCCGAATTGTATTTTCTCGCGTTGTTCGGCAGGGATATCCGCGCGCATAATGCCGTTGATGACTTCGCTGAGGGTTCCGTCGCCGCCAAGAACGAGGATTTGGTCGTAACCTTTCTCGACGAGTTCTCGCCCGAGTTCGATAGCATGACCGGCGTATTTAGTGACGCGATATGTAAAGGGCTGATGACGAGCCTTGAGCAGTTTCCAGAGGTACAGGCGTTGTGCGCGAAAAGCACGCTTACCCGACTTGGGGTTTATGACGATTCCTAACATTTTATTCCTGAATGTATTAGATAAGGAATTGCGTAGTATTCCTTGCCTTAGTTCATAAAACGTTTGCAAAGGTACACAAAAAAAAGCACACTACCAAAAAGTAGGTGCTTTTTTAGCATATTCGTCTGCTAATTACTTAAAATAAGTAGCAACTTTTTCGTTCTCTACAATCTCCTCTTGGAAGATGTACGCCCCAGTTTTGGGGCTCTTGACCATCTTGATGCACTTGCTGTGGTTACGTCCTGCAGTGCCGGTGTGAAGGGTTGCGACCGCTTTCTTTGCCATAGTTCTAAGCCTTTCTCAATTAGGGGTTAATTACTTGATTTCCTTGTGCAAGGTGTACTTTTTGAGGATTGGGTTGTACTTCATGAGTTCCAAACGCTCGGGCGTATTCTTGCGGTTTTTGGTAGTGATGTAGCGCGATGTGCCGGGCATACCGCTTGCTTTGTGTTCGGTGCACTCGAGGATAACCTGTACACGAGCCTCTTTCGATTTCTTTGCCATACTGCTTCCTCCTTATTCGTAGATTTTGATGTAACCCTTCTCGGAAGCCTGCTTGAGGGCAGCATCGAGACCGATTTTGTTGATAGTTCTCAGACCGGCTGCACTCACGTTCAGCACAATCCATGCGTCCTGTTCTACCCAGTAGAACTTCTTGTGGAACAAGTTCACATCAAACGACCTCTTGGTGTGTCGTTTGGAATGCGAAACATTGCATCCCATCATGGCTTTCTTGCCTGTAATTTGACAAATCTTTGACATTTTATTTTTATTTTAGTTATTTTCTCTGCAGTATCCGCCCATAAATCCCCGATGAAAATCCCCTGCACAACTCCTCGTTCTTCTCCGCATCCCTAATCCACTCCTGCCGCCTAACCGATTAGTATTCAGCAAAAACGACGGCGCAGCACGGCTCAAGCGAGCCTACTCCACGCGAAAAATCGTGCAAAATTACAATAATTTTTCCATATAGCCAAATAAACGTTCTCTTTTTTCATAAAAAGCATATTCTGCTCACACTAATTTGCCCATGCGTCCATTGTTGCAAGAAAAAAGCAGTACTTTTGCACAATGTGCAAAGCAAACGGGATTGATATTTTTATAGACCTTATTATATAGCGATTACAATGACCGAGAAAGAGAAAATGTTAGCGGGGCTTGTATATTACGCCTGCGATCCGGAATTGATAGCCGAACTCAATGCCTGCAAAGACATGGTTTGGCGATACAACAACATCCAACCCACACATCTATATGAACGCAAACAGATGTTGCAGGAAATCTTGGGGGCATGTGATGAACATGTGTTTATCAATCAGCCGTTTTATTGCGACTATGGCAAACATATTCGTGTAGGCAAGCGGTTCTTTGCCAATTTTCATTTTACTGTCCTCGATGAAGCCCTTGTCACCATCGGCGATGACGCGTTTATTGGTCCCAACGTGTCCATCTACACTGCCTGCCACAGCACCAATCCTGTGGAACGTAACACACGTCAGGAATGGGCAAAGCCGGTCACTATCGGCAACAATTGTTGGATAGGGGGTTCGGTGACCATTTTGCCTGGAGTGACGATAGGTGACAATTGTACAATAGGTGCCGGTTCGGTTGTAGTGAATGACATTCCCGCCAATTCCATTGCCGTTGGCAACCCTTGCAAAGTCGTCAGAATGTTGGAGGGAAGAGAATTGTAATGTGTAATGTGTAATGTGTAATTCCCCCGCTGCACCTGATTTACGGATTAACGGAGGAACGGATGGCTATTAGTGACGTTTTTTACGAAAAAACGTCACATCATTATTATTCGTACAATCACACTTCCATACAATCTTGCAGAAATGAAAGGTTTATATTAACTTTGCACCGCTTTTTTGCCGAATAGTGGACGTTTTTCTAAATTTCACCTTAAAAAACGACACTTTTAGCACCAACGCAAACAAGATTGTGTAACTATACAACAACTATCCAAACTATGACCAAAAAGTTTATAAAATACGTCTTTCTACTTAGTGTTTCCTTCTGTAGTATGACGCAGGTCGCCAAAGCCGAATGGTCTACCTATTCTAGGACAGAGGGTGTAAAGTGTATTGATGGAGTGTACTATGTATTAGTTCATGATGGTGAAGAGAATATTTTCACAATTGGTAACAAAGTCTTCGATGTTTGTGGACCCTGTGGTCAAATAGTGTTTGATGCCAAGAGATCGGCGAACGGTCAAAAAGAGTTATATGTTGCCCCAAAGGTTGGTAATAATTGGACAGAGGATGTATTTAAGCAAAATCCTGGAAATGTCTCGGAAACATTTTGGGGAGTAGAAAAAGAAGTTTCATACAAGTCCTATGGTCCCATAAATTTGGATAAAAACGCCACAGCGATAAAATTTTACACAAAAACAGGCGCGACTCTGTATAAGTATTTCAAAAATATTAAGGTTACTATGGCGGAGTTCTTGGGCAATGCTACCAAGACTGACATTGATTTTGGTTCTCATCAAATAGACAAAAAGGTTGGTAGTTACACCCAAGAAACCATCACAATAGACTGGTGCAATATCTCAAACCTACAACTTTCCGGTTTGGAAAATACATCTTTCTCTGCGCAAATCGTGTCTATCAAAGACGCCAAGGATAATACCTCTTTACAGTCAGTCGCTAAAGGAAAATGGGGAACTGCCGAGGTGCAAATCACCTTTAGACACAATGTTTCTGGTACTCATATCGCTACTTTGACTATTGCAGGGGATAATGGTGATATTCAAAAGATACAATTACATGGTGAAATATCCAAATTGAATCAGCAAATAGATTGGGCAGAACCTTGGACGTCAGAAGAAACACATACTCTCTCTCTGGGAATGAAGGTTGTCAAGCCTGCAACAGCGACTTCGGAGTTGGATGTGACCTACGAGTTGGAAGATAAGACGCAAGATGCTATTCGTATTGCTGATGACAAGATGTCTTTCTTTGCAGACAAAGCAACTGAAACTCCTGTTACTATCATAGCACGACAAAGTGGAAATGAAGAATTCAATCCTTCTGAGAGTAAACGTTCCTTTATTGTCACAAGCAAACAATTGCTTTTTATATCTTGGAACCAAGACCTAACTCGTTTGTTTGTGGACGACGAGCCTATCACTCTCAATGCCAAGGTTATGGTGGTGGATGATATGGAAACAGGCACCCTTCGTGAAGATACGGAGCGTACCAAGTCGTTGCAGTATGAGATTGATAACAAGGATATTGCTACTATACAAGGCAATATCTTAACGCCAAAGTCTCAAGGTGATGCTACTATTACTGTAACTATTCTCGGCGATGAGCACTACGAAACAGCGACGGTTACTATGCCGGTGCATATTCGTACTGCCACGGTTGGATGTGAGGACAGATTAGTGCTTTCGGACAATCAAGAGATTGTGTTCTTTCAGATGAACACTGGAGAAATAATTGGTGATCCAATAGCCATAGACCAAGCCCATGGTATTCCTGGAACATTAGTCTTTATGCATAAACGAGAGGTATGGAAGTTAGGTATTGTTGAATGTACCAAAGGACCTATCAAGGCACAGCAATCCACCGATGGTGGTAACAATTGGACAGACCTTATTGAGGTAACTCCCGAAAAAGGCAAATATACTTTATCCACTATCGCTCTTAGTCGTAATGCTACACATATTCGCTTTGTACGTCCATCAGGCGGGCAGGGCTATCACTATGTTACGAATATACAGGTTTACCCCGCACAGTTCATCGAGACGGAGCAGGAACATGATTTCGGCACCATACATGTGGGAAGTAAAAATAAGTACTCATTCAAGGTCTCATATTCCAATATCAAATCGTCGTTAGTCCTTTCCATTAATGATAATAATACGGCTAACCCCAATGAGGAGGCTATACAGTTATCTGATTATATTATTAAGGACGATTGTGGTGCTTGGGGTGAGAAGAATATTGATATTACATTTATCCCTGTTAGTCAAGAGGAGAACTATTCTTCAGTTATCACTATTGCCGATGCGGTTAGTGGATTATCTTCTAAATTAACTTTGCGTGCCAATATCAGTGCGAATGCCCAAACTATCACATGGAATCCGAAGACCACTTTGAATAGTGTAGAAGATTTGGAACTCAATGCTGTAGCAAGTTCAGGATATACGGACATTGATTATAAAGTAACAGACCACAATGATGTGGCGGATTTTGATGACAATGGTAACTTTGTTATCTACAAGAACGGAGAGGTAACAATCACAGCATATCAGGTGGGCAATAATACCTATTTACCGGCAGAGAAGTCTGTTACATTTACTATCCAACTAACCCCAACTTTCTACAACGATGGTGTTTCCAATGATGTCCGCAATTGGAACAATGGGCGAATACCAACAGCGGAAGATGTGGTTCTTATTGCCGCTGATATGCACATTGCTTGTCCATTATCTATTGCAGGAATGACTATTAAGGAAGGCACTACCGTTACCGTTAAAGAAGGCGGCGTGCTCACTTTAGGTGGAGAATCTTCTATGGATAACGGCACCGGTTATGGCAACCTCGTTATTGAGAACGGTGGTGAAGTGGTGCTTGGCGAAGGTCTTTTGAAAGTCAATGATTTTGGTATTTCAGCCAAACTGGGCGGCAAGGCTAATGACAACACAGATGTACCCGCTCAGTCGGGGCAAATAGCAAATGTGGCTAATCTTTCCGTCAACGGGCAAGCCTATTTTGAGTTGGCTTTGGATCCTTCAGGGCAATGTTCTTATGGTTGGTATGATTTCACATTGCCATTCCCTGTGGACGCGAAAAGTGGTGTTTGGCGTTGGGAAAATGGTGCTCTGCGTAAACTCATATATGATACCAACTATCGCATTATGGATAACCACGAGGACCTCCATGCTATGGGGCAGTACGACTGGAAAAAGTTCACGGGTATCATGTTGCCGGGAACTTGCTACACCATCACGGTGGACGATGTGCACAATGTCTATCGTTTTTACAAGTCAGATAATACGCCTATTACCACACATACCTCTACCACACTTCAAGTTACAGAAGGTGATGATACTCAAAAAGGTTGGAACGGCATTGGCAATGGCACTTTGCAATATGCAAACTTGTCTATGGATGGGTTGGATAAGGTGCAGATATACGACCACGCAGCCAACAAATACAATTCTGTATTGGCGAAAGATTATACTTTTGTCGTAGGTTCTTCTTTCTTTGTCCAGGTGGGAATTAATGGTACTGTCATGAACTATCAATCTCCTACGACACCCCGTACTTTACGTGCTCCGAAGACGGAAAGCACTGATAGCAAAGAGTTTGTATTGCAGATATTGGAGAGCACCTATGTCGCAGATGTGCTCTACTTGTCGGCTTCTGATACGGCTACCTACACCTATCAGATTGGGCACGACCTCCTCAAAATGGGGTCTCCTGCAGACTCCCGCGTTGCTTGCATTTGGAGTGTGGCGTATGGGCACAATCTCTGCGATGTGGAATTGCCGCTTGCCAACAATGAAGCAACCTTTGACCTGCGGATGTTTGCTCCTGTTGCGGGAGAATATACGCTGCATATTCCCAGCCAACCCGCCAATGCCACGCTGTATTTAATGCAAAATGGGCATATCGTTCACAATCTGTCTTTGGACGATTATACTATTACATTGCCCAAGGGGGTAACCTCAGATTATAGCCTTTGGCTGCAAGTTCAGCCCAAGCATATCACTACAGATGTGGATGTGATGGGGGCTGCCGTTGAACCTCAAAAAGTGCTCTACCATGGACACTTATACATCTTGTACAAGGGGCATACCTATACATCTACAGGCAATATAATCCAATAAGCGTTAGTATTACAAAAAAAATGAAGAAATCATACATAACACCAACTATCGAGATTCTCAGCCTATCCCTTATCAGGGACCTCTTGTTGCCTCTTGCTACGAGTACGGGGCACAGTTCTGCTGGTCAAGGTCGATAATCCGCTTTGTCGTTTATCTGATTGTAATCAGAATAGTGATAGACAAGTGTCGAAGGAGCATAAAACCTCCTTTGATGCTTGTTTTTTTGTGACGTGGTATATGCAGGGCGGAAACAGGACGTTCTTTGCAGTTGTTTTCTCCTGATATAGTCGGAGCCTGCAAATTACAGGGCGGAGACACAGGACATCCCACCAAAAGCAGTATTACTTTGTAATTTCGGATGAGTCAGCACTATATTATAGTACGATATTTACTATATTATAGTACGATATTTATTCAGCACTATAGATTGTTTCATAGACAAAATTTGTGTTTAATGACACGAGGCGCGTCCCTTTTGTGGTGCATATTCTCATATTTACAAATTTTCAAATTACCCACCAATCCCCTCACATTCCCCTCGTATTAACCATGAACAATTAGTATGTGATTAGTATGTGATTAGTATGTGATTAGTATGATATTGCGGCGTTAATCTTGTTTGGATATTGGGTGCTTGCACAGCACTTCTTGTCTGTATGAAAGTTCTGTTGTGGTATTATGGGGTGCGCTTGCCATGACTTGAAAATCTCCTGTTGCATATATCGCATATTTTTTGTATCTTTGCGGGCTGATGTAATAGCATTGCTTGTATGAAACCGGTAAAACTATTCCTGACTGACATCGACGGTTGCATGACCGACGGAGGTATGTACTACAGTGCCAACGGCGACGAGATGAAACGCTTCTGCGTGTACGACGGTATGGGTATCGTGCTGCTCCGCAAAGCGGGTATTCCGTGCGGCATACTCACCAGCGAGACCACCGAGATTGTCGCCCGTCGCGCCCGCAAACTCGGTATGGAATACCTCCGTATGGGCGTGGGCAGCCAAGTAACAACAGGACGGCAAACCAAGTTGGAAGCCGCACAGGAGATTTGCGCCGAGCTGGGTATCACCTTGGACGAGGTCTGCTTTGTCGGCGACGACATCAACGACCTTGACCTTCTTTCTCACGTAGGTACTGCTGTTTGCCCCGCCAATGCTATGCAGCAAGTAAAAGATATTCAAGGTATTATCATTCTTACACATAAAGGCGGTGATGGTGCCATCCGAGAAATTTGCGAGATAATATTGGCAGAAACTATATGAGATAGCATATAAATCGTGCCATAATACGCAGAATTATATGAAATCTAATATAAAATGGCACATTATTTGTAAGATTATATGCGAACACATATAATAGGACGGCAATGAGAACCAAATTAGCAGAGTGCGTAAAGGCTCTACGCAAACAATACGGAATGACGCAAGAGGATTTGGCATACAAATCGGGCGTAAGCCTGTTCTTTGTACGCGAAATGGAGCAGGGGAAAGTATCGCTGCGTATGGATAAGGTGAACCAAGTGTTGGATTTGTTTAATTACGAGTTAGTTCCGCAACAAAAAGAGAATGCGCAGGGCTGAGATATACTATCAAGATTCCTTGACGGGAACGCTGGAAGAGACGGATGCGGGGTATCGTTTCGCATACGACGAACGATACTTGCAGCAGGCAGGTGCCTTGCCTGTCAGTTTGACGCTACCCCTCACGCAGACGCCATACGAGAGTACCACCCTGTTTCCGTTCTTCGACGGGCTGATACCCGAGGGATGGCTGTTGGATGTAGCACTGAGGAATACCGATGTGAGTATATTGGACAGAATGGGGCTGCTGTTGCTCTGCTGCAAAGATTGTATCGGGGCGGTAAGCGTGATAGATGTAACCCAATGAGTATGTGCCGCTGTTTGTATTGCTATAAGGAACTTCAAAGGGGGGAGAAAGACTTTCACCCCGCTTGTGTGCGCCGTTTCTTCGGCACGCAGGAAGTGCCTGCCTTGTCATACACGCGAGCGGATATGGATGCGTTGGCAAGAGAAGTAATCGCTACCCAAACCACGCTCACGGGCGTGCAACCCAAGATTTCGCTCCACCTGCAAGACTACGAAGGCAGCAAACGGCTGACGATTGTCGGTCTATGGGGAGGATATATCTTTAAGCCCCAAACGGAATACTATCCGCATTTGCCCGAGGTGGAAGATTTGACGATGCATTTGGCGGAACAGAGCAAGATTGACGTCGTCCCCCACTCTTTGATCCGGCTGGCAGACGGAGAACCGGGCTATATCACCCGCAGGATTGACCGTTTGCCCGATAGTAAGAAAGTGGCAATGGAAGATATGTGCCAGTTGTCGGAACGCCCGACGGAATACAAGTACAGGAGTTCTTATGAGCAAGTGGCAAAAGTGATAGCACGTTACTCCTCCACCCCTGTTTTGGACTTGATGCGTTACTATGAACTGCTGCTATTCTGCTGGCTGACAGGCAATAATGATATGCACCTGAAAAACTTTTCCTTGTACCGCCCGACGAATACAGGATATGTTCTCGCCCCTGCTTATGACCTGCTGAACGTAGCGATTGTCAATCCGAAAGACAACGAAGAGTTAGCCTTGACCCTCAACGGCAAGAAACGCAAACTGACCCGCACGGACTTTGAGAAAGCCATGCTCGGCAGCGGAATGAACGAAAAAGTAGTGAGCAACATCTTCCGCAAGTTCCTCAGGATTTACCCCACGTGGGAAAGCACCATCCGCAGTTCTTTTCTGCCCGCTGACCTGCAAGACGCCTATTGGGCACTGATACAAGAACGCATAAACCGCCTGAATGAGAAATAAATGACCGAATTTGACTACTACATACAGCAAGGCGAACCGTCTCAGCGCGAGAAAGCGGAGGCGTGGGCTGTAGCTATCGGTCTGCAGGATGTGGACGGGCTCAAGCCGTCGCAATACTTGGTGGAAACCGCCCGCAAACATATTGAGGGCAAAGTGGATTATGAGGAGGCAAAGCGGTTGGTCAATTCGTACTATGAAACCCTGCCGGCTTCCGAACTGAATGCCGATACCGAGGAAGCGGACAAAGTGGCTCTGCATATCACGCAAGTGCTTTCGGAACGCACGTTCACTTTCTCGCCTGCAGAATTAACCAATATCCACAGACGCCTTTTCACCGGAGTATTGCCCCATGCGGGAAGATACCGCGACGTGAATATCACCAAAAAAGAATGGGTGCTCAATGGCGATACTGTGCTATACGCCTCGTGCGACTCTATCTTGGCAACCTTGGCATACGACTTCGGGCAGGAAAAGCAATTCTCGTACGCCCGTCTGTCCAAAGAAGATATGATAGCCCATTTCTCGAAGTTTATCAGCGGGATATGGCAGATACATCCGTTTAGGGAAGGCAACACGCGGACAACAGCGGTATTCGCCATCAAATACCTGCGCAAATTGGGCTATCGTGTTACCAATGAGCCGTTTGCGGACAATGCCAAGTATTTCCGCAATGCCTTGGTACGCGCCAACTACCAAAATTACGTGAAAGGAATAGAGGAAACTACCGAGTTCTTGGAGTTGTTTTTCCGCAATGTGCTATTGGGCGAACAACACCCGCTCAAAAAACGCTATCAACACATAGACTGGAAACAAGTAGCATCGTCTTGGGGTTCGGAGAAAAGTTCGGAGAAACAGTTAACAGGTACAGAGAAAAGTTCGGAGAAAATACTGCGAATAATGACGGAGCATCCGACTATCACTACTGCCCTATTAGCCCAAGAAATAGGCATCAGTACCCGTGCTGTTGATAAACAAATTGCGAAACTAAAAGCCTTGGGGCAACTGCAACGTGTAGGAGCTGACAAAGGCGGATATTGGAAAGTAATCAAATGACCAACATCGCTGTCATATTAGCAGGGGGAACAGGCAGCCGCGTAGGGGGCGGACTGCCCAAGCAGTTGCTGCCGTTGGCGGACGGGCGGAGCATACTGGAACACTCGGTCGGGGCGTTTGAGCAGGCACCGTGCATTGACAAGATTGGTATTGTCATGCACCCCGACTATATTGCGTGCGCAGAAGAAATGCTGCTCGGCAACGGCTGGCAGAAAGTGTCGTTTATCATTGCGGGCGGCAAAGAGCGTTGGGAATCAAGCGTCAATGCTATTCGGGAGATAGAACGAAGAATACAGGACAAAGAACAAAGGACAAAGAATAAAGAACAAAGAATAGGAACACCTGTCCTCCAACCAATTGATGATAAGCCTATAACAAATATCCTTCTTCACGATGCCGCACGCCCGTTTGTAAGCACACGTATCATTGAAGATGTCTGCAAGGCATTGGAGACCCACGAGGCGGTAACGGTCGCCATCCCTGCTACCGATACGATGTATTTCGTTTCGGAAATGGATACAGACAAAGTAGTTCAAGCCATTCCGCCGCGGGCAACCCTGATGTGTGCCCAGACCCCGCAGGCGTTCCGCTTGGAGACCATAGCCGCAGCCTACCGCTATGCCCTACAGGATTCGCACCTGCAAGCCACTGACGACTGCGGCATTGTCCACCGCTACCTGCCCGCCGTCCCCATCCACATCGTCCCCGGCGACCCCGCCAACCGCAAAATAACCTACAAAGAAGATTTATAGCCACTTAGTCAAGGAAATGGACGAAATCATAAAACAACATAATCAACTCCTCACAAACATTCGTGAGATACTGCTATCTGCGCGGCACACTGCGTACAAGGCTGTGAATTTTGCGATGGTTACTGCTTATTGGAACATCGGAAAACTAATCGTAGAAGACGAGCAGAACGGCAACGCACGTGCCAAGTACGGGAAGGCTGTTTTGGAGGAACTTTCCACCAAACTGACAGAGGAATTCGGAAAAGGATTCACCATAACGAACCTCAAAAATATGCGGCAGTTCTATTTGCTATTTCCAAAAGGTCACACACTGCGTGGCGAATTGACATGGTCGCATTATCGCCTGCTAATCAAAGTAAAAGACGAGCAAGCACGCCTATGGTATATGAACGAGGCGGCGGAGCAGGCTTGGTCTTCGCGGCAGTTGGACAGGCAGATTTCCGTGCTGTACTACGAGCGTCTGCTCAATAGTGCCGACAAAGATTCCGTGCGTTCGGAAGCCA
>ERZ808278.532-NODE-532-length-23885-cov-6.353798_pt1 | contig 23885 bp, 29 predicted proteins | sample MGYA00521239_ERZ808278 | MGnify/ENA primary metagenome ERZ808278 (study PRJEB31516, sample SAMN03275600) | gut metagenome | biome: mammalia-associated habitat; material: feces | host: Papio cynocephalus | place: Kenya | collected 2012-07-17 ... | reverse complement strand
ACAGCAACTACAACGTTATCTGTAGCATTCATTTTAGTTTGCTCGTTGATAACCGAGAACAGCTCTCGGACTCGCAACCTGTTTCCAACAAACGTCCTGTCAAAAGCCAGTACGTCCCCACGTTATTTCATTTTCAATGTTCTGTATTATTTATTATAACTTATTTTTAAGGCTTTTCAAGTCTAGTTATCTTTTTCTGTTTCGCCTTTATCTTTCAACATTTTTTCAAAGTCTGATGGTTTCAAGCTTTGCACGAAGCTTTTAAATTCTTCTGCTTCTTCTTCATCCTTGCTTGGGTCTGTTGAAACAGAGCCTGTTGCAAGTACGCTTGCTGAAATCATGATTGGTGCATCAACTCTTATTGCAACTGCGATAGCATCTGATGGTCTTGCATCGATAGCTTCTTCGTTACCCTCTTTATCTACAATATAAATTGATGCATAGTAAGTATCTTCTTCAACATCAGCTATTTCAATTCTATCAATTCTATAGCCTAATTGTTTTACTATGTTTATAATCAAGTCGTGTGTCATTGGTCTTGCGACAACAAGATTTTCAATTTTTCTAATAATTGCACTTGCTTCTGCTGAGCCAATCCAAATCGGCAAAGCTTTTCTGTTATCTTTATCATGCAAAACTACAATTGGTGAACCTGTTCTTGTATCTAGGGCAATACCCATTACACGCATTTCAATCATTATTATTTCCTCTTTTTTCCATAAATTATTATATCATCAATTTATTTTTTTCAAAGAGTCTATTTACTAATCAATTTTTGTATCTTCGTCTATTTCGTCAAATTCAAAATCTACGTTTTTATCAAGGTTTTTCTTTTTTAATTCTAGTAAATAAGCCGTAATGATTGCAGTAACAGGAACACAAACAACAAGTGCAATACTACCGACAAGTGCTGAAGAAATTTCTGTAACTACCATATTCAAGTTAAAAAATTTCATCAAATCGATATTATGAGCTAAAAGTACTAATGGTAAAGAACCACCCAAATACATTAAAATCAATGTGTTTGTCATAGTGCCGATAATATCTTTTCCGACATTCATACCAGAACAATAAAGTTCCTTTAATGTCATTTGGTTATTTAGGTCATAAATTTCGTTAATAGTACTTGCAATAGACATTGCCACGTCAATAACCGCACCCAAAGCTGAAATCATCATTGCAGAAGTTAAAATCCCAACGAAATTCAATTCAGGATGAGCGGTAAACAAGAATACATCTTCTTCGCAACAAAAACCTGTAAGTCTAGAGATTGCAATAACAATACAAGACATTATTGATGCAATAACCAAACTTGACACCGTTCCAAGTACGGCAGAAGTACTCTTAAAGTTAATTCCACCGACAAAATACACAGCAATTGCCGACGATACAAGACAAAGAATAACAGTTGCAACAATTGGGTTAAATCCCATTAAAATCATTGGAGTTAAAAACCAAACAACAAGACACACGATAAGTCCAGTCGCAACTAGGCTCATAAAGCCTTTTTTACCCCCAACTAGTACGACTAATAAAAAGAATACGCCAAGTAAAAAATACAAGCCCTGAACTCTTTTTATGTCAGAGATATAAAATTGCATTCCATCATCAGAATCTTCCAAGTGCAAAACGACGCTATCATGTTTTTTCAAAAGAATGTCATAGTAAGGATTTCCAGTCAAAACATTTTCTATCTCAACCTCTTGACCTTTAAAATCACCTGATTTTATTAAAACATCTACAATTTGTTTATTAGTTTCGCCCTCTTCAATGTAGTCAATATGTTTTACAAAGCCTGTTTCTGCGTTTAAAACCTTATCATCTTGAATAGCAAAACAAGAACAACAAAACATAAACATTGAGATAAAAAGTATAAATAATTTTTTCATTAAACTTCCTTTAAACCAAAATGACGATAAGCTTCTGGTGAAACTTTACGACCTCGAGGAGTTCTAACAAGCAAGCCTGCTTGAAGTAAATAAGGTTCGCAAACATCTTCAATCGTACGAACATCTTCACCCAAGGCTGCTGCAATCGTATCCAAACCAACTGGCCCGCCATTATATTTTTCAATGATAAACATGAGCATATTTCTATCTGTTTCATCAAGACCATATTCGTCAATTTTTAAAACAGATAAAGATTCATTTGTTAAATCTAAATCAACTTTGCCGTCATTTTTTACAATGGCAAAATCGCCAACCCTTTTTAGCAATCTATTTGCGATACGAGGAGTTCCACGAGAACGTTTTGCAATTTCTTTTGCACTATCTTGCGAAACTTCGATATTTAAAATTTTAGCTGTTCTCAAAATAACTTGAGTTAATTCCTCGACTGTATAAAATTGTAATCTATGAACAAAACCAAATCTATCTCTTAAAGGGCTTGAAATTCCGCCAGCTTTTGTAGTTGCACCTACTAGAGTGAATTTAGGAAGTTTTATTCTCATAGTTTTTACAGTTTGAGTTTTTCCAGTCATCATATCAAGATAAAAATCTTCCATAGCTGGATAAAGAATTTCTTCGGTAACAGTATTCAAACGATGAATTTCATCAATGAATAGAACTTCACCCTCTTTTAAAGACATCAAAACCCCAATAATATCACGAGGTCTTTCAAAAGATGGTGCTGAAGTAATTTTAACAGATGTACCAAGTTCTTCTGCAATAATTCCTGCAAGAGTAGTTTTTCCTAACCCTGGTGGGCCGTAAAATAGAACATGGTCAAGCGTTGTATTTCTTTTTTTAGCAGCTTCAATAGAAATTTTAAGAGTTTCTTTTAAGGCTGTTTGACCAACATAAGTGTCAAAAGATTTTGGACGAATAGAGTTTTCAAAAACTCTGTCATAAGCAATAGTTTCTGCTTTTATGACAGGATTTTTTTTAGGTTTTTCCTTTATTCTTTCTTCGTCATCTGATAAAATAGCCATACCTAAATAATATCATATTTAAAGGTTCATGTCATTTTAGTAATATTTTAAAATAAATTGAAAAAAGAGGTGGAATTTGACGAAGTCAAATTCCACCTCTATACCTACATCTTAATTTCTAAAGCATTGTAGAAATTAATTCTTCGTTTGTCTTATTAGTCAAATAGCTAGGTGCAATATCAAAAATTGTTCTGCAACCTGATTGACCCTCTTTGTTTAATTTGTAGCTTGCTCTTGCATAAGCAACAAGTACGCTTGATGTAAATTCAGGATTTGAATCAAGTTTTAAGCTATATTCAATAACGTGTTTTGTACCTTTTGATGTTTCGCCACTTCTGATTACAAATCCGCCGTGAGGAATACCTGAGTGGTTTTTAATTAATTCTTCTTCTGAAATAAAGTGAACAGTTGTATCATAATCGCTAAAATAGTTTGGCATAGTTACGATTTCGTGTTCAACTTGTTTTGCATCAGCACCCTCTTCAAGTACAACAAAGCATTCTCTTGTATGTTTTTGTCTTGTTGTAAGTTCAGGATTTTCACCGTTTCTTACAGAGGCTAGAGCTTCTTCTACAGGAATTGTGTATTGTTTTGCGTTTTTAACACCTTTAATTCTTCTGATAGCGTCTGAATGCCCTTGGCTAACACCTTTACCCCAGAAAGTATAATCTTTTCCATTTGGTAGTAAGATGTTTCCAAATAATCTATTTAATGAAAACATTCCAGGATCCCAGCCTAAAGAAATGATGGCGATTTTACCTGATTTTTTAGCAACTTTATCAACATTGGCAAAATGTTCAGGGATTCTTGCGTGAGTGTCAAAACTATCGATTACATTGAACATTTCTGCATATTTTGGAGTTTGTACAGGTAAATCTGTTGCTGAACCGCCACAGATAATTAAAACATCAATTTTATCTTTCCATTGTTCAATTTCATTAACGGAAACAACTGGTGTATCAGAATTAACCTTAACCTCGCTAGGGTTACGTCTAGTGAATATAGCACATAATTCCATATCTTCGTTGAATTTCATAGCGTTTTCAACGCCTCTACCTAAATTTCCGTATCCTAAAATACCTAATCTAATCATTTTATTTCTTCTAAATTTTCCGTATTTTAGTATAACAAAAGTATTAAAAAAATAATATTTTTAAGTTTAGCAACAAGGCGAAAAAGCATGCTATTTCAAAGGATTAACGATGTAACAAAAACTTAACATGGGTTTAAAATATGGCAATAAAATTTTTGTTTGTTACTTTAAGTATGGGTAGGTTGTGTTCATTTATAGGTGTATTGTATTTTGAATATCTCAACAAATTTAAATATTTCAAATATAAAAATTCAAAATAAACCTATTCAAAAAGGGTTTAGACAAAGTAATTTTGTCCAAAAACCTGATACTTTTGAACGCAATTCAAATATTAATTTTACAGGCAAATCAAATAGAATAAAACAATACAACGTAACAACCAATTCATTATTAGACGCTGGCAAGGATGCACAGCTTTCACTTAATGGTCAATTAGCATCAGAGGGATGGGCTGGAAAAATTGCTGATTCTGTAAGCATGCTTTGGAATTCTAAGAATAGAGCCGTTTTAGTTCAAGAGGATATTAACAAATACAATGAACAAATAAATGATTTGAAAAAATCAGTAAAAGAAGATAAATTTACTGATAAATTCAAAGAAATTTTTGGTGTGGATTATAACCAATCCAACATTAGAAAATATGAAAAAACTGCTAAGCAGTTTAATATGGCTATTACAACAAAATCGGTATCTGATATTGTTTCAGCTAAATTAAAAGAAGATTTAGATATTTATAGTGAAAATAATGGTGAACTTAAAGACAAAATCGAAAAAGTTCCTAATTACTATGCAAATACTGGTTCAGTTCCATATTTTAATAAGACAACTAAAAAAGAAGATGTTTTAAATAACTTAGAAAATAATCTTGTAAGCATTATAGGTTCAAAAGATACATTGGCTAGTACTCTCAAAGCAAGTGGTATGGATACAGAAAAAATGTCTGACCAAGAAAAATATAGTGCTTATGGGTTAATGGCAAATTTTTTAATAGAAACAACCAAACAGACTTCAATAAATTTAAGCCATGGTAAAAATATCAAAGAGTTAAAAAAAGAATATGATGATGCTTATGTAAAAGCTTATGGTACAAAAAATCATATCCAAGAAAGAGTTGACAAATATAATCGCTCTCAAATTATTGGAGCCGCAGCAGTAAGAGGGGCAACTCGTTCTGCAATTGGGGCTTTAGTTATGCTAACAGCTCCAGAAGTCGGTTTTGCAAATTTGGTATCAAAAGCAGCTACTACTGCTGGAGTGAAGATGCTTGTTGATGGCACTGATAAAATGACATATAAAACTGAAAATGCTTTTGATTCGAAAACATTTAAAAAACTTCTTCATTCTTCAGCAATAAGTGGTGCAGAAAAAATTGCAATAGGTGTATTAGATGCTGTTATTCCTGGTTCTGGAACAGGTTATGACATGTTAGATGAAGTTTTAACACAAACAAGAGATGTTGCTGTTGAAACTTCTGTTGGTATGGTTGCCGAAAAATTGAAAAAAGGTAATTGGGCAACAAATCAAATTGCACCTAGATTGTTAATTTCTTTTGTGTTCAATAATTTAGGTTCAGATAGTAAAGAATTACAAACTTTAATAGGAATGTCAAAAGATAGTATTAATCAGGCTATGAAGTTTGATAAAAGAGGTATTAACCCTACAAAAACGATTATTGAGGGTACAAAAGAAGCATTGAAATCTGCAGAATTTCAAAACGATAAATCTTTTGACAAATTAAGAGAATTGTCGATTAACAACCCTGAAGAATATACAAAAATGATGGTATCTGTTCTTGATGAAGTTATCAAAGAACATAAAGATGATGATATTGACTAAGTTCTAGTTATTACAAAAGGTAATAGTGAACAAAATATGCGTAAACGATACCAAGAATAGCACCGCCAAAAACTTCTAATGGAGTGTGACCAAGAAGTTCTTTTAATTTTGTTCCGATAGCTGCTGCATCGTGATTGTAAAAATCATCCATCATTTTGTTTAAGCATACAGCCATTTTACCAGAAGCTCTTCTGATACCTGCAGCGTCATACATAACAACAAGTGCATTGCCTGCTGCAACTGCAAAATATAAAGAATCAAATCCGGCAATAATACCAACTGATACGGCTAACCCAACCATACCTGCAGAATGTGAACTAGGCATACCGCCAGTAGTTGTAAACACCCTAAAATCAACTTTTCTATGTACAATTAAGTGCAAGAAAAATTTTATTATTTGAGCAATTATTGCTGCTGTTAAGCCTACAAAAAGTGCTTCTATACCGTTGTTGTATATTAATCCAGAAATTAGTTCCATTATTTAACTTTAGCCTTTCTCTCTATTGAAGAAATTATCTCTTCTAACACGTTAGATTTTATATTGTATTTGTTTAGTATACCACGACATTCATCAAGTAGGCAATCAACTTTACATTCAGACTCTTTTAATCCGTATAATCTAGTGTACGTAGACTTTTCGGCTACTTCATCCTTTCCTAAAGTTTTGCCCATTTCTTCAAATGTTGAGGTTTCATCTAAAATATCGTCACAAATTTGGAAAGCAATACCCAATTTTAAACCAAGTTCATCCAAATGTTCTAAAACTTCATCAGAAACACCAGCTACAACGCCACCAGCTTTTAGTGCAAATCTGAACATATCAGCTGTTTTGTGAGTGTGGATGTATTCAAGAGTTTTTGCATCAATTTTTTTGCCTTCTGATTGAATATCAACAATTTGACCTGCAATAATTCCGTATACGCCAGCTGCGTTTGAGAAAAGTTCAATTAATTTTAAAACTTTTTCTGGTGATAAGTTTTTAGATTTTTCGATAATTGTTTGAACACCAAAACTAATTAATGCATCGCCGGCTAAAACAGCTGTTGATTCAGAAAAAGCCTTGTGATTTGATGGTTTTCCACGTCTAAAATCATCGTTATCCATACAAGGTAAATCGTCATGGATTAAGCTTTGCACGTGCAACATTTCGATAGCACATGCAATTGGAAGTGCATCCTCAATGTTTCCACCAAATAATTTGCAAGTTTCTAAACACATTATAGGTCTTAATCTTTTGCCACCTGCAAGAACGCTATATCTCATAGATTCAAATATCTCTTCTGGATATTGTACAGGGATGTATTCATCTAATTTTTTTTCTACTAAATCAATATAATTTTTCATTTTCAATGTCCTCTTTTACTAATTTTTGTTTTGATAATCTTCTTGAATCCTGACGTTTTCTTGCACTAATTTTCGCCATGGATTTGTTGTTATGTTCTTTTGAAAAAGTTTCTACTTTTGTTCCTGAATATTTTACCTTTTCCTTATATTCTTGAGCTTCTTTTACAAAAGCTACATAACTTTCATATCTAGTTTCTGCAATTTCTCTCAAGTCATGCAGAACTGCACAACCATCCTCATGAAAATGTATACAATCAGAATATTTGCATAAACCCTTATATTTATCAAACTCAACAAACAAATCACTTATTTCTTGCGGTAAAATGAAATCAAATCTTAGGTTTGAAAACCCTGGTGTATCAACAATTTTTATATCATCTGTTACTTTTATGATTTCACAATGACGAGTCGTATGTGTACCACGTTCAGTTTTTTCGCTTACTAAACCTGTTTTTAGATTTAAATCAGGATTTATTGCGTTTACCAAGCTTGATTTTCCAACACCAGAGTTTCCACAAAAAGCCGTAGTTTTACCTTTTAAGATTTCTGCAAACTCGTCAATGTTTGATTTTTCAAGTGCAGATGTAAAAATAATATCGTAGCCAAGAGGTTCATAGATTGAGAATACTCTTTCGATTAACATGTCGTCTTTAGATAAATCATTTTTGTTAAAACAAAGTTTTACTGGAATATTATAATATTTTGCAAAACAAATGTATCTGTTGAGTTGCATAAAATCTAAGACCGGTTCTTTTACAGCCGAAACAATAATCATTTGGTCAACGTTACTAACAGCAGGACGAGGAATAAAGTTTTTACGAGGTAAAATTTTAGTTATTTTTTCGTCCTCAAATTCAACAAAATCACCAACAACAACACGTTGTTTTTGTTTTTTTAAAACTTCTCTCAACTTGCATTCGTGAATCTTTTCATCTGAATTCACATAATAAAAGTCTGAATGAATTTTTAGAACTTGACCTTGATTTGCCATAACGAAGTTAATCGTACCATGAATTAAAACTATCTTCAAACGAAAAAATACGCAATAAAAAGCCGCCTTTGAGGCGGTGTTTTCTGCATCCTAATGGTCTTTTAGTGTTTATTTTTTTAGGAGTTTATATAATTTAGAGTAAATGTATTTAGTGTTCTTTTTACACTTTCAATCCACATTTATATTATGCACGTAATAAGTTTAAAAGTCAACTGTTTGTTTTGTACTAATTTTTTGCAAATTCTCAAGATTATACCTATTAGTGTCTTTTATACACTTTACAAAAGTTCACATGTTATTTTTGTTTAATTATTACCATTATTTTACGTTTGGATTTTAACTAAAAATTTTGGTATAATGACCTTATGCTAATACTCGGTATTGACCCAGGAATGGCTATTGTAGGGTATTCTCTCCTTTCTTCTGAGGGAGATAATCTTGAGCTTGTTTCCTCTGGTTCTATTCAAACTAAATCTGATAAAAAAGACTCTCAAAGACTCCTAGAAATCTTTGAGGACATGTGTACTATCATCGAAAAGTTTAAACCAGATGTGGCATCTATAGAAAAATTATTCTATTTTAAAAACCAAAAAACAATTATTCCTGTAGCTGAGGCAAGGGGCGTAATTGTTATGTCGCTTGAAAAGTACGGCATTCCAATCTATGAATTTACTCCGCTTGAAATAAAACAAAACCTTACTGGTTTTGGTAGAGCTGATAAAAAAGAAGTAGAAAGAATGGTAAAAATTACACTTAATCGAGAAGATTTACCAAAACTCGATGATACAGTTGATTCTATCGCCATGGGAATATGCTGTGCTAGATGTTGCGTAAACGATAAACTTGTGACAAAATAACTATACAAAAAAGAGAGGTTAAATTATGAATATTAATATATTATTACTAAAACAAATTGCAATTCTTAGTGCTATTGCTGGTGGTGCACTTGCCGTAGTATCAATTATTCCATACATTAATGTATTTTCTTTCACTATATTAATGCTATTCCTTAGTGGTGGTATTCTATATTACATGAAAAGAAATAACATGATTGGTATTTTTGATTTAAGAGAGGGTTCAATTTTTGGTGCAGTTGTTGGTTTTGTATCATTTATTGCATTTTCAGTTGTATTTATACCTCTAGATATTATCCTAAGTCTTTTAACTAAAGGGTTTCATGCATTATTAAGCTTTATGCCAGTTCATTCATCATTCTTATTGTATTTCTTCAATAACTTTGGTGGATTTATCGTTCTTATAATGTTGATTATCTTTGTAGCCTTGTTATCAGCTTTAATGAATGCATTTACAGGTCTTGTTACAGCTTATGTTTATGAAGCTCTTTCAGGTATTAAAAAAGAAGAAAACAACGAAAATATTGATATAGAAATTAGATAATAAATTTGTATAGCTAGGAGTAAAAATGGAATTTCACAGTAAAATAAAAACTATCGAATGGGTCGATAATTTTTCAAGATTAATTGATCAAACTATTTTGCCTTACGAGTTTAAATACGTTGATGTAAAAACAGGCGATAAAATGTACGATGCTATTAAAACAATGATTGTTAGAGGTGCTCCTGCGATTGGTATTGCTGGTGCACACGGTGTTGCACTTTACGCACAAGAACTTCAAAAAGAAAATCTTTCAAGAGAAAATTTTGTTAAAAAATTAATAGAAAAAGCAGATTATATGGCAACTTCAAGACCTACAGCAGTAAATCTTATGTGGGCTTGTAAAAAACAAAAAGAATTGATAGAAAATTCAACTTCAGATATTAACGGTATCGTAAAAGAATTGGTTGAAAACGGTATCAAAATGGAGAATGAAGATATTGAAATTAATAAAAAAATGGGCGACTACGGTGCAGAAGTTGTTCCTAAAGGTGCAACAATCCTTACCCATTGTAACGCTGGAGCTTTGGCTACAGTTGCTTATGGTACTGCACTTGGCGTTATTCGTTCAGCTTTTGCAAAAGATAATACAATTCAAGTTTTTGCTGACGAAACAAGACCAAGACAACAAGGTGCAAGACTTACAACATTTGAACTTAAAACAGACGGTATTCCAGTAACACTTATTACTGATGGTATGTGTTCATATTTTATGAGCAAGGGTATGATTGATATGGTTGTGGTTGGAGCAGATAGAATTGCTTCAAACGGTGATACTGCAAATAAAATTGGCACTTATACAGTTGCTATTGCAGCTAAATACCATAATGTACCATTCTATATAGCAGCACCTCTATCAACAATTGATAGAAACATTAAATCTGGTAAAGAAATACCTATCGAAGAACGTTCTCACGAAGAGGTTTCACACATCAACGGTAAAACAGTTTGTGCAGAGGGTATCAAATTCTTAAACCCAGCCTTTGACGTAACACCAAACGAACTTATTACAGGTATTATTACGGAAAAAGGTATTTTAAAAGCTCCTTATGAGGTTTCTATCAAAGAAGCTTTTGAAAAAGAATAGAAAGAATAAAATTATGAATAAAATAAAAATATTAATATCTTTGTTTTTAATAAGTTTTTCAATTCTGCCAGTTTTTGCTATAAACTGGGTTGAATGTGCAAATAAAATTTATATTGATATAGATAATATTGAACCAAGTTATGATGAATTAGGAAATAAAATTAATGGTGAATATTCATATTGGTTAAAGATATTAAATGATAAAAGTGAACCTTTTAAAAATAGTGAACAATTATTGAATAAAAAAATATGGTATTCTCTACAACATACAAATATTTCATGCAATACAAAAACAACAAGTTTAGAAGAATTTATATATTATGATTTGAATAATAATCCAATATATTCTGAAACCAATTTTCTTAAAGAACGAAATGCGATTGTTCCAGGTTCAGTAGCTGATTTTATATATCAGAATGTTTGTATTAAACGATAATGTAGGCTGGGCATACTTGCCCAACAACTTTTGAAAAAGAATAGAATAAAGAAAGGATTATAAATGGAAAGAGAATCAAGTCAACAATGGATAGCAACTTCATATTTTGTAGTGTTTTAGGTATTTTTGGTGCTCATCATTTTTATAACGGAAGATCAACTGCAGGAGTTTTAACACTACTTGCAACACTTGTTTCTTTCGGTATTCTTGGTGGCATTATAGCTTTTATCGATTGGATATATATTGTCGCAGGAAATTATACAGATGCTAGTGGTAATAAAGTAACTGTTAAATTTTAAATTTAACTTACAAAAAATAAGCAACTTTTAAGTGTTGTAGGTTGGGCATACCTGCCCAACAAAAAGTATCAAAAAAGTCATTGATAATTATTTAGAAGAAATAAAACTATCACTAGAAGGATTTGTTTTTTCAGCTAATTTAGCTGATGCTTCTTTTAGCTCAGGAGATAATTTACCAAACGGTATTTTTAATTTCACACGATTATTTTTTAATTTATCTGTAAACATATCTTCAAAAGTTTTGCCAGAAACATTTAAACCCATATTTAATTCACTCCTTAACTATATAAAGTTAAAAAAAAGGACAAAAATTGCCTAAATAAAGTTGTAGTTTGGGCATACCTGCCCAACAAAATAATTTATGATAATATTAATCTATGAATTACCGTAGAGTTTTTGTACAAAATAGTTGTGTGCATCTGATAGTAACAAGTTATAATAGGGAAGCTATTTTTATTGGTAATATTGAAATTTTACGCTCTGCTTTTAAAAATACATCAAAAAATTATAAATTTGAGATTATTGCAATATGTGTTTTACCTGAACATATTCATATGATTTTAAAACCAAATAATATTAATGAATATCCAAAGATAATTTCATCAATCAAACACTATTTTTCAAAAAATGTTGGGCAAGTATGCCCAACCTACAATGAAAAAATAGGTTATAAAAATAAACGAGAAAAATGTATTTTTCAAAGAAGATACTTTGAACATACAATAATTGATGAAAATGAATTAAATACTCAAATTAATTATATACACTATAATCCTGTAAAACATAATTTTGCTAAGAGTGTAAAAGAGTGGAAATATTCGTCTTTTCATAAATTTGTTAAAGACAAACTTTATGATGAGAATTGGGGCTCAATAAAGGATATTGAAAGTATTAAAGATTTAGAAATTGAATAGCATTTTGTACGCTTAGTTAACTACATAAATACTTTTAAACGTAGGTTGGGCATACTTGCCCAACAACCAATATACGATTAATGGCGACTCGTAGAGTCGCCATTTTTCTTTTGTCTAGGGGGATAATGTAATTTAATCTTTTTATTTTTGGAAGATAAAGATATATTCGTGTTGGAAGATATTAAATCCACCAGCCAAAGCTCTATATCTCCATAAGTTAGCAGTTCTGCCTTTTGCTCTTTCGTTACCTTGAATATCTTTAACGATTGTTGCTTTTAGTTTCATACCCAAGTTTTGCATTCTTTCCATGCATTTAAAGCCTAAAGGTTGAACTTCTGAATTTTTGTAGCTATCTCCGATAATCAATGCTGCAAAACGTCCGTTTTCTAGCATATCGTAGCCGTTTTTTGCAACTTTTTCGAACAAGTCATAGAATTCTTCTGTTGAAGAACAATTAGACAAGTCCTCTTTCTTATCAGAGAATTTAATAATATCATCATAAGGTGGATGAAGAATTAAGAATTGAGCTTTTTCCTTGCCCATAACTTCTAGTCTTGCTTGAACCTTTTCCATAGCTTCTTTGCTTGTAGAATCACCACAAATGATATTCACGTCTGTTACAAGTTGTTTTGGAGTAAATTTTGTACTTACAGAATCTACTAATTCTTGTTTTAATTCAACACCAATACAACGTCTGTTCATATTAACAGCTTCGATACCTGATGTGCCTGAGCCAAAGAACAAGTCTAGAACAACGTCACCTTTCTTTGTATATCTCTCATAGAACTGTTGAGCAAGTTGTGGGATATAATTACCGTGGTAATCATTTGAGTGTCCGTGTTCTTTTAATCTTGTTGGAAATTGCCAAAATGTATCTGTTTTAACTTCAGGATAATCTTTCCAATTTTTTAAATTAATGTCGTTATATGCGACTGTTTTAATAGGGTTGGTTTGTACAACCTTTAATTCCGTTTTCTTCTCTTCAACGTGTTTTCGTTTTGTATTTGTTCTCATAATACAATCATTTTAAACTTTGTTTTAAAATAAAAAATCACATGTTTGGAGGAATTTGTGATAAAATTTCTAGTATGAATAGAATTAAACAACTGTCAAAACACCTTATAAACCAAATCGCAGCAGGGGAAGTAATTGAAAGACCATACTCTGTTGTAAAAGAATTGGTAGAAAATTCTATTGATGCTGGTGCTACAAAAATTAGCATAGAAATTTCTAACGAATGTCGCAACATAAGAATTGCTGATAATGGTTCAGGTATTCATCCTGACGACATTATGCTTGCTTTTTCAAAACACGCAACAAGCAAAATTTCTGATACAGAGGATTTGTATGATATTCACACACTTGGTTTTAGAGGTGAAGCTTTAGCAAGTATTATTTCTATTTCAAAAGTTACTTGTATCACTCGTACAAAAGATTTTGAAAACGGTACAAAGGTTGAATGCGAAAATAGCGAGGTTAAAACAACTCCGACAGGTTGTGCTATTGGTACGATTATGGAGATTAAGGATTTATTCTACAATATTCCTGCTCGTTTAAAATTTTTAAAATCTTCTAAAACAGAATTTTCGTATATTCAAGAACTAATCCAAACTATTGCAATTATTCATCCTGACGTTGCTTTTACATTAAAAAATGAAGACAAAATTGCTTTAGAAACAAATGGTTTAAATGATGTTCTTGCAACTGTTAAAGAGGTTTATTCAAAAGAATCTGTAAATTACTTGAAAGAGGTTTACAAGACAGACGATATTTCAAATATAAAAATAACAGGTTATGTTTCAACACCTGATTTTACTCGTTCTAGTAAAAAAGGTTACTTTACTTACGTAAATTCAAGACCTGTAAAATGTCCAGTACTTCAAAAAGCAATCGATATGGCATACAAATTTTTACTAGAAAAAAACAAATATCCATTTGTAATTTTAAATCTTGAAATACCGCCTCAAGATGTTGATGTAAATGTTCATCCAACAAAAAAAGAAGTTCGATACAAAAATACAAATCAAATTTTTAGCTTTGTTATGTCAGCTGTAAAAATGGCTCTTTCAAACAATATTGAGGTTAAAAATGAGGATTACGATGAGGAAAACACTTTGGATTTCTTCTCTCAAAACAAAGAGGAAGAAAAAAATCCAGAGGATGTTTATGTTAGCGAACTTCCAAAGTATGAGCCAAAAGAATTTACTCTAAAACCAAGTGAGGAAAGTAAATCTCAATATCAATTAAAAATGGATATTCCAAAAGAAAAACCATCTTTTACAAAAGAAATTCCGTATTCTCAATATAAGGAAGAAGTTTCTTTTGACGAAAACATTATTGGACAATACAAAAAAACATATATTCTAATCGAAAAAGAAGATGGACTTGAAATTGTAGATCAACACATCGCCGCAGAAAGATATATTTACGAAAAACTAAAAGCTCAAAAGGATGTAGCATCTCAAATTCTCTTTGTGTCAGATGTTTTAAATGTTTCGCCATTAGAATATGAACAATTAAAAGAAAATGAAGAAAAGTTTGAAAAATATGGATATGAAATAGCTTTTTTAGGAAATAATGAAATAACTTTCAAAAAAATTCCTCAAATGCTATCAAAAGTTAACCCAAAAGATTTGCTTTCAGACATTTTAGAAAATCTTAAAGGTGATTTGAATGGATTAGAAGAAAAAATCTTGATAACAACCTCTTGTCGTGCAGCTATAAAAGCTGGGGACGAACTTACAATGTGGCAAATGCAAGACTTAATAAAAAAATGGAGAGCTTGCAAAGAACCATACACTTGCCCACACGGTAGACCAATTTCAAAACTCCTAAAACATAAAGATATTGCTGGATTTTTTAGCAGAAATAAGTAAAGTATTGTTTAAAAATACTTGACGTATTTTTGAATAAAAGTTAGAATGGTCTTCGCTAAATTGAGAGGGATTAAAAATTATGATACCAACTTATATAAACGGAATTGAATATAGCGTTCCAAAATTAAAAGTTACAAATGACGATATTTCAAAAATTGTAGATACAAGCGATGAATGGATTACCAAAAGAACTGGAATAAAAAGCAGATATATTGCTTCTTCATCAGAAACCTCTGCAACGCTTGCAATAGATGCATCAAAAAAACTTCTAGAAAACAAAAATATTAATCCGGAAACTATAGATATGATAATTTCTGCGACATCTTCGCCTGAAAGACATTATCCATCTGTAGCTTGCGAAGTTCAAGCTGGTATAGGTGCAAAAAACGCATCTGCATTTGATATTTCGGTGGCTTGTACAGGTTATGTTTATGCCTTACAAATTGCAAGGGCAAATATTGCAACAGGTTTTGCAAAAAGAGTTTTAGTTCTTACGGCTGATACAACTTCAAAATTTGTTGATTGGAAAGATAGAACAACTTGCGTTCTTTTTGGTGACGGTGCAACTGCAACTCTAGTAGAAAAATCAAACGATGAAAACGATGATATTCAAGAAGTAATACTTGGAGCTGACGGAACAAAAAAAGAATTTATAAGCGTTGATTTGCAAAAAGAAATCTGTCCATTAGCAGAAAATAACGGCACAAATGGTGATAATCATTTAAAAATGGCTGGAAAAGATGTTTATAAATATGTTATGCAAGAAGTTCCATCCCTGGTTGAAAAGATATTAACGAAAGCAAATATGACTTGGGATGATATTGATTATTTTGTCCCTCACCAAGCAAACTTAAGAATGATAGAGGCCTTGAGTGAGAGATTAAATCTTAAACCTGAAAAAGTTCTTACAAATATTGAAGAATTTGGAAATATGTCTGCTGCATCAATACCTTGTGTACTTTCTGATAAAATGAAAAAAGGTATATTAAAAACACCATCAACGCTATTACTTTGTGCTTTTGGTGCTGGCATGACATCAGGTGCAGCGATTGTTAAATTGAGAAATTAAAAAATATTTAATTAATAACAAAGAGGCGAGATTTTCTGATGAAAATCTCGCCTCTTTTAGTAATACTCAAGAATAATTGACATAGTGTAGTAAATATACTACACTATAAATATGAAAGAAATTGTTTTTTATGAGTTAAAAAATGGTAAAATTCCTGTTCAAGACTGGCTACTTTCACTTGATACTTCCATTCGAGTAAAAATTGTTAAAAGAATCGAACGGATTTACGACGATAATTTTGGTGATTATAAAATGATTGCACCTGATTTATTTGAACTAAGGTTTACACTTGGCAAAGGATATAGGATTTATTACACAATAAAAAATGAAATTTGCGTTTTATTGTTAAACGCTGGTGATAAATCAAAACAATCAAAAGATATTGAAATTGCAAAACAGTATTTAGAAAATATAAAAGGAGATTTAAATGGCTGATTTTAATAATTTTCTACAAGAACAACTAAAGGATGAAACTTTCCAAAAAGAATATATGAATGAAAGTCTTTCTGAATATCTTGAAGACGGTAATTTTAATGCGTTTTTTAGATCATTAGAGAATGTAATAAAATCTCGTGATAGTATTTCAGGTTTTTGTAAAAAAGCAGGAATTGATAGAGCTTTGCTTTATGATATTTTTGCTGGAAAAAGAGTTCCAAAAGTTGATACTTTAGCTAAAATTATGAAAACTTTGGGATATACTCTAAAGGTTGCTTAATTGATAGAATTACAATAACAAAGGGGCGAGATTTTCATCAGAAAATCTCGCCCCTATTAGTATTTTAAATTTGTTTATTCTTCTTCGCTTTTTTCTTCTGGAGTTTCGTCTTTGTTTTCGTCTTCTGTTGGTTCTTCCACCTCTACTTCAACGACTTCTTCTGAAACTTCATTTACCTCGATTACATCAGGTATGTTTAGCAAAGCTTTTTTCTTTTTCTTCTTATGTTTTTTCTTTTTTGGTTTTTCTTCTGTTTCCGTAGTTTCGTCTTCAGAATTCTCATTTTCTTCAGAAGTTTCTTCTTCAGAGTCTTCTACTTCTTCGTCAGTTTCATCAGAATCTTCTGACTCATCATCTTCGTCATCAGAGTCTTCGTCATCATCTGATTCTGCTTGTTCTTCTAAAGCTTTTAATTTTTCTTCGATTTCTTTTTTAGCTTCGTCTTCTGCTTTTAATGCTGCTTCAATTTCTTCTTCTTCTTTAGCTCTGATTACAGGAATTGATAGCATTAAGGCAACTGATTCACCGTCGTTTTCAAAGTTCAAATCCAAAGCTTCTTTATCCATTTCAACATATTTTGAAAGAAGATCGATTAATTCGCCTCTCATTCTTTCAAGTAAATATGGATTTAAGTTTGTTCTATCTTGCATCAAAACAAGTTTTAATCTGTTTCTTGCAACGTTTTTAGACTCATCAGCTTCTTTTTGTTCAACATTTGAGAAGAAGCCAACAATCTTGTTATACAATCCAGCGAAAATATCTTTCATTCTCTCCTACTCCTTACCAAATAAACCCTTAAAAAATCTAACAACTTTTGAAACAAAATCTTGAGGAACATCAATATCCAAGAAAGGAACTTCTTCGCCTAAGATTCTTCTTGCGATGTTTTGATATGCTTGACCTGCAAGAGCTGTTTCGTCATTAACAATAGGTTCACCTTTGTTTGTAGAAGTGATAATACCTGTATCTTCTGGAACAATACCGATAACTTCTGTAGAAAGAATTTCTTGAACATCTTCTACGCTCATCATGTCATTTGTTTTAATCAAGTTTGGTCTAACTCTGTTGATTAAAAGTTTGTGACTTTCGATATGTTCTTTAGATTCTAAAAGACCGATAATTCTATCAGCATCTCTAACAGCAGACATTTCTGGAGTTGTTACAACGATTGCCTCTGTGGCAGGAGTTGTAGCGTTTTCAAAACCTTGTTCAATACCTGCTGGGCAGTCGATTACGATATAATCATTATCTTCTTTTAATTCGTCACAAATAGTTTTTAATTGTTCACCTGTAATTGCAGTTTTATCTCTAGTTTGAGCTGCTGCTAATAAACATAAGTTAGGATTTTTCTTATCTTTTACTAATGCTTGTTTTAACTTACATCTTTCTTCAACAACATCAACTATTGTATATACGATACGGTTTTCTAAACCAAGTAACAAGTCTAAGTTTCTTAGACCTAAATCTGTATCAATAAGAACAACTTTTTTACCTTGTTTAGCAAGAGCTGTCCCAATATTAGCAGTTGTAGTAGTTTTACCTACACCACCTTTACCAGATGTGATTACTAATACTTTACCTGTCATTATTTCTCCTTGTTTTCAAATGTAGTATTTATAACAATTTTATTATTTTCAATTTTAGCTTCTTCTGGTGTGTAAGAAGATTCCTTGTGTACGTAAGGAATATTAACAGTATCAAGACGTCTTGCATAGCAATTTGCAATTCTTAATTGAATACCATTTAATTTTAAAGCTCTAATAGTAGCATTTTCGTTACCTTTAGAACCAGCGTGAGCAATACCACCTAGAACACCCCATACGCAAATATCACCACGAGCAATTAATTCACTACCAGGGTGAGCGTCACCAATTAGAACGATGTGACCATCATAAGTAACTGTTTGACCTGAACGTAAGTTTTGTTTTAGGTATAAAGTTGTTAATTTTGATAAATCTTCTGTATCAGTACCAGCTTTGATAATATCTTCAACTTCCATTGATTCGTAAGGTTCTTTTTCAATTAAACCCTCTTCAACAGCAAGTTCTTTGAAGGCTGTGTGATCTTCGTTGTTGTCAAATAAAACAACTGATTCTTCTGATTCAAATTCGCTTTCTTCAGGTTTGATTTCAGGAACTTCAACTTCGTTTTTAAATTCCATAACTTGAATGTTAGCTTTTTCAGCTGCATCTTTAGTTTCTTGAGAATTTGTATCAACAAAATTCAAAGTGCAATCCATTGATTCTATTAAAGCTTTAATACTTAATAATTGTGATTGATTTAAAATTACATCTTCTAATTTTAAACATATTTTTTTATTTTTAGTTTCCGGCATATCTAATATTGAACTAAGTTCATAAATCACATCAGCAGCGTTTTTTGCGTTACTTAGATTTACTATAAAGCCGTTTTCTACAAAACCGTTTTCCAATTTAATATCCTTTCAATATCTTAACAAAAGTATAATATATTAAACATTTGTTAAGTTCAAGAAAAAAATATTCTTTTGTAGTATAAAATCAATAGAAAGGGTGAGAAGTATGTTAACATTAGACAAAATATATAAAGCAGCACATGTTCTAAAAGGAACGGCAAGACTTACGGATTTAATTCCAGCTCCAAATCTTAATCCAGATAGCGAAATATATTTAAAAGCAGAAAATTTGCAATTAACTGGTTCTTTCAAGCTTAGAGGAGCGTTTTATAAGATTTCAACTTTAACAAAAGAAGAAAAAGAAAAAGGTATTATTGCTTGTTCAGCTGGTAATCACGCACAAGGTGTAGCCCTTTCTGCACAAAAGGCTGGTATCAAGGCAACAATTTTTATTCCAAGTATTGCTCCAATTTCTAAAATTGAGGCTACAAGAAAATATGGTGCAGAAATAAGATTGATAGACGGTGTTTATGATGATGCATATAATGCTGCTATTGAATATCAAAAAGAGACAGGTGCAATCTTTATTCACCCATTTGATGACGATGAAGTTATTGCTGGTCAAGGCACAATAGGTCTTGAATTACTTGAACAATTACCTGAGCTTGATGCTGTAATCGTTCCAATTGGTGGTGGCGGACTTATTTCAGGTGTTGCTTTTGCAATAAAAACTTTAAATCCAAAATGTAAGGTTTATGGTGTTCAAGCACAAGGGGCAAAGAGTATGATTAATGCTCTTGAACATCACGAAATTGAAACTCTAAAATCAGTTGCAACTTTTGCAGATGGCATTGCGGTTAAAACTCCTGGTGAAAATACATTTGATATTTGTTCAAAATATGTTGATGAAGTTATTTCTGTTTCAGACGATGAAATTGCAACTGCAATTTTGACTCTTATTGAACAACAAAAACTTATTGCTGAGGGTGCTGGTGCAGTATCTGTTGCAGCGGCAATATTTAATAAATTGCCTATTAAAGGTAAAAAAGTTGCTTGTATAGTGTCAGGCGGTAATATTGATGTGAACATTCTATCAAGAGTAATCAATAGAGGTCTTTTGACTTCAGGTAGATTAACAGATTTGACTATTGAACTTTTAGACAAACCTGGTCAATTGAGAGAAGTTTCAACAATCATTGCAGACCATGGTGCAAATGTTATTAAAGTTAGTCATAAACAAGGTGGCAAAGGTACAGATATTAATGGATGTTTCTTGAATGTGACTATGGAAACTAAAAATCACCAACACTTGGCTGAAATTAAAAAGGCTTTTGAAAACGCTGGTTATAAAATTAAAGAAAACAAATAAAAGAGGTAATAATGAAAGAAATTATTTATACAAAAAATGCACCAGAACCAATTGGTCCATATTCGCAAGCAATTTTAGTAAATGATACTTTGTACGCATCAGGACAAATTGCAATAAATCCTGAAACAAGCGAATTTGTCGATGGTGATATAAAAGCACAAACGGAACAAGTTTGTAAAAATATAAGTGAAATTCTAAAAGCGTCAGGCATGACATTTGAAAATGTTGTTAAAACAACTTGTTTTCTAGCATACATTTCAGATTTTGGAATATTTAACAAGGTATACGAAGAATATTTTGTATCAAATCCAGCAAGATCATGTGTTGCAGCAAAAGAATTACCAAAGAATGCATTGGTGGAAATAGAGGTTATTGCTACAAAATAACCCATGCCAATTAATAAAAAATCCATGCCAAAGGGCATGGATTTTTGTATGTTTTTACAAAACTTCACAAAAAATACGAAAAAATGAAATCATGAAAACATGCACCACTCATGGGTTTCCATGATTTTAAAGCCGAGAACCATGTAATAGCACATGTTTAAAACCCTATTGCCTAGCTAGAAACAAGACCTCATGCATGTTTGCATGGTATGTTGCGAAATGTGAATATAAGGCTAAAATTGGCTTGAAAAAAGAGTCTTAGTACTTATAATGTTATTAAAGCAAAGTTAATAAAGCTTTGCAGGGGTAGGAAAGACAATGAAATTAAGATAGTTTCAGATGTCAATAGTTGAAAATTAATAAAATTTTAAAATATATAATCTTGGAGGAAAATATAAAGTGTTTAGAAGTCGTGACATGGGTAGAGCTGTAGCCGTTAGAAGATGGACACCAACAGCATTGGATTGTTACAAAAGAGGTTGCAACTGCGAAGGATGTTTTTATAAAGATTTCTTTTCAGGTTCTTCTCAAAAATGTCAAATGAAAGCTTCAGTACTTGAGTTAGTTAGAGTATTGGGAACTCCTGATGTTGAAATTCAACAAATTATTAATGATTAGTTAACAATACAATTGATTTATTTTCATGTTTTTTATATTGTTAATATAACAAAGACGCATTTAAGTATTGGAGGTTTATCAAAATGCATATATACGTAAACGGCAGAAATATTGAAATAACAGACGCAATCAAAGCTTATGTAAAAGAAAAAATCGGTAAAGTTGCAGGTCACTACGATCAAATTCATGGTATCGAAGTTGTACTTTCTGTTATCAAAAATCCTGCTGCAAGCGAAAAACACGTTGCAGAAGTTACTTGTAAATTAAATACTACTTCTATTCACTTAGAAGAAACTGCAGAATCTATGTATGCAAGTATCGATTTACTTTCAGATAAATTATTAAGACAAGTTCAAAAACATAAAGACAAAGCTTTAACTTCAAAAGACAAAGCTTCTTCAATTAGAACTGAAGCTTTACCTCAAGAAGATGATGAAGATATCATTGTTGAAGTAAAAGCTATCGAAGATTAATTTTAGTTTATCTTTATGATTAATAACAAAAAAATTATCGTAATTATGCCGGCATATAATGCCGAAAAAACATTAAAGCAAACTTACGAAGAGATTTATCGTGACTTTGTTGACGAAATTATTTTAGTTGACGACCATTCAAACGATAAAACTCTTGATGTTGCAAGGGATTTGGGGATTAAAACAATTCAACACGATAAGAATATGGGCTACGGTGCTAATCAAAAATCGTGTTATAAATCAGCACTAGAAAATGGTGCTGATATTGTTATTATGTTGCATCCTGACTATCAATACACTCCAAAATTGATACCAGCTATAGCATCAATGCTTGCTTTTGAAGAATATGATGCTGTTATAGGTTCTAGAATGCTTGGTAATTCTGCACTTAAAGGCGGAATGCCTTTGTATAAATTTTTGGCAAATAAATTTTTAACAGGATTTGAAAACCTTTGTACAGGCGAAAAACTTTCTGAATACCATACAGGTTTTAGAGGGTTTACAAGAAAAAGCTTAGAAAATATTCCTTATGAAAACTTGAGTAATGATTTTCTTTTTGATAACGAAATCCTTGCTTTGCTTATGTATAAAGGTTTTAATATCGGTGAAATCTCTTGTCCAACAAAGTATTTTAAAGAGGCATCTTCAATTAACTTTGTTCGTTCATGCAAATATGGTTTGGGCGTTTTAAAGGTGAGTTTAGAATACTTAGTCGCAAGAATTGGTATCAAATCAGGAATTTTCAAATTATAATCAATAAAAATGCCACCCTGTGGGTGGCAGACTAACACACTTTTTACACTTTTCTTTGAATTTAACGAGGATATTAATTTAATTACCTTCACACGAGATGAATTGTTTGTTTAAAAAGCTTTGTTTTATCCTCTTTTGTGTGTTTTGATATTTAATTGTACGAGTGTATACTATACACCCTTTTTAGTTCCTATTACTCCTATTTCCTTACGCTGCGATTGTGTTTGTAGCATATCTTGCTGATCTAGCATTAATTCTAGAGCAGGCTTGATTTAACTTTTGTGATAGCACGAACATATTTCTATGCATTGATGCATAGTCATTCATTGCTGCCATCATTTTTTCAGGGTTGACCATTGATGTCATGGCTTCGTGATTATCTACACGTTCTTGAGCATATTTCTTAACTAGTAATTGATCTATTCTATCTCTTGCTCCGATTGCCATATATTTAAATCCCCTGTTATTATTTGTGTTTACTTTTTTAAAAGATTTAATCTAACTTGTTTATTGGTTGTTAAACTCCATTTTCAAGTTTTGTTTTAATTATTTTTGAAAGCTAAAAATACTTGTTAACTTATCTAACAATTTTTGTATTTTTATTTTCCTCTCTTAATAATTTTTAAATCTCTTACATTTATATAAAGGAAATCAGAACTTAATTATTGCTTTTTTGAGATTATATTATTAACTTTTGTTAAGAAAATGATATACTCTTGGTGAAATTCGTAATATTGTTAAGGGATAAATTATTTTTCTTCTCCCAAAACTGTAAAAATGTGGGCGAAGATGTAGGGTGTGAATCTGAATTAATTGTTTAATAAAAAATATAACCATTATTCTTTCCTACCAATAATTACGGTGGGAAAAATCTCAACGTTGTATTTCTTAATTTAAAGCTTGTTTTAAATTCCCACCCTACGATACT
>ERZ808278.531-NODE-531-length-23916-cov-4.447844_pt1 | contig 23916 bp, 33 predicted proteins | sample MGYA00521239_ERZ808278 | MGnify/ENA primary metagenome ERZ808278 (study PRJEB31516, sample SAMN03275600) | gut metagenome | biome: mammalia-associated habitat; material: feces | host: Papio cynocephalus | place: Kenya | collected 2012-07-17 ... | reverse complement strand
GATACAGGACGCAAGTCGCAACCTCATCATTGATTTCCAGAGCAACCCGCCGCGCATCATAGCCCGCAACGGCGCAGAGATAATCGGGAGCGTCAAGTTCAGTGCTTCCGACACCAAAACAGCAGAGCAGCAACTTGCCGATTTGGGACTGATTGCCTCCAACGCCCAATCCGCTGCCGACTCGGCAAAAGAAGACGCTGCCGCCGCCCAAGCCGCCCTTGACAACTTGGAGATCGGTGGTGAAAATATATGCAAATATAGCGATTTGAGTATAACCTATCAAAAAGGCAGTTATTATGCAGCCACATTCCTTGCAGAGATAGAGTTTGATACCAATTATGTGGCTTCGTATGTAGATTATAAGGTAGGTAGAAGACAAGTGAAAGATGGTCTTCTCAATTTAGGCGAGATTGGTAATAATAGCCCATTCGATGGGACATATCTCGTTACGGCTTTTGATGATGTATTTCTGCACGAATATAAGTGGGGTGATGTAATCAACGAGAAAAATAACGGAGAAAATGGTCACCTTGATATTTACATTGTATGGGGTAGCACAGGACTGTATGAGGTACTTGGGCGTTTATGGAAAAAGGACTTTGTGGCTCAAGCCGTAACTGCATACCTGCGAGACGATTATGATAGTTTTACCGATACAGAGTTGAATGCCGTTATATATGAGAACACGGTTGATACGTTACGCTCCACCATATATACCAAATCTCTTTCGGGCATAATGGTGCAGAAAGGGACGAAAGCGACTGCCTACCAGCCTTATGTGGAACATCTCACTGCTGCACTGGAAGGCTCTACCGAAGTAGCAGGCGGTCTGGTGATGACCAACGTGCTGATGCTCAAGGACGAAACAGGCAAAGTTACCGCAGGTATGAGCGGACTACGCGGCTCAAGCAGCAATCCCGAAAATATCCTCCTGTGGGGCGGTGGCACGTATGCAGAAGCGTACAACGCAGCCAACGATACCGACTACAAGAAATCCGCCAACGGCACACCTATCACCACCCTGCTCAAAAAAGACGGAACAGGAAAGATTGGCATCTTCAAAATAAGCGACACACAGGCTGTTATTGATGTACCCAATCAAGGCAAGGTTGTCATTGACGCAAGCAATGATAATGGCGGTATGTATATAAAAGATACTTCCAATATCACTCGTGTGGCTATTGTTAATAATAAAATCGGCAGTCATAAACCCAACGATGATAAGGTCGTATCGAAGACCAAGACCATAACTAAGAACGAAGTTCTTGCTCAGGGTAGCAGTGGTACATGCACCACTGACCTATTGGCAGTCCTATGGGATGATATGCTAACCACAGAGACAGGACAGAGCAATACTGTAGAAGTGATGATTGATAATAGTTTTGTGCTTACGCAGTACCTCAATAATTTTTCGGGCAAAACACCCACAGGAAAGGTAACATTTCAGTTTGTATTGCAGAGTAGTACAAATAGTGGAACTTCTTGGAGTAGTTGCGCCAGCAAAAGTTTTACAGTCGAAACACCGTATTTAGGTAGCGATGGTTACTACTATTCCGAATATATAGGCAGCCGTTTCACTCTTACTTATAAAAATGCTAATGCGAGAAAATTCTGTCTTATTTTGAAAATAACTGGTACAAGCACGAATTTCGGTGCTTGTTTGGGCGTGCTGAAAGCCGCAATGGTTATCAAATATACCTATACGCACGTATCCAGTTATGCCGCAAAGACGATTATCGGAACAGATGGCTTGATAACCGCATATGATAGTAGCAAGTATTTTATGGTTCAAAATACCTCAACAGGGCAGAAAATCTATGCGAAAGGGCTTGCAACGACAAAAGGGACATCTGGCAGCGGAGAATTGTATGTGAGCCAAAGTTTCATTGATGCGTTCAAGGCATTATGCGATGAGTTAAATGAATTCTTTCCAAAAGTAAGAATGGTAGGAAACAATAACACAAATGCTGATGAGTGTGTAAAAAAAGTAACTGCTGTTAGGAATATGTTGGACGCAACAAGTATCATAGCAAATTCATAACATACAAAAAGAGGGCGTGTTTGCACCCCCCCCTCTTTATTGTTTATAATAAACTGTTCTATATCGTATGTCGTCATCGTCGTCTATGATAGAGTCTCCTTTATATTTAAGCGTAAATTCCACTTCATTTGGTAGTTGGTCGTAGTAGCAGTATATGATACTATCTTGAAGCGAATAATACCCCCACCATTCAATTCCATTTTCTTGCCACAGCGGTCTGTCTCTTCGATATTTTTGCTCATAAAAAGTGAAAGACTCCCATTCCGCATTGTGCGACTTATATGTAGTTCCTATAAGTGGAGTATTTCGCTCTATTTGAGTTCTTGTTTCTTGCTCATTGAGAGGTTGTTCGCACCCCGCCAAAAGTGCGATAGCAAATATAAGTAAGCAAATCTTTTTCATAATATCAGTTGTTTATATGAGTTTGAGTTGATCAGAAACTGACAGCCACTCCCGCGCCATTGCCGGTGTAGGTGATGTTTATATCCATAATCTTTTTGCCCTGCACATACAGAGGAATACCGACTATGGTCAGGGACGCGCCAATGCTAAAGAGATAGTAACTCGCTTCGAGACATTGTGTTTGCGTTCTCAACTCGCTTGCATAAGGTATGCCATATCGGTTGGTACCTACATCAAGCAAATGCCCCGCCGTGCAGCACGCTATGCCCGCTGCCAAACACGGAACGCCTATATGCTCAAAGACACTGTGCCTGTCGTCTTAAATGCCTTGCCTATGAGTATATAGTCCGTTCCGTTGGATGGATAGACCTGTTGTTGTGCCTTTTCTGCTGCCTGCGCCTGCAATTGCATCAACTCCTCTATCTGCCGTTGCATTGACACCAATGCCTGTGTCTGTATAGGCGCATTTCGCAGTTCCTCTTGTGCCTGTTTCTCTGCGGCTTCGGTGGACTGCGCCAACAGCACATCGTTAATCGTCAATCCCGAAGAAGACAGGAAACGCCCGCCTGTACTCTTGAACGAACCTACCCCTTTGATATAGACGGAATAGACAAACATCGGTTGGGCGACACACTCTTTGCCCGACTTGTCGGTATAGGTGATAGTGCTGTCGGTTGCGGACACGAACTCTCCTTTTACTACATTGTCATCGGGGAGCGTTATCCGTATCTGTTGAGCCGATACACGGGTAACGCCTGCTACTGCCATTGCAAATACAAAAAGAATTGGAAGATGTTTCATAAGATTGTTTTTTTGGGGGGGGTATAACGACTATTCTGCCGTCAATTCACTATGGCGAGCAAGATACTTATCGCGCAATGGTATGCTCAATATGAAGCATATATCGCTCATAACTATGGCGTATTCCATTGTTTCACCATCTTTTCCGACTGGAATTTGAACAGACGGGCTATTATACACCCACATTTTTAGCCTGTTAAAAATGGGATTATGGGTATTCTCAATAAGTACAGACAATGCAGATGTCTCCACATCAAGGGCGGTTTGCGGTTTCAATTCGTCTATGGCAGATATAAACAATTCCAAGTTCTCATTCAAGAAATCTTCGCCATGTATATCCTCATATACCTTTTTACCCAAATCATTCAACTGCCTCGGGCTGTGTTTTCCCGAAAAAATAGGTGCCGCTTTGGGGTTCTTTACCATAAGGTACATTTTCAAGTCGTTGATGTCGCTTTGTATAATTCCTATGGCTGTATGTACTTCTTTAACATCGTCTTTCAAGCCACTAACAATGCCGCTATGTTCCTCAAAACGTTTGCTATGCGCATCGCATGGCAACTCTGCCTTATTGGGTTTCTGTTCCACCTTTTTCTCTATTTCCTTTGCTCGGTTACACCATGACGCAATCTTCCATGTTGCAATTGCTACTATGCAGCAAGTAACAAGTATCAGAAATATCATTGGGTAATTCTCGGCTACCCATCGCCATATAGTACTCCACATTATATTTGATTATTAAAGGGTTGGTTCTATTTGGTATCTCTATTATAGTGATTTGATTATTTCAAGAAGCACGCATAGTTGGGGCTTGGTAGGTGTCGTCATGCAACTGCCACCCGTGCGCCAACAAGTCTTCTTTTAATGTATTGTTTTGCAGGCAGTCAGCGGCATACTCCGCAAACACCTGTTCAAACTCCACCTTTACCGCTTTTTGATTGGCAGCGGCAGCAGACAAGTCCAATGCCGGGCAATAGGCTATTGTATAGGGGGTTTCACGAAAAAGCACCACCTCCAACGAGGCGTGGAATACATCACCTTTCTTCGTAACTATTTGAGCCGTAAAATGTTGCCGTTTCATATTTCCGCGATTTATTTCACACCACAAAGGTACTCCAAAAATGTTAATCTGCCAAATCCGCTTGCACTTTTTAGGCGGAATGTGTTGTAAAACATAGAATTTGCAAGAAGCAATATCTTTCATATAATTTATTCCCTTATGTGATTATGGGAAAAATCTTTTGGCAAAAGTGTTTGATTTGAATATACATAGCAGTACCTTTGCGGCAGACAACAAGGAATGAGGTTTATCATTACCATATTGACCACTGCTATTGAGCGTTTTGACGCGATGATAAGCACGTTTGCGGGTTTCCTGCTGACGGTGGCGATAGGTGTGTTCAACTTCTTTGTCGGGTACAAAGTGGCGTTGTTGGTGGTATTTGCCGCCGTGTTCTTGGATATGGTATGGGGAATAGCGGCAGCACGCAAGCAGGGGCGGTTCACCTGTTCGGAGTTGGCACGCGACACGTTCAGCAAGATAGGCGCATACGGCACGGCACTCGTGATGACGATACTGATTGAGAACCTGATAATGGGCAGCCACGCTATGGGTAGTGAGGAGGGTACGTATGTACGCTGGGCGGTGGATATAGTGGCAAGTATCATAGCCGCAGTAGAGGCGTGGAGTATATGCGGCAACATCTTGATAGTCCGTCCGAACCTGCCATTCTTCAAACTGATACGCAACCCGCTGGTTGGTGAGATAGCCCGCAAGTTGCACATCTCCGAAGACGAGGTGAAAGAAGTGTTTGAGAGCGGCAAGCCGACATTCAAGAAATGGGAAGACCAAGATACAACCAATGTATAACCAACCAATAACAAAAGCGATTATGTTAGCAACTATCATCATTTTAGCGATTGTTGCGGTGATAGCCGTGATAATCTTTGCCGTTAAGGCAGCCAACCTCAGTCACCAAATCGAGGACATCTATGCCAAGCAGGCTATCCTGCACGACAAGTACTGTGTCCACGAGGACATTATCAATGCCAACTACAAGAGCCTTGCGGAACTGAACAGGCGGCAGGACGAGTGGCAGCGGCAGCACAATGAGAGCGACAAGGTAGTGCGGGCGGATATTAAGGCGTTACAAGACTACAATGCCGAGCGTGAGCGTAAAGCAAAAGAAGCCGTTAAGGAGTTAAGCGAGACTATGCAGCGTGTCGCAGAGATGGCACATAAGAGACGCGCACAGGCGAAAGCCCGAGCCCTCGAACAACCCGCGACCGACCCGCGAGAGACCCGCGACACAAAGCAGACGCCACAAGCCAACAGGGAACGTTTTGCCGAGTTGCGCAAGACGATGGGTGTGAAGCAGGCTCGTGAGGCAATGGACATAGGCAAGTCCACCGCGACACGCTACGAGCACTGGCGCAAAGAACAGAGACAATAAACGCCTGAGGGCTGTTTTTTCATAATTGTTGTTTGAGTCCGAGTAGTCGGCGCGGGTGGAGTTGAAAGCCCACCCAACCGACGAAAGGGGAAAAAGTTTGCAATATGAACACCATGAACAGAGGTATAGCCTACACAATATGCGTTACCGCCCTTGATACATCAAAGGTCTATACGGCTACGCTGCGCAATGCCGCCACTAATACATCGGTTTCGGTGGCGGGTTTCTTTGTCGGAGATAAAGCCTATTTCTATTTTGCACCCGAGGTAACAACAACGATGCAGGTGGGCGTGTATCAACTGAATGTGTACGACCCCGACAAGCAGGAGATGCTCTACACGGACGCATACATGGTGCTTCGTGAAACAGGACTAAACGTTTGAGACTATGGCACAGACATTAACACCTACCAACCGCAAAGAGACGGCTACTGCCGAGAATGTGGATTTCGGCACTATCAAACTGTCAAACACATCACCATTCACGGGGCGTACAGACATTGAGTATCTGCCACCATTCACAAAGGAGATGCTTGAGAATATCACCTCTATGACAGACTATTTCAATGGCTGTACCGCGCTTAAAAAAGTAGTCCTGCCGAAAGAAAATAATACTATCACCTATTTGATAAGAACCTTTGCCAATTGCACCAACCTTGAACGTGTTGTTTTGCCGGATAATTTGGATAACATATACGTCGCCGTGCAGGCGTTTAGGTATTGCAGGAAGTTACAATCTATCGTAATGCCCAATTTGCCATTCAAAGATACGGGAGGGCTTAATGGTGCTTTTGATGGTTGTACGGCATTGAAAAGTGCTACCATTGGTGATATTGCAGGTGAAGCCTCGGTCAATTACGTTTTTACTAATTGCACCTCATTGGAAACGGTAATCCTCGGAGATTGGAGCGACGTACAGACGACAGGGAATTATAAGTTCTATCTGACATTTAATAATTGCAAAGCCGTTAAAAACTTTTCAGTAAAGAAACTGCCGATGATAGATTTTCCTGCCAACGTCGGCTTTTCTGTAATGTCCCAACTCACCCCGCAGTCGTATGCCAATATCTTTGCAGCACTGCCATGCAACACAGGCGATAGCGAACTGACCATTTACCTCAATGCTACCTCGCTGAATGCTGCCAAAGCCACAACGGGCAAGTACACGGCTACTGATGTGTATGACACGACAACCCAAAAGGAGCAGTCCAAATCGCTGACCATTAACGATTGGATAACTATTGCCACTAACAAAGGCTGGATAATCAACTCATAAAACTATGACAAGAGACAACTTACTGCAATTAGAGCATACGACCTCAACGGTTGGGGAATATATCACCATTACTGCCGCAGGTGGGTATCGTATCACATCGTGGAAAGAGGGTGAAGACATCGCCGCTTTTTCAAGTTTCACGCAGTCGTATCTGCCCATTAAGGACAGTTACTCCGACTATCGCGTTATCACGCAAGAGGAAGCCGACAGACTGCAAGCGGAGTGCGACAAGGCTGTTGCTGCTATTGTGCCGCCAATGGAATAAGGATTGAGCAAATAGTGAGCGATTATTTGGTGAAAATAGTGCGTATAGCGGTAGGAGTGGCGATATTCCTGCTGCTTGTGTGGTTGCTCGGCTTTACTGCGAGACGGACAGAGAGCAGTCCCACGCCCGCAGAGATTGTCCGCTACGACACCCTTGTGGTTGTGCAACACGATACAATCCGCTCTACTCGGACTATTTTGCAGGAAACCTACAAATACGATACGATAATGCTTCGCGACACGGTGTATATAGCCGATATTCCGCAAAACTATGTAGATAGCACTACGGACTACCGATTAGAGGTGAACGCGGTGAAGATGTACGATTACAGCATTTCGATTTATAAGACTGATACATTTACTCGCTATGTGCCGCAAGTGCCAACAGAGCGCACGGAAACGAGCCGCAGGGGCTTTGGGCAGAGTATCGTGGTAGGCTTGCAAGTCGGCTACGGTTTGGGCGTGCAGCCAGCCACTATGCAGGCACGGTTCGAGCCGTATGTAGGGATTGGGATAACTTATGGGTGGGGGTATCATTGGTAGCCACGCCCAAGCCCGCGGGGAGGTGATAGCCCCTGCGTGGCACTGATTATAAATGGTAAGATTATGTTACAAGTGTGTTTGATTTGCGCCTTTGCCGCGCTGTTGATTTTCGCGGTGTATAACTACGTGTCGCTCCGTCTGTTTGGGGTGCCAAAGTCTTTGTCCGAAACGTTCTACCTTTGGCAGAATGAGCAAAAGGGTATGGGGGCTATGTTCACCGCTATGATGGCGAGTGTGGCTATTACCCTTATGCCAGCGTGGATAGAGATTAGTAACGCAGTAGGCGGGTGGGAAAAGAATTTTACTTTTCTTGCGTTCCTGGCCGCTGGTAGTATAGCCTTTGTCGGTGCCGCCCCTGCTTTCCGTTCCTGCACGTTGGAGAGTAAGGTGCACAGCATAGCCGCCAAATGTGCCGCTGTGTTTGCCCTGCTATGGTGTGGCGTGGTGTGCTGGCGGATAGCCTATATCATACCTATTGCCGTATTACTTGTATGGTGGGTTGCCGCCGTTACCAAGACCGCAAAGAAATGCAGCGTCTATTGGTGGGAGATGTGCGCCTTTGCGGCTACGTTTGCCACTATCATAACGGAGTGCCTTATACTGATGTAGGACTATGAGAGAGATAACGGAGATAATCGTTCATTGCTCTGCCACCAAAGAGGGCGGGGAGTACCACGCAAGCGACATAGACCGTTGGCATAAACAGCGCGGGTTCAACAGGATAGGCTACCATTATGTGATAGACCTTGACGGAACTATCGAGGGCGGTCGTGCGGAGAGCGAGGTCGGTGCGCATTGCGTGGGGCATAACAAGAACAGCATAGGCGTGTGCTACATCGGCGGTCTGTCAGCAGACGGCAAGCCGAAAGACACCCGCACAGACGCACAGAAACGTGCATTGGAGCAACTATTGCGCCATCTTGTAAAGAAATACCCACAAGCGACTATCCGCGGGCACAGGGACTTTGCCAACAAGGCGTGTCCGAGTTTTGACGCGACAAAGGAGTATGCACATCTGACACGGAAATAGTATGGCTTGGGGCAGAGACGGATATACGTGTTGGGATTGTGTGTTTTACGCTGAAGGCTATTGCGAGCAGAAAGCAGAACACGTGAAAGCGGACAGGTTGGCGTGCAAAGGGTTTGAGTTGGGATAGGAAAATTTGCGAAAGATTTTCTTATTTTACATAGCGGTCTTTGACATATTGAAATAGTTGCAGTTGTCCAAGGAAGCAGGATAAACAAATAGCGGAGATATAGCAATTGAGTACAGGTGTAGCCGCGCTATCATATAAAACATATCGATTGATTATCACTCAAATACAAAGAAAGTGCTGAGTTTATTTGTGTATATCAAGAAAAAGCAGTACTTTTGCGGCAGATTTATCCCCCGTAGGTGGAAAATACTACGGCTCGCCACCTTGCAAGAGGTGGCTTATTTTTTCTGATTTTATGGAGAAACAACGTGTAATTGTATATATAGATGGCTTCAATTTTTATTATGGATTGAAGAAAGAAATGTCTTGGAGAAAATACTATTGGCTTGATATAGTCAAGTTCTTCGAGATGTTTATGCGTGAAGACCAAGAACTTGTTGCAGTAAAGTACTTTTCTGCACGCCCCGACAATATGGAAAAAGCACATAATCAAAATGCCTTTTTTCAAGCAAACAAGGAAAATAAAAAGTTTCAACTTGTGTTAGGGAAATACCTCAAAAAAGAAATAAAGTGTTTTAATTGCGGATACACTATACAAACGCACGAAGAAAAAGAATCAGATGTCCGAATAGCCACGCAAGTAATCGCAGATGTCTTTAAGAAAAATTGCGATATTTCGATTATTGTATCTGCAGATAGTGATATGGTACCTGCTGTGGAAATAGCGCAAGAACAAAACCATCCTGTATTTGTGTATTTCCCACCATTTCAACATTCGAGTAATTTACGAACAATGTGTGGAAAAGCGATAGACTTGAATCGTTATGAAAAGCGTTTCAAGCAATGTTTGTTACCAGATACCGTAATCCTAAAACAATCAGGATATGAATTACATAAGCCGAAGAAATGGTGCAGTTTTTAATTCGCGATGGCAAATCCTACTAATTGCCTCCACGCGCTTGCGCCACTCTTTATAATGCGCAAGCACCGCCCTACTTTCTTGTAGGAACAAGAGCCACTCACGAGTGGTTTGTTTTCAAGCGACTATTTCAATGTGGATAGTCGCTTTTTTTGTTTTATCCGAAAATCCGAGTGCCGCGTAACTATTTGATAATGTACAAGTTTTTGTTTTATGAGAAAGTCAATACTATATCATCCCATGTCTGTGATGACTGCCGTTTTGCGGAGTGGCACACGCAGCAGTGGAACTTGGACTTGTATGGTAGTCCTATCACACTTGGTTGCAAGCGTGGTGTGCGGGAGTTCGGTATTATCCGCGGTACGGCGGCTTGTGAGCAATGGGAAAGCCGATGAAGCATATCTGCGAGACCTGCCGAGAGTGGCTGCCTATGGGCGGCTGTGCTATGGGCGGCGAGAAACCCTGTGAGGTGTGGCAGCAGAGTCTGTCCTATCCTATGAATGAACCAACGCTGTTTGATTGAGTATGGGTAATAACAGTATCACCATAGAGGAGTTGCGTGCGATGTGGGACAAGACCAATCGCGGCAAGGCTGCAAGTTCGGAACACGACTTGCAGGTGGAGTGCGTCCGTTGGTTTCGTTACGCCTACCCCAAAGCCTTGTGCTATGCTATTCCCAATGGCGGGTACAGAACCAAGACTACCGCACGCCTCATGCACGCAGAGGGCGTCGTAAGCGGAGTGCCAGACATCCATATCCCTATTCCGCGTGGGGGGTATGCAAGCCTGTATATCGAAATGAAGAACGGCAAGAAAGGCGTACTTTCGGAACATCAAAAGGAGATGATACCCCGACTACAATCCTACGGCAATAAGGTTGTCGTTTGCAGAACGTTTGACGAGTTCAAAAAAGAGGTGGAGAAGTATCTAAATAGAGTGTAACGCAAAAAATGCAGAGAGAAAAAACAACTCTCTGCCTAAAATTCTAACATTCAGAATGTCTGCAAACGGAATGAATATTAGAAACAAACACACAACCGCGCCCTGACAGAGAGTTGTAAACTATCAGCGGTTGTGTGTGGCTATATGCCAAATAAGACATATATGGTATTTCCGTTTGCAACTGCAAAGGTACAACTTTTTAATCAAGAAGCCAAATGAAAAGTGAACTTTTTGCGAAAATCCCGAACGTTGTCTCGGAGACGACAGAGTTATCCACCGAAGTCATTTTGTCGAAATGCAAGTCAGATGAGTGCGTGGCAGCGCGGGCGTTGTTTGTGCATTTCTGCCACGTCAAAGGAATACCCACTTGCATTATCAGAGACTACCTCGGCAGAAAGAGAAATGACTGCATTACCAATGCCCACTCCGCCTATTATGCTTTCCACAAGTCCTCGCTATACTTCCGCGACCTCGCAGACGCTATTGAACGCAAGTTGTCAATGGCATAGGCCCAAAAGAAAAGCGACCGTCCGTATCTGGCAGCCGCTTGCTGTGGACGCTGATTGACCGGTTCTGCGTCCGAAACCTCTATATGTCTCCTACCGTTGGGTAGAAGACTAAAATGCTATACGAGATATTGCGAACCGCACTATATCATATTCTTTTCGATTAACTAATGCGTTCACACTCCTACGCATTTCATCTTCTTTTGCAACATCTATTTGCCGCAACATATAGTAAATCAATTTAAGAATGCCTACGATTGTAAATTCTTCGCCATTTTTCAATCCAAGCCTTGATTGTTCTCCAACTATACCGTGATGCAGTTTTTTATCGTACAAAATATGACTATGTGCACAAACATTACGAACCTCACGTAATACATTGAGATACGAAATAAAAATTTCCTCTCTCGTAATATGATACCGCTCAAAAATCCGATGGCGTAATTCTTCGTCCTTAATGCCTAAATATAAATGCTGAACTTCTCCAAATGTGAGGAACTCCAAAGTTTTCCACGCTGGAGCATATCTATTTTGAGGATGTTTTATCCGATGCCTACGGATAACATCATTTTTATCCACAGACTTCACAATATCGGGTAGTGAATCTTCAAGAAATTTGCGTGTCATTATATGTGGCTGTGCGAACCATATCGGGTCTTCCTTATAATTATTAGACACGGTGTACGTAATGTATGTGCGAATGTCTGTTTCAATGGTCTGCAAATAAAATGATAGTAGATTGCGAAATCTATCATCAAAATCATACAATGCTTCTACTTTTTCCCAACTTGTATCTTTGCGGAAATTATGATTTCTGCTGTTTAAGTTGTGCGATTTCTCAAATAGGAACCAATAGAACCCCAAGCGATAATATCCTACACTCAACAGCATTTGTGTGGCGTGTTCTACATCGGTGATGTACATACCGCGTTCCCGTAGTAATGCTATTTGCTCTTGGGTTGTAGTTGCTTTTTTGTCTTGCATAATCTATTATTTCTAAAAAAATGGGGCTTCTACAGTGAGAAGCCCGCCCTTTCCGTTTTATAGTGTTCTCCCGTCCCGAAAGACAAGACAGCACTTTACTCTAAGTATAGAGGTCATTATTTCTAATGGCACCGCAAAGGTATAACAATTTATCCGTCTATGCAAATTTTACTACTCAAATACTACTCTTTTACTGCATTTTTTCATATTTTGTTCAGTAGAGTTTGCAAAATTGGTTATTTCCAAAATGGAAACAGCCTGTAACTATCCTGTCGCCAACTATGACGCAAATGCCTGTATATCTGCACATAACAGACGGATAACTATTAGGCAGCCCTATTGAATAGCAGTACCTTTGCGGTGTCGGAACGAATAGTGTTCTGATACCAACCGCCGAAGGTGTAAGAGGCGAAAGTAATTCTCATAGTTATGGCAGAATTAAGTCCATCAGATGTAATGTTGATGACGAAGCAACATTGCTCGCACGGTCAGAGTGCCACCGCTATCGGCTTGGCAGCAGGTCTCGGTGGCGGAGCCTTACTGCTTGCTATCGCAGCCGCTTGGGGTGTAAACAAAGCCTCCGAGTCCCGCGCCAAAGCAGCAGAGCAGGCAGTCGCAGGTAACAAGGACGCTCTCAACCTTGTATCGCAGTTTATGTTGAGTGAGAGAACCTCCCGCGAGGGCTGGCAGAACCAACACATGCCGACATTGCAGCAGTACGTTGATGTCATGACGCAGGCTACCTCCAATCCGAGCGTATCGGCTTCGGCATTGGCAGACGCTTATGCGTATGCGCTTGCACAGAACAACAATGGCGGTCTGAACTCCGCTGTTGGTAATTGCGGTTTCTTGCGTGTGCAACGCTACTCCGCTCCGCAACCGTGCGGCTGCGATACGTGCGGCAACTAAACCGAGAATGGTAGTACCTCGAGAGCGGGGTACTACCTCTTTTGAATATCTATCCAATAACCAACATATAACTATCCTATAACGATTATGGCTCTGTTTGGAAATAAGACTTCGTATGATGTAACGCTGTTGCAGACGACCTCAAAGGACGCGCTCAAACGTTCAGCCTTACTCGTGTGCGGCGGTGATGTGAAAGCCGCCACGGAGATATGCGAGTACTTTATGAAAGATATGCCCAATATGCCCGACTTTGACCCGCAGGGCGTGCCTGTACTCACGCAAGCAAAAGACACTGTGCCGGGTGTCCTCGGTTGGATTGACCAGAACCAAGACAAGGTGTTGGGGTACTACAATATAGCCCGCACCATGATGGGCAAAGCAGGTATATCAGTCCCTACGCCTGCCACTCCCGCTGATGTTCCACCAATTCCATAGTGCCCTATGTTGCAAGTTTATAAGTTGGATATGTACGTGTATGCCAATAGCAAAGAGGAGGCAGACAGGTTGGAGCAGTCGCTGAAAGACTTTGTGAACAGGCAGCGGAAACGGGGTGTGGTAGTAACCGCCGAGAAACTGAACTCCCTACTGAACAAGTGGGGCAGCAGCATAGGTGCTGTATTGTAAGGAGACAGGCTTGACCTGTCCGAGCGGTCTTTGACGTATTGTGAATAGTCGCGGTTACAGAAGAATACTCGGTAACTCATTGGTTGTTTTTGTTTCAGAAATAGTTATTAATGTGTTAAAACTTTACCAAAAAATGCAAGTGGTGGTTGTGTGGTTGAAATAAATGTCGTACCTTTGCAGCAGGAATAACTGAATCTAAATAGAAAAAAATGGTACACAAAGCATTACAAATTGCCAACTTGCTATTGCAAAAAGCAAAAGAAGTGGGAGAAAGTGGAGAGTTAATGACTAACATGAAACTCCAAAAGATGCTTTACTATGAACAAGGGTTTCATTTGGCATGTTTTGGAACTCCTTTGTTTGAGGAAGATATAGAGGCATGGCAATATGGTCCCGTCGTTCCTGTTGTATATGAGCATTACAAACAATATGGAGGTGAAGGGATAAAGCCAGTAGAAACATTGAGCGTTGTATTGGGCGATGAAGAGATGTCTATCTTCAATCAAGTATTCGAGATGTTCAATAAGTTTAGTGCCATTGGTCTTATGAATATGACACACAATGAGAGACCATGGATAAGCGCAGGCACTCCGAGTCGTGGCAAGGTAATTGATAAACAAGTCTTAAAAGACTATTTCCTAACACGTGTAGAGTAATGAGTAAGAAGACTATCAAGCCGATAGAGACTTCCGAGATAAGGTTGAATAGGTTGCAAGCGTATGCAAAAGAAAAACCGATATTTTCTTTCGAGTACCTTGATACACGTTTCTTGCGCAACTCCAAAGCGAACGATGGATTTTACAAAGATTTCATCTTGCGGTTGCAAAAGTGAGGCGAGTTGGGTTGGGATAAAATACGTACATCTGGACGGCACGAATATGGTAGAGAACCTATACCTGTCAGTAAAATGAGACCTCAGATGCCATCGGTCGTTACTCCAGAGATAACACATTTGGATGTATTTCGTGCGAATGGTGCAAATAATGTGTTTGCAGGATTTATGCGTGATGATGTATTTTTCGTTGTTTTTATAGAAGGCAAATTCGGGGAACTATATAATCATTGATATTTTGTAATTCCCTCGAAATCGGGGTATTTACCAAGCGACTATTCTCAATGAGTTTAGTCGCTTTTTGTATGCTCTTTGCTCCCGACATTGACGTCGTCAGCAACGTATTGAGAAAACCGTAACGCCCTAACAAACAGGGCGTAACATATATAGAACATCATAATAATTTAACAATATGGAAACGAACCAGGACAACCAACAACCGCGGACTATCTTTGACGCTATCAATGCGAACATAGTCTGTATGTCGGAGGATATGAACCTCATGCACCAAAAGGTGGACAAGGTAAAAAGTAAGATTGATATGCTGTATGCAGCATTATTTCCCGCGCAGGAAACAGAGCAGGAGAAGCCTAACGCCACCGGCGAGACTACTGCTGACAAGAAAAACAAAGTAGGTGGCGACAATGTCTAATGTTTGAGGACTATGAACAAAATTCAAGCACCCGTCATTACTCCTGTATTGGCGGCAGGTAGCACGGCGAGTCCGTACTACTATCAAGTAAACATCACGCAGCGTCTGTGCTATCCCACGTGTGCGGAGAATATGCCTGTATTCGCCCCGCAATTTTCGTTGGTAGGCATAGCGCAGGTCGGTACAGGTCAGTACGCCGCTACTATCCGCGTGCAGGGTATCATCTCGTATGTACCGTGTAATGGTGGCTGTGGCTGTACCAAGTCGCAACCTTTGAGCGGCACATTCACCATTCCGATTGCTTCGGCTACCGCCCCGACGGCAGTAACCATAGCAGCAGGAGCGACCGTGAACGCCGTTTCTACGACCGCGTGCCAGCAATGCTCACGTACTTTCGTGAGTGAGACCCCATTGAGTATCACCGTTACGGCAGGCTGATGAAGTACGTGTTGATAGCAATAGCAGTAATGATGACTGCCACCATTGCAGTACATACGGCTTTGCCGCAGGCTGTATCGTCTGTGGTAGCCAAGGTGAGCAAGTGCCACAAGTGTCTGACCTTTTGGTCGGCGTTGGTAGTGCTGCTCGCTGCAAGGTGTCATGTCGTCATTGCTGTGTTGCTGTCTCCCGGAGCGTCTTATGTGTCTAACTGGTTCGGTCTGTTGCTGATATGGCTGAACCGCAAATACAACGAGTTATGGCAAAGAGTAAACAGACCAAAGAAGAAGTAGGAGATGCCGTGCTGCCCAAGCAGACGCTCATCTTCACTAATGTGAGTAAGTATAAACCCATACCCCGCTTTCAGTCGGGTTGCAAAAACTGCTGATTATGAATTTTGGAAGGAAACAAGTCTGTACATGATGTAGGTACTTTCTGTGTAACGCCCATTCATATAAAATGCAAATCTATACTTGTGTGATTGGAATAATTTGACTATCTTTGCACCCATAAATTAGAGTTAAACTTGTAATGAGTATGTGCGAGAGATATAGTCGTAGATTTGCAATATCAGTATTGTCAACCAGCAACAAAAAAGCAGGCGAAAGACTTATTTCGTCTGCTTTTTCGTCTGCTAATGTTATAAGACGCTGATTTTCAATACGCATTGTAGTCTCGGTAGAACTACCACGTCTGCACGACCACACGACTCGCAAGGCGCAAAGTTACTGTTTTTTTCCACACATGGCAAAACAAAAACCCAAGTTTTACGTTGTTTGGCAGGGGCGCACCCCCGGCATCTACGACTCGTGGCACGCCTGCGAGGCGCAGGTTAAGGGCACCGCTGCCAAGTACAAGGGCTTTGCCACGCGTGCCGAAGCCGAACAAGCCCTTTCGGACGGTTGGGAGGCACATATCTCTTACACCGCTGCTGCCCACCCCAAGCCCATACCCTCTCGTTTCCATGCCGCCACACAACCCGTTCTGCCCGCCCTCGCGGTGGATGCCGCCTGCTCGGGCAACCCGGGCGTGCTGGAGTTCCGCGGCGTGATTGCCGACACGGGCACGCAGGTCTTCCACCGCGGACCCTATCAGCGCGGCACCAACAACATCGGCGAGTTCCTTGCCATTGTCCTCGGTCTGGCATACCTCAAGGCGCACAACCTCCCGTGGGTGCTGTATTCCGACAGCAAAATCGCCATCTCATGGATACGCCAAAAGCAATGCAAGACCAAACTCGACTGGAACGCCAAGAACCAAGACCTCCTGCTTGCCGTCCGTGCCGCCGAGAAATGGCTCCGCGACAACACCTACACCACACCTATATATAAATGGGATACCGATATGTGGGGAGAAATACCTGCTGATTTCGGCAGAAAGTAACCGCAAAATACCTATTATTCGGTATTGATTTCGTCTCAAACGCGCAGTAACTTTGCGCTTGCATTATAAAACTGTTATGCTTATGAGAAAGTCAATTTTTATTTGCAGCGTACTACTATGGCTGCTGCTTCCAACCGTTGTGTACGCCCAGTATGATGCCAACTTATTCGGACATGTGCTGGATATGCGCACGGGGGAACATATGCCCTTTGTAACCGTGCAGGTCAAGAACACATCTATCGGTGGTGTTACAGACGAGTCAGGACACTATTTCCTGAAAGACCTGCCGGTAGGAAGACATGTGGTGTCGTTCTCGTATGTGGGATACAAGACCTTGGAGTTGGAAGTCATTATCACCGCCAACAAGTCCACGGAGATGAATGTCGAAATGGAAGAGGATGTTCTGGTGCTGGGCAATGTGGTCGTTACGGCAGACCGCTATGAATCGAAGAAGAAAGAGTCGTCCACAATCCTAAATATCGTCCCGCCGGTCTTGTTTGAGACCACCTCTGCTGCGTGTATGGCAGATGCCCTGAACTACACGCCGGGTGTGCGTGTGGAGCAGACGTGTGCCAACTGCGGGCAGACGAAATTGCGCATAAACGGTATGGAAGGGCAATACTCGGAGATACTGATAGACTCACGACCTATATTCTCATCGCTGGCTGCAGTCTATGGTTTGGACCAGATACCGACAGGTATGGTGGACCATGTAGAGGTGGTACGTGGCGGCGGCTCCGCGCTCTATGGCGCAAATGCCATTGCGGGTGTAGTAAATATCGTTACCAAGGAGCCTACCCGCAACTTTATCAATCTCAGCAACACATCATCCATGTTGCGCCGCAATGCGTATGACATCAACACCACCCTCAATGCATCAGTCATCTCCGAAAACCAAAAGATAGGGGCATTTCTTTTTGCGGTGCAACGTAACCGTAGCCAATACGACCATGACAATGACGGGTTTTCGGATATTCCGAAACTGAATAGCACCACAGCAGGAGTACGCTCGTTCTTCAAAATCACCAACTACTCCAAACTGACAGCGGAATATCACCATGTTACTGAGTTCCGAAGAGGCGGCAACCTCTTTGATTTGGAGCCTCACCTTGCCGATATTGCAGAGCAATTGCGCCATAATATCGATGCGGGGTCTCTTACCTATGACTATTTTTCCGCCAACGAGAAACATCACCTCAAAGTATTTGCTTCTGCACAAGGCGTCAACAGAGAGAGTTATTTCGGAGCCCGGAAAGACCCCAACGGATATGGACGTTCCAATGACATCACCGTGGTTACGGGAGCGCAGTACCACTTCCTGTATCCTTGCGGAAAAATGCCTGCCGAACTCACCATCGGGACGGAATACACCTACAACCATTTGCACGACCAGATTTTAGGCTATCACCGCGATTTCTATCAAACGGTACATTTGGTCTCTATGTTGGCACAGAACGAGTGGAAAAACGACGTGTGGAGTGCTAATATCGGACTTCGTGTCGAGAAACACAATCTGCTACGTATGCCGATGGTTGTACCGCGGGTCAGTTTTCGCTATGCACCATACAAAGGCATAGTACTACGTGCTTCATACTCAGCCGGTTACCGTGCACCGCAAGCCTATGATGAAGACCTGCACGTTGATGCCGTCGGGGGGAATGTATCGCTCATATCATTAGACCCGAACCTGAAACCCGAGAAATCACACAGTGCATTCCTCAGTGCCGACTATTACCAAACATTCGGACATTGTGAACTGAACCTTACGTTAGAGGGGTTCTTCAATTATCTGGACGATGTCTTTTTCTTGCGTACCGAAGGGCATGACGACGATGGCAACCTCCTCATGGTGCGTACCAATGCGAATGGCGCGTATGTCGCAGGACTCAATGCCGAAGGCAAATTCGCATACAAGGATATTGTCTCGCTGCAAGCAGGATATACGTTCCAAAAAAGCCGCTACACCGAGAGCCTTACATGGAGCGAGAACCCCAATATCGCACCGCAAAAACGTATGTTCCGAACCCCGGACAACTATGCGTATATGATTCTGACGGTCAAGCCCGTCCGCGATTTCTCCATTGCACTCAATGGCAAAGCCACCGGCAATATGCTCGTGCAGCACTATGCAGGATATATTCCTCAAGACGAAGAGGTGCGCACGAAACCTTTTTGGGAGTTCGGAGCCAAATTGGCGTATGATATACACCTGTATAAAGCCTATTGCCTCGAACTCAATTGCGGCATTAAAAACATCTTTAATGTGTATCAGCCCGACCTTGATAAAGGTGTCAATCGAGATGCCGGATACATCTACGGACCGGCACTTCCGCGTACCTATTTCATCGGATTGAACCTGAAAGTGTAGAATGTCCCAAAAATATGCTGCACAACATAAAAATGCAAACCCTACATAGCAAATGGAAAATTTATTTTCGTGTTTATGGGATTTTGTGTAATTTTGCAGTCGCAAACAAGAAAGAAGATATTTAACTCATTAAATTATAACGATTATGACAAAAGTAGGTATTAATGGCTTCGGCCGTATCGGACGTTTTGTTTTCCGTGCTGCTCAAAAACGTAATGACATTGAAATCGTTGGTATCAACGACCTTTGTCCTGTTGATTATCTGGCTTATATGCTGAAGTACGACACCATGCACGGTGCTTTCGACGGCACCATCGAGGCGGATGTCGAGAACAGCAAACTGATTGTAAACGGCAAGGCTATCCGCGTTACCGCTTGCAAAGACCCTAACGAACTCGCTTGGAACGAGGTAGGTGCTGAATACGTGGTTGAGTCCACAGGTCTCTTCCTCACCAAAGAGAAAGCACAGGCTCACATCAACGCCGGTGCCAAATATGTAGTTATGTCCGCTCCTTCCAAGGACGACACGCCTATGTTCGTTTGCGGCGTTAACTTCGACAAGTACGTTAAGGGTACCCAATTCGTATCCAACGCTTCTTGCACCACCAACTGCTTGGCTCCTATCGCAAAGGTGCTCAACGACAAGTTCGGTATCGTCAATGGTCTTATGACCACCGTTCACTCTACCACCGCTACACAAAAGACCGTTGACGGTCCTTCGATGAAAGACTGGCGTGGTGGCCGTGCTGCTTCGGGCAACATCATTCCTTCCACTACGGGTGCTGCTAAGGCTGTAGGCAAAGTTATCCCCGAACTCAACGGCAAACTCACCGGTATCTCTATGCGTGTTCCTACCTTGGATGTCAGCGTGGTTGACCTGACCGTTAACTTGGCTAAACCTGCCACCAAGGCTGCTATCTGCGCTGCTATGAAAGAGGCAAGCGAGGGCGAACTCAAAGGCGTACTCGGCTACACCGAGGATGCAGTGGTGTCCAGCGACTTCCTCGGTTGCACACTCACCTCTATCTTCGACGCTAACGCAGGTGTTTACCTCACCGACACCTTCGTAAAGGTTGTCAGCTGGTACGACAACGAGATTGGCTACTCCAACAAGGTGCTCGAACTCATTGCCCACATGGCAAAAGTAAACGGCTGATTCGCAATAAACGAATAGATTTTAGTTTTTTCAATAGGCTGTCTGAATCTAAATGGATTTGGGCAGTCTGTTTTTTTGTTAGGAGATGTTTTGCGGGCACTATTCTCTCTCTTGAATTTACCGAAGAAATAGCCGTATTTATAGATTTTTTGTGGACTATTTGGCATAAAAATTGTACCTTTGCAGCGCAACACGATAGGTGTGTTGTTTTTGCCTGTCATAGTGGTTATATCATAGGAATATATGAAGAGATATTTACACATAGGGCTCCTGCTCCTTTGCCTGCTTTTGCCCGCTATGGCATGGGCAGACCTCTCGCCTGAGACACTCGCCAAACGCGCCAAACGCAAGAACCTGACCATACGCGAATGGAACACCGATGCCAAGGCAAAGACGCGCTGGCTCGACCATATTACCACCTACGACTCCCTCGGGCGCAAGGTGGAAGAGGTAGAGTACGCCACCTATGGGCAGGTGCAGCGTATCACCATCGAGTACAATGCCGAGGGCTTTGTCTCCCGCGAGGTGGTTTATAACGACAAGGACAAGCCCGTCCGTATCCGCAAGTACGAATACAACGACAACGGCACCAAGAAAAAACAGTACAACTATCTGCCCAACGGCAAACTCTATTCCGTCAAAGTGTTTGAGTATGCTTTCAGCGATGACTGATATGGTTCCTATCCCGCTTGCCGGGATGGAGAGCGTCAAACTGATGAATCGTATCGATACCAAGTTTGTCGCTCCTGCTTGCCTCTTGCCCGAGATGCTGCGTCTTGCACAGCCGGACTATTACATACAAGAGATTGACGGACAGCGACTTGCCGCTTACGACACCCTCTACTACGATACGCCCGACCTGCAGATGTACCTGCGCCACCACGACCGCCAACTGCACCGTCAGAAGATACGTATCCGCACCTATATCGGCTCACAACTCACCTTCTTGGAGGTGAAAAACAAGAGCAACAAAGGGCGCACCAAGAAGAAACGTATCGTGGTGCAGACCGCCGATTTGCAAAGCATAGATGCAGAGCAGCGCGAGTGGCTAACAGGCAAATCATGGTACGACATCAGCACCTTGCAACCGCAACTCCACACCCGCTTCGAGCGTATCACCCTCGTCAATCGTGCCAAGACCGAGCGGCTCACCATCGACACCGCACTCAGGTGGGAGAACGTACAGACAGGGCAGAAAGCCGCTCTCGGAGATGCGGTAATCATCGAACTCAAACGCGACGGCTATCAGCCCTCCGAGATGCTGGATATACTCCGCTCGTTGCGCATCAAACCGATGAAAATCAGCAAGTACTGTATCGGCACCGCCCTCACCGACCACACCGTCAAAAACAACCGCTTCCGCCCCAAACTGCGGCAACTGGCAAAACTGACTTCCCCAACCCCCTCTGAGAGGGGGCTGATAGAAAGAAACACCCAATATGTTTTTAATGGAACTTCAATGGCTTTAATGGAGAATAAGAATAACTTAAACGGATAATAATATGGATGGCTTAATGGACACCAATACAATCGGTCAGGTAACCGACACTATCGTCAACGCCCCCGAGTTCGACCCCTCTATAGCAGCGGAGTTCGCTGTGCCGATGCAGTCGGTTACCACGTTCCTTGGCGTACCGCTCTTCGACGGCAGCAGTATTCTCAATATCCTTGTCCGCTTCCTGCTCAATTTCGTGGTGGCGTGGATATTGGTGCATTTCCTTTACTACCGCAAGTCGAAGCGCATGGACTACTACGTCACCTTCATGCTCTTCTCGGCAACGATGTTCCTGCTGCTCTGCATGCTCGACAACGTCAAACTGCAAATCGGCTTCGCCCTCGGTCTCTTCGCTATCTTCGGTATGATTCGCTACCGCACCGAGACCGTCCCCATCCGCGAGATGACCTATCTCTTTGTCCTTATCGGGCTGAGCGTCATCAACGGTCTGGCAATGTCAGTCAGTTGGTCTGACCTTCTGCTGGTCAATATCCTCCTTCTTGGCGTGGCTGCGTTCTTCGAGAACTGGCGCGGACTCGCCCATCGCTCGCAGAAAATAGTCCTCTACGAGAAGATTGAGAACATCGTCCCCGAGCGCCACGCCGAACTCAAAGCCGACCTCGAGAAACGTCTCGGACGACCCATCGAATCCTTCGAGATTGGGCACGTCGATTTCCTCCGCGATGTCGCCTATATCAAGGTCTATTATATGCTCCGAAAAGGCGAAACCAACACCATTGACTCACAAGTTAAACCACGATGAAACGACTGATTTACATAGCATTAGCAAGTATCCTCCTTGCCCCCGTAGCCGCCAAAGCCCAAGAGATTGTCAGCCAGGAAACCACTACCGAGCAGGTTGCCAAACTGCGTCTCGTAGCCTCCTACAACCGCTCCTTCAACCACGGACTGGGCTTGTCCGTGGAGGAGGAACTGCGCACCTGTCTCGGCGGCACGTCTCCTGCGGAGTTCTCGCGCTCATACACTACATTATCGTTTGACTATGAGCCGATTCCCTACCTGAATATCGCCCTCGGCTATACCTTCAAACTCTATGGCAACAAAGGCTGGACCGACCCCAACGAGTATATCCGCCACCGTGCTTTCCTCAATCTCACGGGGCAGGTGAAAATCAATCGTTGGAAACTCTCCCTGCGCGAGCGGCTGCTGATGGACTGCCGCACCGACTCCGTCAACCCCGACGAGAAGAACGCCATCGACCTCACTATGCGCCACCGCCTACAAGCCACCTATTCCATGTTCTCCAAGCCCCTGAAGTTCCACGTAGGTATCGAGTTTGCCAACTCCCTCAATGCGCCTACCGACTACTTAAATGCCTGCAGCACAACGCGGTACGGGCAGTATCTCACCCGCATTCGTCCCGAGGTGGGTATGCGTTGGCGCATCGACAAATGCAACAGCCTCTCGCTCTCCTACCGCTTCGACTATGGCTACGAGCGCGACCTCAACATCAAGCGCAAGTCGGGCAACGTCGAACTCACCAACGCCTACAAGTACAACCATCTCATTATCCTGTCCTATCAATTCAGTCATTGATGCTGAATTGTTAACAATTATACACAGGCAACTCCCTGTCAAAGTCGTGTCAAACAGCAAGGGATACGCAAGGGATGAGCAAGGGATAGGCAAGGGATAGGCTATGCTTACAGAGCCCATCTGCACATTAATTATTAACTATTAATTATTACTTAACAATGAAACGTTTATATTTTTACCTACCATTCCTTTTGGCAGTCGCACTCGCAAGTTGT
>ERZ808278.530-NODE-530-length-23950-cov-4.598703_pt1 | contig 23950 bp, 18 predicted proteins | sample MGYA00521239_ERZ808278 | MGnify/ENA primary metagenome ERZ808278 (study PRJEB31516, sample SAMN03275600) | gut metagenome | biome: mammalia-associated habitat; material: feces | host: Papio cynocephalus | place: Kenya | collected 2012-07-17 ... | reverse complement strand
CGGCTCACTTATGACTGTCATGTCGCGTAGTTGCGGCGTAAGGGCAAAGGAAACGGCGTTAAAAAAACTGATCTATGACGGCAAAAAAACTGTTGATGACGAGAACTGCCCGCTTTATCAGGAAGCGATAATAAAGCTCCTTGCCGGCGGTAGTATTGAAATAAAAAAGACGCTGAAATGGGAAGAATACAAAGGAGTCGAAGGGTCGATCTGCCTTGACGACTCGGAAAAGCTTGAAGCTGTGCTCGCCGAGCTTGGCGATGACGGAGAGATCATTCGGCTTATGTCGCAGATATACGACTGCGCCGCGCTTTCAAAAATGTTGGACGGACACACATATATTTCGGAAACGAAGATCAAGCAGTATGACACACACAAGTCCGACCTAAGGGAGCTTAAACAACTTGTCAAAAAATACTGCTCAAATGATGAATACAAGGAGTTTTTTGTCAGCTCGATGGGAGCATATTCCGCTTACTCTGCTCATTTCAAATCTTCTGAACAGAAAAAAGGCAAAAAGATCAAACGCGAAGATTTTTATAAGGCCGTAAAGAAAATGATCACAAAAATAAAAGGAAGAATCGGCGAAAAAGACGCAGATGATCTGCGCACTGCGGACGAAGTGCTCAACCGGATTGACGCCGGCATATATATGCCGAAGCAAGTAAACCCCGATAACCGCCTGATTCCTTATCAGCTATACTATGCGGAGCTTGATAAGATACTTTCGAACGCCGAGAAGCGTTTTGGTTTTCTTTCACAGAAAGATGCGGACGGACTCTCGGTATCGAATAAGATCAGATCCGTTTTCACATTCAGGATACCGTATTTTGTTGGTCCACTCAAAAAACTTCCCGGAAACAACCATGCATGGATAGAACGAAAGGCGGAAGGGCGGATTCTTCCGTGGAATTTTGAAAAGATGGTCGACCTTGATGCAAGCGAGGACAGCTTTATCAAGCGCATGACAAATAAATGTACATATCTCCCCGGAGAGGAAGTCTTGCCGAAGCAATCGTTACTTTACTGTAAATTTACCGTTCTCAACGAGATAAATAACATCAGAATCGACGGAGTTCCGATAAGTGTCAAGCTGAAGCAGCAGATATTCAGTGCGCTTTTTGAAAAGGAAAAAAAGGTCACAAAGAAAAAGCTGATTGATTTTCTCGTATCTGTCAAGGCTATCCCAAAGGGAGAAGGGGGACGTATAAGCGGACTTGGCGACGAAATAAAATCATCCTACAAGCCTTATATTGATTTTCGCAGGCTCATCACTGGCGGAATTCTTACGGCGGAGGACGTAGACTGCATAATTAAGAGAATCGCCTGCACGGAGGATACTGCAAGACTGAAAAAATGGCTTTTGAAATGGTCGGAGAAAAACGGAAAAAATCTTTCCAATGATGATATAAAATATATATCGCAGAGGAAATATGCCGATTTTGGCAGACTTTCCGACAAATTTCTCAACGGTATTGAGGCGACCTGCACGGAAACGGGCGAGGTCGGCACCATTATGCACTTTATGTGGAGCACAAATGACAATCTGATGCAGATAATTAACGGGCGGAAATACGGCTTCGAAAACGTAATCTTCGAAATAAGCAAAGAGTATTTTTCTATGTCTCCGAAGACTCTTGCCGAGAGGTTGGACGAGCTTGGCATATCGAACGCCGTCAAGCGTCCGGTCATGCGCACGCTTGACATAATAGCGGACATTGTCAAAGCCAAAAAGTGCCCGCCGGAGAAGATATTTGTTGAAATGACGCGCGGTGAGGACAAACGCATTGATTCGGACAAACTCAACAGAAGTAGGAGACTGCGTGAGTTTTACAGTAAGCTTGCCTCGGACGACACGGCACGGTTTCTGAAAGAGCTTGATGCTATGGGCGACGAGGTTGACAGAAGACTACAAAGCGAAAAACTGTTCCTGTATTTCTGCCAGATGGGAAAATGCGCATATTGCGGTGAGCGCTTGGATATTTCCACCATCGGAACAAACGAATACAATGTCGACCATATTTGGCCGAGAGCATACATAAAGGACGACAGCGTCCTCAACAACAAAGTACTTGTTCATTCTAAAGAAAACGGAGAAAAAGGCGATACATATCCGATAGCGGAAAATATAAGAGAAAAAATGCATGGATTCTGGGAAAAACTCCGCGATGCGAAGCTTATAAGCGAGGAGAAATTCCGCAGGCTGACGAGGAATCACGCATTTTCACCAGAAGAGCGCCTCGGATTTATAAACCGTCAGATTGTCGAAACCGGGCAGTCGGCAAAGGCGGTTACAGAGCTTTTGCAAGAGCTCTATTCGAAAACGGAAATCGTTTTTGTAAAAGCGGGCAATGTCAGCGAATTCAGACACGAATACGGAGAAATATGCAACTATGCGCTCTTTAATCGCACACTTACGGATGCGGAGAAAAAGTCAAGATGTCTTGTGAAATCCAGAACTGCGAACGACATTCATCATGCGCATGACGCATATCTGAACATTGTTGTAGGCAATCTGTTCCATGAAAAGTTCACAAAGAGATATTATCTGAATGATACGCTGACTGACTGCTCTCCGAAAATGCACATGTTGTTCGGAAGAGAATGCGCAATCGGTGGGAACGTTATATGGGATCCCGAAAAGCATTTGCCGAATGTTGACAGAGCAATGGCAAATGTGCATATTCATCTGACAAAATATCAGACGAAGCAAAAAGGCGGATTTTTTGACCAACAGCCACTGCCGGCGGGATCGAGTGACAGTCTTGTCCCACTCAAGAAAGGGCTTGACATTGCAAAATACGGCGGATACAATAAACCGAAAATTTCGTTCTACACGCTTGCAAGGTACAGAATCAAGAAAAAATATGAGCTGACGATCGTGCCTGTTGAGTTGCTTGTTGCGGACAAATATCTATCTGAACAGGGATATTCGGCAGAGCATATAAAAAAGAAACTTCCTGTAAATGCGGAGGACATATCGCTCCCTCTCGGGAACAGAATAATCAAGGTGAATACTGTATTTTCGCTTGACGGATTTGAGGCATGCGTTTCGGGAACATCAAACGGAGGGACTATAATTCTTATGCGCTCCCTTATGACGCCGAGATATACGGCTGAGCAAATTGCGTATATTAAGAATTTGGATAATATCTCCGAGAAACAGAAGAAGAATCCTGAATATGTGATAGACGAAACGTTTTCCGGAATATCAAAAGAGAAGAATATTGCGCTCTTTGTCGATCTTGTAAATATGATAAACGGTAGTGTCTATTCAAAGCAGCCAGGTGCGAAGCTTGGCATAAGCACTGATGATAAGGAGAAATTTGAAGGACTAACATTAGATATGCAGTACGAATGTTTGAAAAATTTAATTCTTTATCTCAAGACCAATCGTTCGGGAGCCTGTAATATGGAAACTATGGGCGGAAAATCACAAAGCGGAATTGTTTATCTGAGTGCCAATATAAGCAACTGGAAAAAGAATTATTCGGATGTCCGTATAATCGACAGGTCATCAGCGGGACTCTTCGAGCACCGCACGGGAAACCTTCTTGATTTAGTATGAGCTGGAGGACGGTACTAATCTCAAACAGATGTAAGCTGGATTATTCCATGGGATACATGGTTATTCGCGGAGAAGAAACGGCAAGGATATTTATCGATGAAATAGCTGTTCTGATGATAGAAAATCCTGCCGTTTCCATGACGGGATGCCTGCTTTCCGAGCTTACAAAGAAAAAAGTCCGGATAATATTCTGTGATGAAAAAAGAAGCCCTTATGCTGAGCTTCAGCCGTACAGCGGGTGTCACAATGCATCACTGAAGATCAGGCAGCAGATGGGATGGACGACGGAAAAGAAAACAGCGGTTTGGACGGCGATAGTGCTTGAAAAAATATGCAATCAGGCAAAAATACTCGTTGAAAACGGTCATGAAGACGAAGCCTCCATGCTGACTGGATATATGCGGACACTTGTTCCCGGTGACGAGACTAACCGAGAAGGTCATGCTGCAAAGGTATATTTCAATGCACTTTTCGGCAAGAATTTTTCCCGCGGACAGGAAAACCCGATAAATGCCGCTCTAAATTACGGTTATGGGCTTATTCTTTCGGCATTCAACCGCGAGGTTACCCTTTGCGGGTACCTTCCACACATAGGTCTTTGTCATGACAATATGTTCAATCCGTATAACCTGTCGTGCGATATGATGGAGCCGCTCCGCGCCATAATTGACAGAAAGGTGATTGATATTGCGCCGGTTGAATTCGGCAAAAAAGAAAAGATTGAGCTTCTTGGAACTCTGCATTCTCCCGTGCGCATAGCGGGGACGGAACAGACGGTCATGAACGCTGTGAAGATATATTCACGAAGTGTCTTTGAGGCAATCGAGCTGTCGGATGCGGACAGGATAAATTTTATTGAATTATGAGTTACAGATTTATGAGAATGATTGTGTTTTTCGATTTGCCGACGGATACTGAGCCTGCGCGCAAGGAATACCGTCGCTTTCGCAGAATGCTCATAAAAAACGGCTTTCTTATGATGCAAGAATCGGTTTACTGCCGTATGGTTCTGAATGCAACCGTTGAAAAGTCCGTTGCCGAAACAATAAAGCGCGAAAAACCGTCAGCGGGAATCGTCCAGCTTTTGACGGTTACAGAAAAGCAATTTGCGGCGATGACATACATAACGGGAAAATATGTAACGGATGTTATCGACAGCGATGAAAAGGTGGTGATACTTTGAAGATAGCTTGTCCGTATTTCGATTCGCTTATAGAAATAAACGAAGGTATACCGTTTTATCTGATAATCGAAAATCAGTCTTTGTTTCGTCGGTTTGTTGAGGATATACATTCTCAGCTTTTTGGGGGCGATGGGGATACCGTCCTTTCGATTGACAATACTCCCGTGGCAATGAATAAATACGCTGATATTTTGGAGAATTTTGCTCCTTTTGATATAAATTCAAAGACCATGCTCTCCGGAATATCGGCTGCGATAGAAAAGGTTGCTGTTGACGAAAAACATTACATGGAAACGTCGCGGTTGATTGCCGAAACGGAAAAATATATTTCCGAGCTCAGCTTTTCACTGCCGGTGACAATCGAATGCAGAAAACTGAATATTGGAACGATAATCAAGGCGGCGTCGGTCGCGATAGCGGACGATTTTGAAAATGTGATTGAAAAGATTATTTCGTATATGTCGCTTATCCTTGACTTAGGAGGCAAAAAGCTTTTCATAACACTGAATATGAGGTCATATTTCAGTGACGAAGAAATGGAAGGATTTATCGGAGAAATAAAAAGAAAACAGATTTGCGTCCTTATGCTTGAAACCTGCGCAAGAAAGAAAATTGCGGGGACGGAACAGCTTATAATAGACTCCGACTTATGCGAATTCTGATATTTAATTTGACGAAATGCTTGATTTCCTTAACATTTTATGATAAAATAGATTCAGCTTGTTTTGCCCTATATGTTTGCACGTGCCGTCCGTAGCGGCATTTGAGCTCAAATTTGAGTTTGAGAGTAGTGTAATTTTATAGGGTACTAAAACAGATCAGTATGACGCGATCGTACAGGCTTAGTTTGAGAGTAGTGTAATTTTATAGGGTACTAAAACCGAGCAAGCACAAACATTGGAACAGTTGCAAGTTTGAGAGTAGTGTAATTTTATAGGGTACTAAAACTGGCTGACGAGCACAATAATGAGCAGGCCGGTTTGAGAGTAGTGTAATTTTATAGGGTACTAAAACCCGTACTGCGTCAGATACGCGTTCGGCAGTTTGAGAGTAGTGTAATTTTATAGGGTACTAAAACTCCAAAAGCGCATTGCATAAGCAATGCGCTTTTTTTCTACTTTTTAATTTTCTTCTTCTCCATCCGGAAGGTTTCTATATCGGAAAAACGCACTTGGAAATTCAGAATGTTACGCTTTAAGCTGCCGGTAACGTAATTGTGAAGGTTAACTTGTGATCGGTGTATTCGTAAGAAAGCGTGCCGTTCATCGCCTCCAGATGGCTTTTGCAGATATATAACCCAAGACCAATGTTTTCCTCTCCTTCGTTGCCGGAATAGTACGGGTGGAATACATCTTTGTTCCCCAATCCTTTGCCGTTATCCGAAACGGTGAGGATGCATTGATCGAATTTTCGATACGCCGAAAGCCAGATCTGACTGCATTCCGCATGCTCCACGGCATTCAGAATCAAATTTTGAAGCACGGATCGCAAAGCATCCGGCTTCGCAAAAGCGACCGCGTGCTTTGCCGAAAGTTCCATCACAATCCCGTTTGCTTCTGCGTCCGGGGCAAGCTCTGTATAAACGGCACGCAAAATTTCGTCCACTGCTACGTTCACGGGCGTTTCCGCCACATATTTCCGTTTGGCGTAATCTGCGACTGCGGAAAGATTTTCGTGCAGATACGCGATCTTGGCGTCCACAATATCCATGATTTTCAGCGGTTCTTCCCCCTTTTCTTTCTGCCGCAGGGCGGCAAGATAAGCGCGGGCGGAAGAAAGCGGCTTTTTCATATCGTGAGAAACAAACTGTAAGATTCTTTCCCGTTCGTCGATCATCATCTGCATATTTTTTGTCTGCAATTTGACCTCTGCTTCCAGATTGGCGGTCAATTGCCGGTTTTGGCGTTCGGATTGCATAAATTCCCGGAAGCCGATGACAAGGATTACGCAAAGCATCATAAGTGCCAGCCACATCAAAGGACTGTAAAGCAGATCCATGCTTTCGTGAAAAAAGAACATCGCATAGGTGGCAAGCGCAATGGAAAAAGCATTGTTCAGGCACAGATCAAACCGTTTTCCACGCAAAATTTCCAAAACGGAAAAGCCGAGGATTCCAAGGCAGACGGTCGAGCCGATGATTTTGCAAAGCAGGGTGAGAACCTCCGCCTTTGCGACCGTTCCAAGCGGTGCAAGGAACGCGAGCACAAGATATAGACCGGATAGTACGACGGCGATCCCCTTCACGGGAATTTTCAGAACGTTCTTCGGCAAGGTCAGCGCTGCACCAAGCAGGGCAATTCCGACCGCCGCGGCGCGGATTGCCATCCAGGTGTACGGCAGACGCGTTTCGCCTGCAAGCGACATGGAAGCAAATACGCCGACCATCACAGCGACGGCAAATACCAGTTGCGGAACAAAAGCGGTCGCCCGCTTCAGGATACAGACAAAAACGAAAAGAAAGAACGTAAGAAAAGCCAAAAGTACGGTAATCAACCGGAAATGGGCGCCGCCGTTTACGATTGCTTTTACGTCTTTTTCAGGACCGATGATCGGGGTGCCGACAAAGCCGGTCTGTTTGCCTTCCTCCGCTTCATAGTGAATGGTGACGATACAGCCGTTCTGAATCGGATTTTCGTTCCAGATCCTGCTGGATACAATTAACGGAACATCCAGATAAACGCCCTCGGTTCCGTCCGCGTGTATGACAGTTTCATCGTAGGCAAGTGCCTGATCGGTCGTCGCATAGCTCGCGGAATCAAAGCCGGTCAGCGTTCCCATCGACGCCTCGTGCTGTACACGCACGAATACGTTGCAGGCGGAGAGCATCGGCGGAAGGTACAGGGTTAAATGGAGTCTTTCATCCTCGCTGATGTATTCCGCATAGGGGGCAAGGGCTTCCTCCCAGTTTCCGTTTGCCGGACTGATGCCCTCAAGGTTGGTGATGACATAGCGAAGCGTCCCTTTGGAGGCAAATGCTTCGCCGTTGTGCTCGTTACTGACGGCATTGGACAGGATCTCCGTATATTCATTGGGATAGTAGTTATATGCCGTCAGGCGTTTGACTTGGAGCAAGTCGGTGACTTTGACGGTGGTCGCCGTAAAAGTTTCGGTGATGGCAACTTGATTTTCCGCGTCATAACCGGTCTGTATTTCATAGGTGGTGTTGTGCGAGGGGGCAATGCCGATGCGCTTGTTTTCCGCAAGCGGCAGAACGGTGGAAAGCAACGCGCAGAATGCCAGCAGCATCGCAAAAAAAGCAAGGGATAAAGCCGGTTTCTTCATGGTCTTTGTTCTCCTGTAAAGCAGTAACCTTTGCCGAATTCGGTATGGATCATTTTTACGTCCGGACATGCGTTGGACAGCTTGATGCGAAGGGTGGAAATGTGCCGTTTGATCGTGGTGGTGTGCAGACTTTTCATCCCCCACACATTTTCGTAGATCTCATTTGGCAGGAAGTATTGTCCTGCGTGGGTAACCAGGAAAAACAGGATATTGAACTCGGATGAGGTCAGGGAAATGGTTTTTTCCTGAAAGGTGCAGGTGCGTTGGTTGGCGTTCACTGTCAGACCGTTTACGGAAACCGTGGCTTTTTGCAACGGCAAAAGCCGTAAAGCCAGCCGCATTTCCAACAGCGCGGGAGAACACGGCTTCACCACATAATCCAGCGCGCCCTGTGAAAATCCCTCCATCATGGTTTCCTCCGAGCTGATGTCGGACAGGATCACGACCGGCGGCAGATTTTCCACTGCGTCAAACAGCGTCATACCGCTTCCGTCCGGTAAGATCAAATCGAGCAGAATCCCGTCAAAAAGCTTGCTTTTGGCAAGTTCGATCCCCTCCGCAAGCGTAGAGGCGGTATCCACTTCATTTTTGGCACGAAAATAGGTGCTCAGCGTATGCTGTTGTATCAGATCATCCTCAATGAGGAGCAATTTTCGGGATTCGATCGTCATGTTACACCCCTTTTCCGCAGGATTGCCGTTTTTCTCCCTCTAATATACCACAATCCGAGGAAAAATGCAACGGGCAAAATCGGTTACGATCGGTTACGATTGCAGTTTTGGGGATGATTTTTCGCAGAAATTGTGTTAATATGAAAGAAGTAAGCATTACAGAACAAATCAGCTCCCGATGAAACAGGAAAGCGGAGCGAACGGATATACCGAATGGAGCAAATTATGGAGAATCGAAGAAAATTGAGCTATTTGGCGAAGGTGATCGAGCCATTGCTGCTGGCTTTGCTGATCGCTCTCAGCATCCTGTCGCCGGGATTGGGGGTTACGGCAAAAGCGGCAACGCCGCCGAGCCTGAAAATTGAATTGGGAAGCCCCTATCTTTATTCGGTAAAAGGGAAAAACCCCGATTCCATAAAGTACGGCACCGCAACCGCTACCACGAGTGTGATGGACGTCTCACTGGCTACTGCTACCGATACCAAAATCAAAACCATTACCATTCAGGAAACGGAAAACAACAAGCTGTATGAGCTTGGCTATGTGCCGATTGTTACGTCCCTGAACGTTCCCGCCGAAACGACGCTGTACGTGACGCTGACTTTTACGCTGGAGGGCAAAAAAATGGGAGCGGCTCGGCGTGGGAAACCATGGAGTTGTTTGACTTCGGTTCTTCGGACGCTTCCTCTTCCCTCACGTTCAAAACGACGTCAGATTCCTCCGGCAGCTATACAAAGGCAAGCGCCCGAAACACCGGTAGCAGCATGGCAACTAATTATACCGTAACGGTTAAGTACCAAAATACAACCGCCAAAGCCAAAGACATTTTCCATTATTTCGGCTTCTTTGCCGGTGTACATTACGGTTCCAAAAAAAACCATGGGCTGGTGGCAACCTGCGAGATTACAATCGAAACGGTCACGACCAATAGCAGCGTCGCCTCGAAGATCAATTTCGATCAGAGCAACGCGAGAACGACCGTGGTAGGCAAAAGCAATCTTCAATCGGCGACCTATCCCAAAGACAATTTTTTCCCGGATACCGGCTGGGGCTCTCTTACCACAGACCAGCAAAGTTCCATTACCAGTATCAGTAACTCCACCTGCAACAACGACAAAACATGGTCCGCCAACCGTCTTTCGGTCCAACAGCTCTCCGAAACAAAGCTACAGATTTTTTCCAGTAAAAATCTGTCAGCCAACAGTCTTGGGCGCGCTGCCTACACACCCTTTACTGTTCCGATTACCGTTCCTGCCTATACGAAAAGAACCTATTATTTAACCTTTGAAATTACCTATAACCGGAACGCCAGCGGATCGGGCGCGGGATTTTTCGCAGAGCTGATCGCGGGCGATGCTCCGAGTGCCTTTAACACAAACAGCAATGCGGATAAGACGGGAAACACTCAGCTGCGCGTATATTCCACCAGCGGCAATACCCATTCGGGAACGGTGGTGGTGCGCGTGGAGCTGAATAACACTACCGCCGCCGCAAAAACTTATGAGCAGAGCTATGTGTTCTTTGCCGGATACAGAAATGTTGGCGCGTACAAACCGACCCCGGGATTTCAGCTGGAACTGAAAAATGTCGGTTACAACCAGTGCGAGGACACTTACAGCGTCACAAAAAATGCACAGAACTGCACCATCAGCGTAGCATCGTCCGTTTCCGCTTTCACACAGCTCACGGCGACCGTGACTCCGAAAGAGGGGTACAGCCGGCCGAGTGCCGTGACTGTGACGGTCGATGGAAAGACGCTTGCCACCTCAAAGTACACTTACAACAAGAGCACCGGAGCGATCACAATCCCGATGGACTACGTCAGAGGCGCGATCTGCATTTCGGCGCAGGGTGTAGCGAATCAGTACACCGTGACTTTTGACGCCAACGGCGGCACGGTCGATACCAAGACCATGACCGTGACCTATGGGGACACCTATGGCACTCTGCCGACGCCGACTCGCCCGGGGTACAAATTTTGGGGCTGGACCTACAGTCCGACCGGCAAAACGGACGGTGAAGGTGCTTTGAAGAAGACCGATAGAGTATGGACAGCCAGAAATTATACGCTCTACGCCCAGTGGTTTCTGGATCACGGATTTCACAAGGTATGCGAGGGCCAGTGGCAGGAATCGAATTGCACCGATTGCGTACACGAAAGTATCCTGACATGGAAAGGATGGGACGGCACGGACGCGATCTCCTACGATGAAAGCGGCGTTGCTTACATCGCTATGACAGAAGACTTCTCACTCAGCGCTCCCCTTGTCGTGGACCAAGGAAAAACGCTCTATCTCTGCTTGAATGGGAAGATTCTGACGGGCAGAATCATTGTGAACGGTACCCTCGGGCTCTGCAACTGCCAGGGACGTGGTGAAGTCTCTTCCTCCAACAGTAGCGTGATTACAGTGAATAGCACCGGCGTGCTGAACTATTACAATGGTTGGTTGAACGGCGGCACAGGGGAGAACGTACCATTGTACGTAAACGAAAACGGTGTAGTAAACCTCTACAGTGCTCTCAAAATTACCGCATCTGACACCTGCGACTACGAAGTCCGCGGCAACAGTCCGGGCTTTCTCCACATTTGTACCAAGCTGGATACCGCGAGGAAGCCGATCCGCGTCAATTTCGGCACGGCGGATAGCGTGAGTCTGTCAACCCACAATCAGGTGATCGTCACGACCGGCTGGTCCGACTACATGAGCCACGCAACCCCGACAGATTATTTCATTCCGCCTACAAACAGAAATGCAAAAGTCGAGCTGTTCGTGGATCCGGAGACGGGGCGCGGCGAGCTGGTTCTGCGGCTACTGCGCGTCACTTTAAGCGACGACAGCTCAGCCATCTATCATCTCAAATACAGAGGCGGAACGTTCAACAGCGGCACCACCCTGCCCAGCCGAACCCGCACCGGGTATACGTTTGACGGGTGGTACACCGCCGAAACCGGCGGCGAGAAGGTCACAACCGCCACCGCGTTCACCGACGATGCCACGCTCTACCCCCGCTTTGTAGCCAACACCTACACCGTGCGCTTTGACATAAACTACACGGGCGGCACCCATCCGGCAAGTCAGGATGTGACCTACGACAGCGCCTACGGCGCCTTGCCGGCACCCACCCGCACAGGCTATACTTTCCTTGGGTGGTATACAACAGCGACCGGCGGCACCAAGGTGGAGAGCACCACCTTGGTGAGCAGAACCGTCTCTCACACGCTCTATGCGCACTGGGAGGTTCTGGAGATTGTCCGCGTCGACATTACCTGGGGCGCGATGGAATTTACCTATTACGACGGCGACTGGAATCCCGAAAAGCACGAATATGAAAACGGCTTCTGGGCTCCAAGCGCAACAAACGGTAACGGGATCACCGTGAAAAACACGGGAACCGTATCCGTCAGTGTACAATTTACCTATACGCAGACAAATACAGCGGTGAGCGCGAGCTTTCTGGACGATACTCAGGCAACGATTACCGCGCCGGTTGCGCTTTCTGCGGGAAGCCAAAAACAGGTGTGGGTATCTCTGCACGGAAAGCCGGCGAAATCCATGACCGGAGAAATTCTCGGCAGCGTCACAGTCAAAATCGGAGGGGGTGGAACAACATGAATTCAGAAAAAGAAAATCAAGAACGCAAAGGCAAGGACAAACGATTGCTTTTGCTCCTGCTGCTTTTGTTGCTGATTACGATCATCGCGGTGTCCGTCAGCATTTGGGCGATTTGTTTTCGGGAAAAAACGCCGGTGCTTTCCCCCGATTACGCCCCCAAAGAAACCGAGAAAAACGCGGAGCCGATCGGGGACGACGGCGACAAAAAGCTTGACCAGCCAAAGGGCGGCGGAGCCGTAAATATAACCTATGCGAAAGAGGTCAGCATCAGTCTTTCGGGAAAAAACGCGCGCCTGTTATTTGCCAATCCGACAAAGTCCAATCAGGATATGGTGCTTCAGCTTGTGATAGACGAGACAGTAATTTTGCAGTCAGGCAGACTGACGCCGGGCAACAAAGTGTCCACCCTGGACCTTTTGGACGGGATGGAAAAACGCCTTGCAAAAGGCGGTTATCACGGAAAGTTCGTAGTGCTGTATTATGACCGCGTAAGCGGCGAAAAGGCGATGGTCAATACGGAAATTCCCGTCACCGTCACAGTAGAGGATTGATTGCATTTTCCCGCGCAAGCGGTGTGCATATAGAAACAGAATCATAGAAAGGAGTTTTCACGATGAAAACCACAATGAGAGTTTTAACCACGTTTCTCGCACTCTTTCTCGCTCTGACGCCGGTCACGGTGTTTGCGGCAAGCGATACGCTGACGGAGAAGGACGAAAGTCACAACATTGACGTTCAGGCAAAATATGTAGACGGCGCCGTAACGCCGGACGTTTACAGCATGGATGTTGTGTGGGGTGCCATGCAGTTCACTTACGAGACGTCCGGTACAAGAGAATGGGATCCTTCCTCCCATGAATATACCGGAACCATTGCAGGCGCGTGGACGGCAACCGGAAACACCGTCACCGTGACCAATCATTCCAACAAAGCGGTTACCGTGGTTTTTGCCTATGCAAAATCCACCGATTTTGACGGCATCAACGGGGAATTCAGTGTGCCTTCAGAAACGCTTTCCGCCGGCGTGGAGGGGGATGTGAACGGTGCGGACAGCGTGAGTACCACACTGACGCTTTCGGGCACGCTTGCAAGCAACGTGACCGAATTCCGAAAAATCGGGTTTATCACAATTGCACTTCAGTAATTCAAATATTCAAAAGTAATCCAAATATTCAAAAAATTGAATCGCAAGAAAGGAATTTATGATGAAAAAATTAGGGGTTGTTCTTCTCACGCTCGCACTGCTTTGTGCTCTGCCGGTCACCGCATTTGCAGCAACCGGTCTTAACACTACCACCAACAATACGGATTCGGCTGTTGTAAAAGGGACTTATGTGGCAGGTGGCACTTCTGCAATCGTTTACAGCGTGGACATCACTTGGGGCAGTATGGAATTTACTTATACCGATGCTTCTGAGGGAACATGGGATCCGACAAATCATTCCTATACCGGTTCTGCGGAAGCAACGTGGACATGTGCGGATGGTGCAAATGAAATTACGGTTACTAATCATTCCAATGCTCCCGTAAGTGCTACGCTCAGCTATCAGGCGGCGGAAAACTATACTACGATCAATGGCACTTTTGACGAAGAACTGTTAGAACTGGATAGTGCTGCCGGTACTACCAGAACAAACGCGCCCACAAAGACAACCAAGCTCACGTTGGACGGCGCACTTCCCAAAGATACTTCCGGCGCCACCATCGGAACGGTAACCGTAACGCTCGGAAATTAAATTATTTCAGTCGTGCAGATCACGCAATTCGTGTGGTCTGCCAACAAATGCGATTCCCATGGATCACCGCCCATTCGGGGGAAATGAACGGTGATTCATGGGAATTTTCTGTCTGTGGAAGATAAGATCTTTCTGTGTATGCTTGCGGGGGAACGCTTGGGGTGGGGGGGATGTCGGAATTCAAGGACGGACGGCGTGCGAATTCCAAAACCGCTTGACAATAAACTGTCACCCCAAGCGAGACGGCACCAAAACGATGCACTATTTTTCTAAGCTTTGCGAGGCAATGCATCTTCTTTGCGCGGATTATAATCAACAAAATCAGGCGACGAAGTGATCCCGTTCGCCCCTTGTAAATAGAATATGCAAAAAATCCTGCACGAAGACCGTGCAGGATTTTTTTCTGTCTGCTTTGAAAAATGCTCTTTCAAAACGGAATTTTTTGCAAAAGCAGAAATCAAGTCTCTATTTGGTTGTTACAAATTTATCGTAGAATCATCCATTCTGCGACAGGGGAAAATGAGGTTAAATTTTCGTAAATTTACTTCTTATTAAAATTATTATAACCCACACGTTATAAATTGTCAATAGAAAATGTCGAATTTAGGACAAAAACACAGATTTTATGAGGCAAAATACACGCCCTTTACATTTTTTATCTTTTCCGTTTTCCTTTTGCACACATTCCCAAACCGCACTATAATGGAGGAGAGCTATAAAGCGTCAAATCAGGCGTCAAATTCAAGTGAATCGTACAGGAGGAATCATCATGTCAAGACGAGGGGAAAACATTATCCGACGCAAAGACGGACGATGGGAAGGGCGGTATTACGCACGCATTTGCGATGGAAAAAACAAACGGCATTCCGTATACGGACATACTTATTCTGAAGTAAAAAAGAAGCTGGCACAGAAAAAAAGAGAATCACAGCAATCGGATACTTTCTCGGAAATGAACGTAGCACAACTGATGTCGCAATGGTTGGAAAGCAAATATAAAGTTGTAAAGCATTCCACTTACAACAAGTACAGAAATTTGATTGAAAATCATATTTTGCCGCGGCTCGGTCATGAAAACGTGAGTTCCTTAAATGCGGAAACCATTCGTACCTATCTTACAGCGGAGCTTGCCGGAGGAAATTGTTTGACAAAAAAAGGCGTCTCATTTTCTACGGCCCGTGATCTATGCGTGGTTCTGAAAAGTGCAATGAAATATGGCGAGAGGGGGATTGCTTATCCGACTTCCTTGTTTTCTGCCGTTCTACACGGTTCCTGTAAAAAAACGATACAAACTCTGACTTTGCAAGAGCAGAAAATATTAGAACAATTCCTTTTGTATGATTTAAATGAAAAAAAGTTAGGGATTCTTTTGTGTCTGCATATGGGACTCCGAATCGGAGAGATCTGCGCACTGAAATGGAATCAAATTTCAATAGATGCCCGCACAGTTCGCATTGTTTCCACGATGCAGAGAATCCAGAATCCAAACAGAGGGACACCCAAGACATGGATTACAGTTACAGAGCCGAAAAGCAAAAGTTCCATCCGCACGATTCCCATATCGGATGCTTTGTTGCCGTTGATTCAGAAATTTGCACCACAAAATCCAGATTGTTATGTGCTCACCGGCAGCGACAGTCGCTACATTGAACCGAGAAATTTGGAATATACGTTTCAAAAGTATCTTGTACAATGTTATTTACCCCAAGTTCATTTTCATACGCTTCGGCATACCTTTGCTACCAGATGTATGGAACAGAATTTTGATATAAAAAGTCTGTGTGAAATTTTGGGACATTCCAGTACCAAAATTACAATGGATCGCTATGTACATCCGACATTTTTGCAAAAACAGCTCCAAATGAACCGATTGACTTTTTAGGTGTCATCCAAAGGTGTCAGAACGAAAACATACAGGTACCATGTTCTTTGCTTCCCCCCTGTCGCAGAATGGATGATTCTACGATAGACAACGGCTGATTGTGTCTGTTCTGCCTTCTATAAGCGCCGGCGTCCTGGACCAAGGCTTGTGATTGCAAGAGGATGGGGTTCGTTTTTCGCGTTTTGACGTATATTTTACAGAAGGATGTGATGGAATGGAAACATTTTCTTTTGAAGAAGAAAATCCGATGCTTCATGCACAGGCGCAACCACAGCCGCAGTCACAGGAGCCGATTCCGCAACAGCCGGAGATGCGTCCGGTGCAAGAGGTACTTTTGACGGAAAATGTAACGGAAATTTTGCCGGCAGACACGGACGCGCCTGCTATACGGTCGGACGATCTTGCACAGATGCGCGAAATCTGCGATATGCCGGAGTTAAATGCAGATATGCAGACGGAAGTACCAAAGCAACAAGTGCCGGAATTGATGCCGGAGGAAGCCCCAACGGCAACGGATCTTTCGGGTGTCATGACTTCCCCGATGCCGCCGTTTTCACCGGATTTTGTTTCCAAACAACCGCAGTCATTTCAGTCGTACAGAGTGTATCGCTTTTTGGATGAGTTTCGCAAAACACACTGCCCGGGCTCTGGAGAACCGCATGCGCTCTATGAACAGTGGACGGTTTCAGAGGCGGGCAAAACGTACCTTGTACGCCGCTATATACAAACCACGGGAGCCTTTTTTGCGAATTTTCGGGAGCTTTACGAAAATGAAATGTTAAAAAGACTACTTTTTGAGGTGCTGTGGCCGATAGAAATTTCCGAATGGGATGAAAACGGAGATTTTTGGTGTCTGTTGCCGGCACCCGATCCGGATTTCGTTCCGCTGAGTACATGCATTTTCCCAAAGCAAAAAAAGATTTCGGCAAAATACACGACAGATCTGTGCATTTCTTTCGTTACTTTTTTATGCAAATGCCAAAATGAAAAAGTGCAGAAGTTTTTGAAATATTTTAATCCGGAAGAAATCTTTCTGGATGTTACCAAAGGGCGGGTGTATTTCACCGGGTTTGATCAGATCATAGACCAAAGAATTACACAGGAAGCGGCGCAGGAAATCATCCTGCACAATCAGCAACAGGCGCGGACGTTCCTTTTGGAACGGTTTATGCCGCCGGATTTTTTAGAACAGGAAATTTTACCGAAGCTTGAGGATTTGAATTACTATGCTGCGCTGTTTTCTTGCCTTTTGCTTTTACGGTGCCATCCTTACGAGGGATTGCGGTGGGCGAAGATCGGATATCTTCTCCCGAAAGATGCGATGGCACTGTATGGAACCGACAGACGCTTCTTGTTCGATCAAACGGATACTTCCAACGGACCGGTTCCCGATCTGCACGATGTTCCGACCTACCTGTGGAGAATGTTACCGCAACGTGTGCAGATGCTGTTTACAAACAGCTTTTCCCGCGTCGGTGCAAGTGCGCCGGATACAATTGCTTGGCTGAAAGGATTGATTGATCTCAGATGCGTTACCTATTTCTGCCCTTGCGGAAATGTGGTGATAAATTCGGAGAATCGCGGAAAATTACAGTGCAATCTCTGTAAATCGGAAGTGTCGTTGCCGTTGCAGATTACATTTTCGGATACATCGGTTTATCGGTTGTCCAGTCAGATGCTTCTGTACTACGGGCAATTTGATCCGACATGCGCCGATTTCCGATACGCGATGCCCGTATGTCGGATCCGGACACAGAAAAGCACCGGTGCATTCGGGGTGGAGAGCCTAGTGCAAAATGCGAAAAATGGTTGGACTGTTTGGGTAAAAGACGACCGCGGAGAGGAAAAAATGCTGGAGACAGGACAACCGTGCCCGATACGCAAGGGATTTCGGGTTTATGTCAACCAATACGAAGCATTTATCAATTAAAAATAACTGCATAGCAGAAAAACGGAGGAAGACATATGGCAGAGTTGAAAGTCGGAGATGTTGTAAGGACAACCGCGGATGCCCCGCAGGGTGAAGTGAACCTTGCGGAGGTAAAAATTCTAAGTAAGTTGGGCGAAGGCGGACAAGGTTGGGTTTACAAGGTCGAATACCAAGGAAAGCCGATGGCGCTGAAATGGTATAAGGATTGCGGAAATGATCCGCAGGCATTTTACAAAAACGTACAGCGCAATGTCAAGCGCGGCGCGCCCGCACCGGTATTTCTGTGGCCGAAAGCTATCACCGAACAGACAAACGGTTCGTTTGGGTATGTGATGGAGTTACGCCCGCAGGGATTTTGCGAACTGTCCGAGTTTCTTTTGGCAAAAGCAAAATTTTCAAACTTCCGGGTGGAAGTGGAATCCTGTATTCAGGTGGTTAATGCATTCCGCATTTTGCACAATGAAGGCTTGAGTTATCAGGATTTAAACGACGGCAACTTTTTTATCAATCCGACAACGGGCGCGGTGCTGATTGCCGATAACGATAACGTTGCGCCGAATAAGACCAATATGGGGATTGTCGGAAAGCCCCGTTATATGGCGCCGGAAATTGTTTTAGGAAAAAATATGCCGGATACGCAGAGCGACCGGTTTTCTTTGGCAATTATACTGTTTACCATGCTTTGTCTGGGGCATCCCTTGGAAGGAAAGAAATGGGCGGCAACTTGCCAGACGCCGAAAGAAGCCGAGCGTTTGTACGGTAGCGAACCGTTGTTCGTTTTTGATAAAAAAGACACGTCCAACCGCCCGATTCCGGAACAGGTGAATGTTTTGAACCGTTGGAAGTATCTTCCGGATTATATTCAGAATCTGTTCTATACTTCCTTCAACGAAGACGCGTTTATCAATCCGATGAAGCGTGTGAAAGAGCTGGAATGGCTGAAAGCGTTCACCCGTTTCCGGAGCGAGATTGTGCCCTGCGCATGCGGCAATGAAGTGTTCATTCAAAATGCGTCATCTACGGTTTGTGAGGAATGCAAAAAAATGGTGAACATCACGCATCGTATTCAGTTTTTGGATTACGCAATGGCAGTATCCAAAGGGGCGCGCGTTTATCGGTGTCAGTTGGGGATCTGCAATGCGGATGAAGCGTTGATGCCCATTGCGCTTGTGGTTGCAAAGGGGACGGATCCGAATGTATTGGGATTAAAAAATATGACCAAGCAAATTTGGGAGGCGCAAACGCCAAGCGGCAAAATCAATCGTGTAGAACCCGGAAATGTAGTGCCGTTCCTTGCCGGAATCAAGATCAAAGTGTTTGGTCATACGTTTGAATTGAAGTGATGAAAAAATGAAGAAGAATGCAAGAGTAATATTGATGAAATGTGCGCGGGACGGAAGAATGTCTGGTATCCGCATGGAAGAACGGTCAAATGGTTGGTATTATACCTGGGCATTTCCGATTAAAGAAACCGTCGCTTCCAAAGAGGGATTTGACAATACCAAAATCAGCGGCTCTTTTCACCGCGGCGAGGAGTATCAGGGATGTCCGTATTGCGGCAATACCGGATATGTCCGATGCGGTCGTTGTCACAAACTGACTTGCTGGGATAGTCGGGAAGATTTTCATTGTCAGTGGTGCGGGAACCAAGGCAAAGTGACCGGCACAATCACGGAACTGGACGCCGGACAGAATTATTAAGGATTTATCCTATTTTACTCTAAACTAAGAAAGGAATCTGAAAAAAGAGAGATCAAAGGAGAATAAGGATGCCAAAAGCGGAAGACGTATTACCAGTTTTAAGAAAAATATTACCGGTGATTTTTGTTTTGGACACTTCCAGTGGTATGGCAGGAGAAAAAATTGTAAAAGCCAATGAAGTGATGCGAGAAATATTGGATATTCTGAAAAAGTGCTCTGCCCGCAATGCGGATGTGGTTTTTGAAGTTAACGTGTTATCTTTTTCCACGGAAGCAAAGTGGTATTTTCCCCAGTTAGTTGCACCGGAGGATTACCATTTGGACAATCTGTGTGCAGAAGGTGAGGCGAATTTAGGGAATGCGCTGAAAGAACTCAACGATAAACTTTCTTGTTCCTCCATGCTGATTAGTCCCGCAGGATTTCGTCCCCCAATTATTTTCTTTATAAGCGACGGTATTCTGAGCGATCATTGGGAAGAGGCGCTGTTGGAAATCAATCAGAACAACGAATGGTTTAAGATCGCAACCAAAATTGCGATTGCTGTCGGAGAGGACGCGGATAGAGATGTATTGGCACAGGTGCTTGGATGGCTACATAAAGATGGAAAAATTATGCCGTACGAGCAAGCGGTAATTGCCCCCAATGATATGGAGGTATCGAGAATAACATTGCCTTTGATCACTTGCCCTTTTTGGGAGCAGCTTTTTGGGCGTGACTTAAATACCTTACCTTATGATAGCGCGAACCCATATAGTTCTATCGCAAAATTAATAATCGAAAATTATATAACCATATAACAAAAAGGAGAATAATTATGCCAAATACAGATGCAATACCGACTGCAAGAAAGGTATTACCGATTATCTATGTGCTGGACACGTCCGGCAGTATGGCAGGAGAAAAAATTGCCAAAGTAAACGAGGCAATGAGCGAAACCTTTGAGGTTTTGAAAGAAGTTGCTGCCAATAATGCAGATGCGGAAATCAAAGTCAATGTGTTATCTTTTTCTTCAGGCGCGGAGTGGATCTATCCGTCTTTGATTTCACTGGAGGATTATTATTGGAACGATTTAACGGCAGGCGGTCTGACGGATCTCGGTGAAGCGCTGAAAGAACTGGATGACAAGCTATCCCGATCCTCTATGCTGGTCAGTTCCACAGGATTTAATGTTCCGGTCATTTTGTTTATGAGCGACGGTGCGCCAAATGATAACTGGGAAAAGGCGTTATTGGAAATCAATCAGAACAATCGGTGGTTCAGAGCGGCAACTAAAATTGCGATTGCTGTCGGAGAGGACGCGGATAGAGATGTATTGGAGCATGTGGTTGGATGGCTACACAAAGATGGAAAAATTGTGCCGAGTCCGGAAGCGGTGATTCAAACTAATGATATGGCGACATTAAAAAAGTTAATCAAGGTAATGTCGGTTGCGGGAAGTATACTTAACGGTCAAAGTCGCCCAGTCAGTAAGGGTGATAATGCGAAAGAAATCATGGATCGGGCAATCGTGGATGTACAGCTTGGCGGGAAAGATGCGTTGACGCCAAAACCGGCGCCGGCACCGTCACCGGCGGATAGTTTCAACAAAGAGGATGCTTGGGATAACGATGACAGTACCGATTGGACATAATCTGTATAGGAAAGAGGGATTGCAATGGGTTTTTGGGGAAAAAAGCCGAAAGATACTCCGCCTGCGCAGCCGAGACAGCCTGTGCGTGGTGCAGAAGAAAAAGGAAATCCGCGTAGTCCGCAGACAACTCCGCAGCCGGTTGTGAATGTGCCGGAGTTCTATTCGGTGGAGCCGGAACTGCAACCGTATTTATCTTATCCCCGCCCTGTGATGCCGGCTCTATCCGGCAGTCCCTTGCAAAATTTCCAACCGCGGATTCCCGCCTATGAAGTGTTTTCGCAAAGTGTGATCGGTCAGCGGCATATCAACGAAGGCATGGAAAAGGAGGATAACTGCGGGGTTTGGACAGATCCCGATAACGGAGTCTGGGCATTTGCTTTGGGAGACGGACACGGAGATCCGAACTGTGTACGCAGTAAGACCGGATCGGATTTGGTGTCGCAGATCGCGATTCAGAAACTGCGGGAGCTTGCGGAAGGATTGCACTGTGAAAATCGCACGGCGCTGTTGTTGCAGAAAGATTGGCAGGAATTCTTCCTGCGGCAGGTGATTCTCAGTATCCAAACCGAATGGGATCGGGCTGTGTTGCAAGATTTACAGGCAAGACCATTGACGGAGGCGGAATGGGCGCAGTGTGATGTTTATTTGGAAAGCTATCGCAAAGGAGAAGCGCTGGAGCATTTGTACGGTACAACGCTGATTGCGGGGCTTGCGACAAGAGAGTACTTGGTTTTGTTACAGCAGGGAGATGGGCGTTGCGATGTGTTTCATGCGGATGGAAGTGTGGATCAGCCCATCCCGTGGGACGACGATTGCGTCGGAAATGCTACCACTTCCATGTGTCAGCCGGATACATGGAAACGGTGCCGTTATTGCGTTATAGATTTGCACAAAGATCCGGTGGTTGCCTGTTTTGCGGGCAGTGATGGTGTGGAGGACTCGTTCCGGACGATGGACGATGTACATACCTATTACCGGAGTCTGCTTTTGTATACCCTCGATCATGGGGTAGCGGGGCTGGAGCGATACCTTGCGACGGAGCTGACGCGGTTGAATCAGGCGGGAAGTATGGATGATACGACCGTAGTCGGGATCGTAGATCTCGCGGCGGCGCAGTCCTTGCGCGGGATTTATAATCGGCGGAATGAAGCGTATCGGCTGTTGAATATTTGGGATCATGCCGATGAGGCGTTGCGGTCCAAGGAAGGGCGCAAAACGTTTCTTTTTCAGAAGTATGCAGAAGCCAAACAGCGGTTTGATTCTTTACAGCAGAAGCAGGCGGATATTTTCCGCTATTACCATGCCGAACAGTTTCTCAACAAAATGGGGCAGGCAGATTTTGCTTCCCAAAACATCATCGGAGAAGAATACAACGCGGCAAGAGGAATTTTGGAAAGTTGGTTAAATGGCAACGCACATTTGCAAGGAAAACGGGAGGAATATCTTGCGGCACAAAGCGAATGTGAAAAATGGGAAAGTGAATATCGGGATTGTTGCCGTCAATATGTAGGATTACAGCGGGAAAAAGCAATGGCGGTAAGAGATTTTGAAGCATTATTTGCGCAACCTCACATTCCGCAGAACGACCGATGATGACGGACAGATACTATTATACTACGCTGAATTCGGAAGAAAAAAAAGCGTACAAGAGTCTGTATCTTGCCATGTCTGCTTATGAAAAAGCGGCGGTTGTACAAAAGCCGCTGTTAAAGAAAATCGATGTGCGGAAAGTAATCTTCAGTGTCAACATGGATCATCCGCTTCTGTATTATGTGGATTTCGGAAATCTCCGCTGTGCCGTAAGAGCCAGTGTGATTTCCTTTGAAATTGCGTATTATTTCCGGAAAGAAGATGCCGCAACGCTCCAGACGGAGATTCAGAAAGTGCTGTCGAAGATTCTTGGCAAAATCACGGGGCGTAATGTGTACGAAACAGTTTGTTCTGCACATGATGTATTGGTCCGCAATGTTTTGTATGATACCAAAGCTTTACAGAACATTCAGTCTGTACTTTTGCGTAGCAATACCATTCTCGGCGTCTTGTTTTATAAAACGGCAGTTTGTGAGGGGATTGCAAAGACATTCAAATATATTTTGAATCTGCGGGAAATTCCCTGCCTTGTCGCAGTTGGAAAAGCCATTGGCACACAGCAGAGTGCAAACGCTTCCGACCTGCACGCATGGAATCTGGTGCGAGTGGATGGAAAAAATTTTGGCGTGGATGTTACATGGGACATTAACCTTTCCCAAAAACAACTGATTCGGCACGATTATCTGCTTTTGCCGGATTCTATGATGCAAAAGGATCATCAGAATACCGTATCCGTTCCGCGCTGTGTGACGGAGGGAGAGGATTTTCTTTCTCAAAATGGGTTGACGTTTCGGGAGGAGAAACAAATCTTTGCCCATGTAGCAAGCCGACAGCAATCCGGGAACCGCGCGGCGGAGTTCCGGTTTTTATCCCAAACGCCAGATCCGTATCAGACGGTATGCGATACAGCGGGAAAGGCACTTGCGCAAAACGCACATTTTCAGAATTGCACATCCTATCGTGTGACATATAACCGTCCACAGGATGTTTTTGGAATTGAGTGGTAAGCTGGATTGTATATTTCGAAAGAAAAAGGCTTGAAACAGGAATGAATAAGCAGGAAAAGAAGAAAATCTCGGATGCGCTGAAAGAGATCTATAAACGCAAGGGCGACGAGATTCTGCAGAGTAAAAAGGTTGTTTTGGCATGTTTAAAGGATGAAA
>ERZ808278.529-NODE-529-length-23957-cov-3.253995_pt1 | contig 23957 bp, 38 predicted proteins | sample MGYA00521239_ERZ808278 | MGnify/ENA primary metagenome ERZ808278 (study PRJEB31516, sample SAMN03275600) | gut metagenome | biome: mammalia-associated habitat; material: feces | host: Papio cynocephalus | place: Kenya | collected 2012-07-17 ... | reverse complement strand
CATTTTTAAAGGTATAGACCTGAATGACGCTTTTTATGAAAATGTGCTCAATCGTTATTGCATATTGCTTGCAGAATGTGACGAACATTCGGCAGAAATAAAGCAACAACAAGCAATGATATTCAATATCGACCAAAATCATAGCGAAATGAGCATTCAAGAATATTACGGCATACGCAATGAAATGGTGAAAACGCTGAATAAAACAGAAGGATTGTTGACTTCAAAACGCAATCAGCTTTTGGCGATTGAAAAGGAAAACCTTCTCACAGCTCAGGCAAAGCTTAGAGCCGTGCCGAAACAAAACAAAGAAAAGCAGCTTTCGGCCATTGAAGAATTCAGAAGGAAATACAGCTGATGTTTGAACCAAAGTTAGCGAATAAAGTAATAGACTTTATAGAACTTCTGAAACTTACAGGCGATTTCTACGGGCAACCCATGAAGCTTATGCCTTGGCAGAAAGAAGTTATCAGCAATGTTTACGGCACGGTAAACGAAAACGGTCACAGGCAGTACAAATATGCATATTTGGAGATACCTAAAAAAAACTCCAAAACCGAAACTATAGGCGCTCTGAGTGTTTACCACTTATTCAACGATGAACCGGGCGGACAAATTTATTGTTGCGCTGCGGACAGAGAGCAAGCCTCGCTGGTTTACATGGCTGCCAAATCAAAGATAGAGCAAGACCCTTATCTTTCGACTTTTTTTCATATTATTGACAGTAAGAAAACGATAATTAACCCGGAAACAGGCACATTCTTAAAAGTGCTTTCGGCCGAAAGCTACACAAAGCACGGATTAAACCCAACGGTAATCATATTTGATGAACTTCACGCACAGCCGAACCGCAATTTGTGGGACGTAATGACCTTCGGCAGCGGTGCATCACGAAAAGAACAGCTTATATGGATAATCACCACAGCGGGGGATGACCCCGACCGCAAAAGTATAGGCTGGGAGCAGCACGAATATTCGTTAAAAGTTCAGAACGGCGAAATAACAGACCCAGCCCGATACGTCAAAATATACGCTGCCGACCCTAATGACGATATTTTTTCGGAGGAAACGTGGAAAAAAGCAAACCCGTCATTAGGGACTACCATAGACATTGAAAATGTAAGAGCCGAAGCGCTTGCCGCCAAAAACTCAATGAGTGCCGAAAAACTTTTTCGCTGGCTCAGGCTCAACCAATGGGTGCAGCTTAAACGTATAGGATGGCTCCCTATAACATTATGGGATGATACCGAAGCGAATTTTGCATTGGAAGATATGAAGGGCAGGGAATGTTATGTTGGTGTTGACCTTTCTTCCACAACAGACCTTACGGGCATAGCTTTGTTATTCCCGGGCGCAAAATGGCGGTTTTGTTTAAGGGCTTTTATTCCATATGACAACATGAAAGAGCGAGAACAACGAGACCATGTGCCGTTTAGTGAATGGGTAGAAAAGGGTTACATCACAGCTACAAATGGAAGTGTTGTCGATTTTGCCTATCTTGCTTCTTATCTTTCGTCTCTTAATATGCGCTTCAAGGTAAAATACTTTTGTGCTGACCCCTACAAGCTTAATTATCTCAGGCAATGGCTTCCGACGGAGCCGGACGCAAAATTTATAGAAATAAAGCAGAATATAGCTGGCATGTCTCCGGCAATGCAGGAGCTTGAGAGACTGTTCCGAGCCGGAGAAATAGAGCACGAACACAACCCAATGGGGCGCTGGTGTTTCGGCAACGTTATAGTGGCAGCGGACGGCAACGAAAACATAAAACCGATGAAAAATAAATCTATTGACCGCATAGACCCCATAGACGCACTTGTTGACGCAATGGCTGCGGCCATAAGGTTAGAACAAAAAAGGTCAGTTTATGAAAATCGAGGAGTAAGGATGATTTAATGGGATTGTTTGATTTTTTTAAAAAGAAAAAGGTTAAGAATAGTGCGGCTGCACCTATGACAAATGATGCATGGATTAATTATCTAACAAGTCGAGGATATCAGTGTTCGACCGAAAAGGCATTGCAAGTGGCAGCAGTGTTTCGCTGTATAGACATTATTTCAAAAACAATGGCCACATTGCCGTTTAACCTTTACAAAACCACAAAGAATGGTGAAGAAAAGGCAAAAGAACACAGACTTCACCGACTTCTTTATGCCCAGCCGAATAAATACACTACCCGTTACGAGTTTATGCAAATGGGCATAGCAAACCTTCTTCTCACAAGAGGAATGTTTGTAAAAATAGAGCGGGATAAAAACGGTTTCATAAAGGCTCTTTGGAATATTCCCACGAATAATTGCTCTCAAATTTACATCAATTCCGCAACGCATGAGCGTTATGTTTATGTCACAACAGACGAAGGACAGCAAGAAACCCTGTATGAGGACGAATTTATGTTCATTCCTTCATTTAAGTTCTCCAGCAACGTAAACAGCGAGGACCCTATGTACATTGCCGCAAATGTTTTAGGGCTTGTTAATTCGGCTGACAGAATGAGTAAAGCCTCTTTTAACGGCGACCACCCCGGCGGTTACATAACATACCCGGGAGGGCTCAGTGAGGACGCATATGAACGTCTGAAAACTTCTTTCAATGAAAACTATGCAGGTGCGCAGAACGCAGGAAAATTCATGCTTTTGGAAGAGGGCGGGTCAGCTAAGCAGTTTGAGGTTGACATGGAGAAAATGCAAGTTCTTGAAACAAAGAAATTTCTCATATCCGAAGTTTGCCGCATATTCGGCGTGCCTCCGCATATGTGTATGGACATGGAACACGCCACATTTTCCAACATTGAGCAACAGAGCCTTGAATTTGTTCGAGACTGCATAAACACCTACTGCGTAAGGTTGGAGCAGGCTTTTTATAAAGACTGCTTGACCGAAAGAGAAAAAGATATATACTTTTTCAAATTCAACTTGAATTCACTGCTCAGAGGCGATACAGCCACAAGAACGCAATATTACCACACCATGAGGCAGGACGGCATTATGAATGCGGACGAAATAAGAGAGCTTGAGGACATGAACAAAATTGATGGCGGTATAGGACAGGTTTATTGCATTAACGGCAATATGATACCGTTGTCCTCCGTTCCTGAAAATATACCCAAAGGAGCTATGAACAAAAATGCAAAATAAAAAGTTTTGGAACTTTACTCAGAGTGAAAATATATCGTCACTGTACCTTTACGGCGAAATAGCAAGCGAAACATGGTACGGTGACGAGGTCACTCCCTTGGAATTTGCCAAAGAGCTTAATGAATGCAGCGGAGATTTAAATGTTTATATATTTTCCCCTGGCGGTGATGTATTTGCAGGGTTTGCGATATATACAATGCTAAATCGTTATGAAGGGCATGTGAATGTATTTATAGACGGTTTGGCGGCTTCTGCGGCTTCTGTGGTGGCAATGGCGGGAGATAATATATATATTCCCGAAAATGCAACAATGATGATACATAACGCATGGGGTGTTATTGCCGGAAATAAATTTGAAGTTGAGGATTTTAGGAATCAGCTTGAGCTTATTGACGAACAAATATCACAGGTATACGCAGCACGAACTGGCAAAGACATTGAAGAAATAAAACAGCTTATGAATGCCGAAACATGGATGAACGGCAGCGAAGCAGTAAACTTAGGCTTTGCAACCGCACTTACTGAAAATAAAAAGATAGCAGCGAAAATTGATTTATCGGTTTTTGACAGCTACAAACACGCACCTGATAAAGGTGCTTTTTTAATGCCTGATGTAGCGGAGGAGCATTCCGAGCCGCTTGCAGATATGAAGCCCGAAATCAATGATGGAGGCAGTGCGCTTGTTGAACAGCGCAAAATGTTCAACGAAACAAAGAAAAAAATGTATGAGGTGATCAGTAAATGACTTTGGTCGAAATGAAGCAGCAGAGGGCAACCCTCTACAACTCCATGAAAGAACTCATGGAAAAATATGACGGTAAGGAAATGGAAGCGCTGGACAAAGAACAGTACGCAAATATGGATAAAGAATTTGACAGCCTTACCGAAAGAATTAACAACGCAGAAAAACAGTTGCAGCGTGAAAGACTTGTAGGCGAAGCCAATGACAAGGAAGAAAGAAAAGCGGATATCGGAAACGAACGTTCCTTGTTTGCAAAGGCTCTTTCCGGAAATCCTTCCGATATAGCGGAATTTAAAAACGCAGCTCCGACACTCGGCACAGACGCACAGGCTGGCTACCTTACAGCTCCTGTTGAATTTGTGGCTCAGCTTATAGACGGTCTCTCTAATGAAATGTTTATGCGACAGATATCGCATATTACACCGACATTGGGCGAAGGTCAATCACTTGGGTTCCCTTACATCGCAACCGACCCCGCAGACGCAACATGGACTACCGAAGTTGCCGCAGCAGCAGAGGAAACAACCATTGCATTTGGCAGAAGAGAATTCAAACCCAACAGACTTGCGAAGCTCATTAAGATATCCAAAACTCTTATGAATCATGCTTCGATGGCCGAAGGTGTATTGACCGAAAAAATCAAAAACACACTTATTGCCGCACAGGAAAGTGCTTATATGACCGGTGATGGTTCCGGCAAGCCTCTGGGTATATTCACAGCTTCCGCAAGCGGTATACCTACATCAAGAGATATCGTAAGCGGAACAACGACTGCTCTTACGTTTGACGGTCTTATAACGGCTCAAATGGCAGTAAAGGGGCAGTATCAAAATAGATGTTCTTGGATATTCCACAGAGACGCAATCAGAGAGATAAGAAAGCTTAAAGACAGCGATGGACAGTACTTGTGGCAGCCTTCGCTCATAGCAGGGCAACCCGACCTCCTTCTCGGCAGACCTTGCTATATGAGTGAGTACGCACCCAATACATTCGCTGCGGGAAAATATCTCGGTGTGTATGGTGACTTTGATTATTACTGGATTTGCGATACCGATACCATGACAATTCAGGTGCTTAACGAGCTTTATGCAGTTAATAACCAGAACGGATATTTGTTTAATTACGCAGGAGACGGTGCACCTGTTCTTGCCGAAGCATTCTCAAGAATTACATTGGCGTCTGCATAGGAGATGAAATATGACTAAAGTTAAATTTTTAACACGCTCTGCCAGTGCGAACGGAGTTATTCAAGTCGGTGAGGTTGTCGAAGTCCCCGACAATGAGGCAAGGCTTCTTATTGACGGCAAATTTGCCGTGTTGGCAGAACCGGCAGTTTCTGAAGAAGAACTTGTAGCAGAACCGGAAGCAGATGTCTCAATAAAACCTAAACACAGAACAGCAAAAGGAAAGCAAAATATATGGCTTATGCCGTCAACGAAGTAACGGAACCTCTCACATTGGCGGAGGTGAAAAGCTATTTGCATTTAAACCCCGATAATGACGAAGATCTATTTCTTGAATCGCTTATCAGCGCAGCGAGAGAGTTTTGTGAAAACAGAACAGGCAGAACACTGACTATTCAGGATCGCGAATATTACCCGGCGGAGTTTGCACTAATAATGCCTCTTCCGAACCCTCCGATAATCAGTGTAGAAAGTATTGAATATACGAACAAAAACGGGGTAACTCAAACAATGCCTAAGGCAAATTACATTGTTGACAGCGTTGACGGTGAGATAGCCTTGTTTGACATTCCAAAGTTTGAACCGCAAATTGTTACCCCCATTAAAATATCATACAAGGCAGGGTACACATCTCTGCCTAAGATGATAAAAGAAGCAATGTATTTGCTTATAGGTCATTGGTACACAAACAGGACTGCTGTTATTGCAGGGAATGCCGCCGCTTCAAGAGAGGTGGAGCTTGCAGCAACTACGCTGCTCAATCAATATAAGGTTTGGTGGTATTAATGGCTTATTCTGCAAATATCGGCGAAATGCGTACAAAGATAAGATTTTACGAGCTTAAAAAAAGCCGTGACACTGACGGATTTCCAACAGAGGTTTTAACCGACATATTCAATGCTCCATGTTGGTGTAAGTGGGTAAACACTCATGGCAGCGAATTAAGTGAGGACATGAGGCAGGAACTTAGAGAGACTGCAACACTCACAATGCACTATTCGGCAAAGATAAATATTGAGCAGGTGATAGTTAAGGACAATATTCGCTACGAAATTATTTCGCTCAACAATGTGGAGGAAAAGGATACATGGCTTGAAATAAAGGTGATAAGAAGGGCAGTTGAATGACGGTAGACGAAAAGATAGTAAACACAGTTGAAGAGGCAACATCTTTTAAATGTTACCACCTAACATACACGGGAGCTGACAGCGTTTACTTTGTTTTTAACTATTTCACACGCCCTGAAGTATTCAGCAATCAAGCTCAATTTGAACGCTATAGAATACAAATCCACTTATTTGCCCCTGTTACTTTTAATTCAAGCGATTTAAAAAAAGCGCTGAAAAACGCACTTGAAACAAACGGGTTTACATACCCGACAGAAACAGACGCAAGCGACACGCAAACGCAGCATGTTGTATTTGAAACTGTTTTGATTCGGGGGAGAGTATGAGCGGTTTGACTGCAAAGGTTGATTTATTTGAATTTAATGAGGAACAATTAAGGGCAATACTTGAAGAGGGCGGAAATGAACTAAAGAAAAAGGTCGATGGAAAAGCAAAAGAAATGTTGCAAGGACCATATACGGGCAAGTTTGAAACAAGCGTGCTTACTGCTTCGATGATGAAACAAATCACTTTTACGGATGACGGGGGCGAGGCGGTGATTACGTTTGAAGGAACTCAGCACGGCAATCGCAATTCCGAGGTTGCATTTGTTAATGAATATGGCACAAAAAGACAACCGGCAAGACCTTTTATGTGGGAAGCTACGGCAGATGTGGATTCCGACAAAATCGTAGAAAAATATTTAAAGATATGAGAGGTATATAGTAAATGGCACTTTACGGAGCGCAATTTCCCTGTATAGCAAGCGCAGCAGTCACAACTGTTGAAGAAGAACAGCAGATAGCATATACAGACGGAACAATTTTATCACAGCTTGCAAGCTGCGAAGTTACTCATAACTGGGTTAACGGAAGTTATGACGCAGACAATGAAAAACAGATATATAAACAAAAATATGTTGATACTGATATTTCAATAGAGGTTCAAAGAATAGATATTGAAGTCGAACCTATACTCTTTGGGAACACGCTTTCAACAGCAAGCGGTTCCGCAAAAGAGCTGTCAAGAGGTTCCAGCGACAACATACCTCAAATCGGGTTTGGATTTATCAATAACGAAATAGTACCCAACGGTTCGGAGATATTCACAGCTCACTTATTCCCGTGGGCACAGGCCACTCCTTCAACTCAAACTTATACTACAAGAACGAGCGACAGCATATCGTTTTCAGGGCACCCTCTTACGCTTAAGGCTTATGCTGACCCTGTTAGCGGCAAATATGAATATGTTGAAGAGTTCACCACAGAAGCAGCAGCCAAAGCTTACTTGAAAACGAAATTGGGTATTAATTAAAAGGGGCGAATGCCCCTTTTTTGAGGTGTGAAAATGCGATTTGCAACATGTCAGATTCAGGACGAAACATTGTATCTGCGTTTCAATATTGAGGCAATGTTTGAGATACAAGACAAGTTTGGTTCTCTTCCTAAAGCATTTGAATCTTTGAATAAAACAAATTTGAAGGATACATACAAGCTTGCTGAAATTCTTTGCACTCAAGGAGAACTGTCAAGGCGTTATCTCGGGTTTGATGAAGGGCATATATGGACTGAGGAAGAGTTGATAACAACGATGCAGCTTAAGGATGTACCTTTGCTGCAAAGCGCAATTGTTAGTGCTCTTTCAGACGGAATGCAGGAGCAGGAAGAAGGACAGCGAATAGATAAAGGCTTGTTGGAACTCAACAAAACAAAGAAAATAGACGAGACCTTGATTTATTATGCCGCAGGAAAATTGGGGATAAGCGTAAAAGACGCTTTGTTTATGTCTGTTGATGAATTTTTCAAAACTCTTAACAGGAACAGTAAAAAATGACAACAAGGTATGCAGACGTAAGATTTAGAGTTTCGGGCGGAGCTGAACTGAAAAAGGAAATCACTTCGGTAAATGCGGAACTCGGAAAGCTTAAATCACAATTAAAATACACCGACAGTCAATTTGCAGGGCAAGAAAATACTATTGAAGCCCTTACCGCAAAAGTAAAGGGGCTACAATCCGTTTATGACACTTTGCAAAAGAAGCTAAAGCTTCAAGAAGATTACATAAACAAAACAAAAACGGCTCTCGAATCGTCCGTTGAAGCGGAGAAAAAGACTGCGGCGGCAGTTGAAGAAAAAACAAAAGCTCTCGAAAAAGCTAAAGCCCAATACGGAGAAAACTCAGATGAGGTAAAAGCCCTTAACAAAGAACTTGACGAAGCAAAAAAAATGCATAAAGCGGCTTCCGACGCAGTTTTAAAGGGGAACACTGAGCTTTCAAGAGCGGAAAAACAATATTTTGCAACGGCAAAAGAAGTTAATGAATTCGGCAGCACTCTTGAAAATACAAAAAAATATTTAGACGAGGCTGAAAACTCTGCCGATGGCTGTGCAACTTCTATAGATAAATTCGGCAAAGTCATTAAAGATACAAATGATAAAGCGGGAAAATTAGGCAAGGAAACAGCAGACGCTGTCAATGCCATGGCAACGGCTATTGTTGCTTCTGGGGTATCTAAGTCCTTCACAGAAATAAAAGACGCTATCGTTGATTGTATAAATGCAAGTGCCGACTTTGAAAGTGCAATGACCGGTGTTGAAAAGACAACGAATCTGTCAACTGAAGAGTTAAATGCAATGAGTGAAGCAATTAAGGACATGTCAACAGATATCCCCGTAACAGCTTCAGAACTTGCAAATATCATGGAAGTCGCAGGACAGCTAGGCATTTCCAAAGAGTATTTGGTGGATTTTACCAAAACAATGGCAGATTTGAGAGCTTCCACGAACATGACTGCCGAGGACGCTGCTTCTGAAATGGCAAGGTTTGTTAACATAATGGGAACCGGACAAGACAAATTTAATAATTTGGGTTCTTCTATCGTTGCTCTGGGTAACAACTTTGCAACAACTGAAAGCGAAATCATGGCTATGTCATTAAACCTTGCAGGTGCGGGCAGACAAGCTAATTTATCAGAAGCGGATATTTTAGGTATTGCTACAGCCTTGTCCTCTGTTGGTATAGAAGCGGGTAAAGGCGGTACGGCTTTTTCTAAGGTCATTACTGAAATGACGGTTGCTTCTGCCACAGGTTCTGAGAAGCTAAACGATTTTGCAGATATTGCCGGTATGAGTGCAGACGAATTCCAAAAGCTGTTTAACGAGGACGCAATAAGCGCAATAAATGCTTTCTTTACCGGATTAGGCAACGGAAGCGAAAACTCAATTGTGCTTCTTTCCGAAATGGGTGTTGAGGAGACAAGGCTCAGAGACACAATGTTGAGACTTGGAAACAGCAGTAATATACTTACTTCCGCTGTGGAGCTGTCAAACAAAGCGTTTGAAGATAATACAGCGCTTACCGAAGAAGCCAATAAACGCTATGCCACAAGTGAGAGTCAATCACAGCTTTTGGCAAACGCTTATGACAATCTAAAAATTGCTATAGGTGATGAGCTGAACCCGGCATTGAATGACTTGAAAAAAATGGGCGTAGATGTGCTTAAACAAGCCACAAAGTGGGTCAAAGAGAATGGAGCAATCGTTAAATTGATTGTTTCTATAGTTGCAGGGCTCGGCACATTTGTTATCGCATTAATGAGCGTGTCTGCGATCATAAAGACGGTCACCATATTGCAAGGCATACTGAATACAACAATGGCAGGAATGCCGATACTTGCAATATGTGCAGCATTAGGAACACTGATAACGGTGCTTATGGGCGCAGCTTTAAGTATGCAGCAAACATCAGAGAATGTGGCAGAACTGCGAGATTCTTTCAATGAAACCCAAGACGCATTTGAAGAGGCTACATCAACCTTCAATGATTCCATGGCAACAATAGAAGCTTCTGCTATGGTCGCAAGCAGATATGTTGATGTTTTGGATGAGCTTACAGAAAACGGTAAAGTCGCAGAAGAAAACCAAGCTTTATATAATCAGACCGTGGAACAGTTAAATACACTATTGCCCGACCTTAACTTAACCATAGATGAGACCACAGGCGCAGTTGTAGGCGGCACGGAAGCAATAAGAGACCAGATAACCGAATGGCAGAATCTTGCTGTGGAGAGCGCCAAGGCTGAGTATCTCAAAGAAAGAGTTGAAGCGTTAACACAAGCACAACTCAATCAAGCCGAAGCGCAAATAGAGCTTACACAGGTGCAGAATGATTTAAGACAAGCTCAAGAAGATACCGCCGTGGCTTCTCAGAAATTGGAAGAAATAACCGGTTTAACTACAGACGCTTGGCTCGAAATGGATCCCATTGAGCGGGAACTGACGTTTGCCCTTATGGAAAACGGTGAAGCTGCCAAGAACGCATGGAATGAATACATGAATGCGGAACAGCAGGCATACAGCTTAGGGCGGCAAGAAAAAGATCTTAAAGAACTGATAGATGATCAAACGACTGCTATAGATGAGTACCAAAAATCTTTAGATACTGCAACGCAAGCCGTTACCGATATGTCCACAGCCGAAATTGATTCGAAACAACCTACGGAAGATGTGAAAACCGGATTTGATAACGCTAAAGAGTCTGTAAAGGAATTCGGTAATATCGCAACAACGGCAAGGGAAAGATTTGAAAATGAGGTTCCAAACTATAAAAAAGCAGGAGAAGACACCGGGCAGGGCATCATTGACGGAATGTCCAGTAAAGAATTGGATGTTGCGGCAGCGGGCGCTAAACTTGGTCTTGCCGGTCTACGTGGTTATAAAAAAGCGGTTAAACAAAGCTCTCCGTCAAAGAAATTTAAAGAAGCCGCAGGATTTGACGTTGAAGGGCTTATCGTCGGAATTAAAGAAAAAATGCCCGATGCAGAAGCTGCTTATGCCAATATGGCTAAAAATGTGTTTTCCGCTTACGAGAATGCAGAACAAAATCTCCCCACACTGACAGGCGGTTCAACATTCACGATAAACACTACAGATTTAACTAACGAAAAGATTGATTATCTTTACAGAAAATTCGACAGGGATATGTTAAATGGTTAGGAAATTTGCAATACAAAATTCAATAGGCGAAAGGCTTTCGCTTAATGAACACACACATCTGCTGACAACTCCGCAAGGGCTTGGGTATACACAAGCAAACACCAATGCTTCTTTAGGTCTTGGGTTTTACAAAAATATTCACAAAGAATATCCCGCAAGAAATATTGTCGGTTCAATAATCTTTAGCGAAAAACCCTATGAAGAATATGCGAAATTTATCGACTGGGTAAATAAAGGGTATGACCTAATGCTTGTCTATAACCCTAACGGTACTGTATATCCAAAAAGGCGAGATTAACAATGTTGGTGTTTTAGATGTGCCGGTTTCTTTTTATGCAAAAACTCCGTGGTATAAGATACTGCCGCAAGTCATCAATGTGGACCCGACAAGCGGGGGCAGTTCGTCACGCTTTGATTTGACATTTGATTTTAGATTTTCAAATGATGATACTGCCGGAAACACGGTAATCAATTCTTTGGGACATTTGCCCGCGGCATTGGATATATCGGTTACAGGGGTGATGACTGACCCTAAAATCACGCTTACAGACAGTGCCGGGCTTCTCATCGGGAAGATGGAATTAGCAGATGTAACAATTCAAAACGGAAGTGTGTTGCGATATTCTTCAAAATATCTTGATACAGGTGTGTGGATAGACGGAGTTGATCAGCTCCCGAACCTTGATTTAAGCAACGAAAATTTTTTCAGAGTGCCAATGTCGAAAGCATGCACTTTGTCGATAACGTCAACAGGTGCAACAAACTTGTCGGCAACAATAAATGTATACCAATATTACAGGAGTGTATAAATGCAGTATTTATCGGGTGTTATATTTTCAAATCAAACAATGACCCCCAAAGCCTTTGGTGTGCTGATAGAAAACATAATAGGTGATGGCATATTATCCGGGTGCGGCATATCTTATTCGGGAAAGAATATCACAATTTCCGAGGGGTATTTGGTTATTAAGGGCAGAGTAATTCAAGTAACATCTTCGACAACAGAAGTAACATCACCGCTTTATGCTTCCGGATATGGACGTTTAAAAATCGTTATAGATTTGTCCAATACTTCCACGGCAACGATAAACCAGCAAGCTTATATAACTACAGATTATTCCGCCACAACGTCTTTTAATGCTCTGACAAAAGAGAATATCAATGGGAACGGTACGAAATACGAGGTCGAAGTGGGAATAATCGGGTATACCGACAGCACAATAACTTCTTTCAATCAAACGTTGAACAGTGCGGCAGTAAAATTAAGCGGGCTGAGCGCAAATAAAGTTGTGGTTACAGACGGAGGCGGAAATATTACAACGGCTGACCCAACAACAACAGAGATCAACTACATATCAGGGGTTACATCGAAAGTCCAAACGCAGCTTAATGATAAGCAGAAGAAAATAACATATGGCACTTCTGCTCCTACGGGTGGCTCAGATGGCGACATTTACATCAAATTTATATAGGAGTAATCAATGGGCGCTGATTTAAGAGTTTATCTCTCGGAGGATAATATAAACACTTCTGCCAATACTTCACGTCTTCGTGTGCGTATTGTGGTTTCAACTAACGGTTCCACATACAACGAAGAAGGCAGCTTGTATGGAAATTTTTACGGCACGGTATCAGGTGATTTTTCCGGAACATGGGTGAGTCAAAACTCATCTGCGACCGTTGCAGACAGGTATTTTACCATTGCGCACGACAGTGAAGGGAAAAGAACAGTTTCCGTAGGCGCTTGGTGCTGGGTTACATCATCAACACAGTGCAGCGCTTCCTCTACTTTAACGCTTACTCAGATAGCCAGGGCTTCGGTTATAGGAGATGTTGACAATTTTAATTTTGAGGATCCTTTTATCGTTCCGGTCGATAAGAAGTCTGCAAGCTTTACGGATGAGCTTAAAATAAGTTTTATTCGCAATATACAGGGCCGTGACTGGGAGTTTATTATCGCGCAAAGAGACAATTACAATGGTGAAGAAATAACCCTTACTGCAGATGAGTTGTCAAAAGCTTATAGTTATGTGGATAAGACTGCGACAATTACGTTTACTGTAACGACCAGAAGCGGAACAGATATCATTGGAACCGATGTAAAGACCGCAACAGGTACTGTGGCGGGGAATATTTATAGCGGGCAAACTCACGGTGTGCCTTGTGTTAAAACAGACGGTTCGTGGAAACGAGCAATATCGAACGTTAAATTATCTTCGGTATGGAGGCGTGGGTCATGATTGGTTATGTAAAGTCAATAGTTGATTTTACAAATATCTATATGCTTGAAGTTGAGAACTACAACTGTGCGATACATTCTATCTACACGAATATATCAACATTTACAGTTGTGGGGGAATACAGCAATCTTGACGGAAATTTCATGATATTTGACGAGTTCCTCGGCATTATAACGTCATGTGAGCCTGCCGATGGCCGCACGGTTTTAAAATGCGAACGAATAGAAACATTGTTTAGCCGTGATTTGCTTTTTAAAGAGCCTGCAAGTTCCATAGAGCAGTACATATACCGAACGATTACAGAAGAATTCCGTGACTTGAGCGACCCCGTATATGCGCTGCCGTATCTTGAAGTAACGTACAGTACAACGACAAAATACTCAAAGCCTGTCAATGACAACGGTGTTTATTCTTTGGAAAAGTATTTTTCGAGAGTAAGACGTTTATTTAATGTATATGTGGATTTTGCCGTAGAAAACAATAAATTGAAAATCAGTATTGAGCGGAGAACTCCGGGAACGCATAATGTGGACTTTAATATGTCGGACTTTCAGTTGTATGAAGAAAAGTATTCAGATACGCAGATCGCCAAAGTGACAACGTACAATGAGAATGTTCAAACCGACTACTATATGTTTACAGACGGCACATTTTCCACAAACCCCGAAGAAAAAGAAAGAGCTGAAGGAAAATGGGTGATTCTTGAAACTGATGATATTGATGATGTGGCGGACGAATTTGCAAAAAATAATTCTTCGCACTCAATACAGTTCTACTCTACACGTAAACTTAACTTCTATGACCGTGTGGTGATTCGCTCTAACGGGCGTGTTACAGCGTCATATATAGCGCAAATAATAAAATCTTCCGCTGATGATAGGTATCTTTACAAATCCGGAGATGAAATAACAACAGCTTCGGCTTACATACGAAATCTTTCGAGCGCCATTGATACGGTATCAAGAAAAGTGGAGTACAACACGGTTTCGCCTCAGGCATTAAACGGCTATGTAGGGAAGGCGGATATTATTGATGTGGCTCAAGGCGGCACCGGCGCCACCTCCTTCCCATCGGACAGCTTTCTTTTGGGTAACGGAACAAGCTCCCTTCAAACCAAAACGGCAGATGAAGTTGCAGAGCTTTTGGGAGTGAATAAAGAACCGGTGCTGTTGTGGCAAAACGCCAGCGTTAAAAGCACGTTCTCCGGACAGACTTTAAATATTGATGTCAGCGCTTACTCATTTTTGCTGGTCATATTCACAGGGTACGCAAGATGGGCGGAGGCCTTTGACAGCGTAGTGGTCCCTGTGGGGATGACGGGAGACTTGTTCAACACCGACACCACTATAGGCCACAGAAAAATCAGAACATCTGACACAACGAAAATCGTATTTACGGACGGAGAATATTTGTCAAGCTACAACGGAAGTTACACAGTGTCAAACAACATGTGTGTTCCATATAGGATTTACGGGATAGAGTAAGGAGAAAAAAGTGTATTACTTAAACTTGGACGAAGAAAACTATCTGCTTTCGGTAAACAAAGTGGATAACGGAGACACTGCCGCAGATATCGACCTTGGTGACTATGACCTTGCGGGCATAAGGATAAACGCCCACAAGTGGGATAACGGAACTCTTGTGTTTGACGAAGCGAGGTTTGAAGAGCTAAAGGCAGAAGAGAGCGAAAAGGAAGCGCAAAGGGAGCCTACTCAGGCAGAGCGAATAGCAGAGCTTGAGGAAGCATTAAATATGCTGCTTTCGGGAGGAGAAGGATGAGAGAAGAATTGAGGGAAAAAATAATTGCCTACAACAAAAGAAGAAGGCTCGAAAAGGAGGCTTACGAGGATTTTCTGAGGATAATCAAGCCGCTTTTCGAGCTGGAGAAAATACTTCCGAGTGGGGTGCGGGAGATACTGGAAAAATACAGGGAGGTAATAAGATGAGCGATGTTATAGCTGCGGCAGTGATTGCGGCGCTGGCTTCCGTTTTAGGAAGCTACCTTGCCAACATGAAGCAGGGCGCAGTTATGGAGGAAAAAATAAGGGAGTTGAAGGAGGACTTGACCACGCTGTCACAAAGGGTGGACAAGTACAACAACCTTGTGGAAAGAATGGCTTTGGTGGAGGCCAGCACAAAGTCCGCCCACAAAAGAATAGACGAAATGCACGGATAGGAGGAAAAGAAAAAATGTATAACGTTAGACAACAGCAGTATTTTTTGAAATATTATTTCTGCTACTACGCAGGGGATATTGACGGAATAAGCGGAGCAGGAACGAGAAAAGCCATAAAGGAGTTTCAGCAGAACCACCGTCTGAGTGCAGACGGCATATGGGGCGACAACACAAACAGCAGAGCCGTGGAGGTTACAAAGAAACTGCAAAAAACTCTTAATGAAAAGCTTGCGCCGGAAAAGACGCTATTGAATGAGATAAAAGCGTTTTTGAAGGAAAAGAAAGTAGCTGAGGGCAACATAACAAAAATCTGCGACTACGCCGACGGCATACTTTACGAAGGAACTCTTGAAGTGGACGGAGTGTTCGGCTCGGCAACAAAAGAAGCCGTGGAGGCGTTCCAGCGCAAGGCAGGCATAGAGGTGGACGGCAAAGTGGGGCTGAACACTATCGAAGCTTTGGGAATAGCCGACATGAGAACGCCGGTGAAGGTGCAGGATTGGAGCAAGTACAAATACTTTGAACGCAGCGAGTTTGTGTGCCAAGGCAACGACTGCGACGGAAAGACCGCCGAGATGGACAGCGCGGTGCTTGACATTTTGACATCAATAAGGGAGAAGTACGGCAGACCGGTACATATCACCTCTGGGGTGAGGTGCAACCACCACAACAGCGAGGTGGGAGGAGTGTGGAACAGCAGGCACACTCAGGGCAAAGCGGCAGACTTTTATGTGGACGGAGTGAGCGGCTCACAGTTGGTGAGCGACTGCTACGCATTGGGGTGCAGGTATTCGTACCATATAGTCAATGACTGCGTGCATTGCGATGTGAATTAAAAACGGAGGTAAAAAATGAAAGGAAAATTTGACATTAAAAACGTAAAGGCAGACACATGGGCAAGGCTGATAGTGCTTGTGGTAGCGCTTGCAAACCAGGTGCTGGCGATTTTTGGAAAGGGGCAGATTGCAATAGCCGAAAACGACATCTATCAGCTATGCTCGATTGTGGCAACAGTGATATCGGCATTCGCAGCCATGTGGAAAAACAACTCGTTTACTCAGGAAGCTCAGGTGGCGGACGATATAATGAACGACCTAAAGAGCACAAGCAGCGAGGATAAGGCAGAGACGGAAGTCGAGGGAAAAGAGCTTTCATAAATAAAAAAGGGGTTGATAACTTTCTTAGAGTTTATCAACCTCTTTTTTATCGGTTCGAGAGAGGGAAGCCCCTATTTTTTTGACAGCAGATTTGACAGCGCATATAGACATTTTACGCATTTTTTTAACATTTTAGGTGCGCAAATTTTCAGACAAAAGAAAAAGGAAAAGCCTTTTATTAAGCGCTTTTCCTTTATTCATCGCATGGAGCTACTGAGAGGATTCGAACCTCCGACCTGCTGATTACGAATCAGCATAAAATCGGCTTTTAAAGCCATTTTTCAGCTATTTGACAGCAGTTTTGACATCATTACTTATAAATTCGTCTAACTTCTTTCTGGTTTCGTCTAACCGCACGTCTCTTATTGATTGATAGATGTTTCTCGTTGTGGTTATTGACGAATGCCCCATCATTTCTTGAGCGTCTTTGTCCGATATTCCCGCCTCGTAAAGTATGGTGGCATAAGCGTGGCGGATCTGGTGCGGAGTGCAGCTTATGCCGGTTGCCTTAATGTACTGCGCCCAAGCATGGCGGAATGAAGTCTCGGACATGTAATCCTTATCGCCCTTAAAAAGTATGCCTCGTTTTCCCTTAAGCGCTTCCTCAAGCGGAGCAAGCAAAGCCACCTTGCGCATACCGGCTTTTGTTTTGGTGAAGTTCTCCAAAACGGGCTGATTTGGCTTGTGAGCGATTTTTTTATTCACGGTTATAACTTTACGCTCAAAGTCGATATCTTTCGCAGAAATGGCTAAGGCTTCGCCACGGCGCATGCCTGTGTATAGTATGAAGTAGGCAAATAGCCCAAAGGGTTTATCGAGGCTTGTTTTTATCTTCGCTATGTCCTCATCGGAAGGAAGCTCCCGTTTGGTCTGCGGCAGGTGTCGGGGCAGGCTCACATATTCCACGGGCGAAACGTCAATGTATCTTTCTTTGCAAGCTATCCTAAACATCTGCCGCAAAGCTATCAGGTGAACATTCACGGTTTGCTTTGAAAGCCCCTGCCTCACAAGCTGAGATAAAAACGCTTCCACTTCCGATGGGCGCACTCTTTCTGCGCTCTCAGAGCCAAAATAAGCCACTATTCTTTTGTATGCGGCTTTGTATTCGCTGACCGTGCCAAAGGCTAATTCTGTCCACTTCTCGCTCCATATATCGGCAAGCTTTTCAACGGTCATTCCTTCTGTTTTGCCTTTTAAAAACTCATCTTGTTTTTGCAGTACTTCTCGTGGTGTGTTTCCATAAAAATATTTACGTTGTCCGTTCTTGAGAGTGATGTTTGCCGAATATCGGCCGTCTTTTCGTTTTTTCATGTTTCATCTTACACGCCCAGTTGTTCCTTAAGCGCAGCCTGAAGCACTGCGGAAAAGTTGATGTGAGCTTTTTCGGCTTCTTCGTTCAGCCATGAGGGAATAGAAAGGGTCTTTTTAACGGCTCGTGAGCCTACTTTGCGCTTATATGCTCCCATGTCAAAATCTATTAAAGAGATAAATTGCTTATCTCCCAAAACGACATCCACTGGATTTGAAGGGTTGGGAAATTCCTGCTTTGTGTCCTCTTTGTATGAAAGCACAAGCCCCAATGCATCAAAGGCCATTTCGTAAGCTTCTTCAATTGTTTCGCCCTCTGTTATGCATTCGGGCAAGTCCGGAAACTGCACGGTATAGCCCTTGCCGTTTTGGGCTTCGGTAAAAACAGCGGGATAAAAAAGTTTTTCTCCGGTCATATTAAAATCTCCTTGATAAATAAAAAAGGCTCATAGGATCGGCATTTCCCTTATTAAATCGGAAATGCGTACTGCCATGAGCATGATTGATATAACTATTATACACTCTTTTACGGCAGTTTCATATTCTTTTCCATTAAAAATGGGGGAGCTTATAATAATAGGCTTCCCCCGGCGCATGGATAACTGCTAAACGCACCATGCGAACTGTCACTATTATTATAGCATATTTTTGTTCATGATAAATCTTTGCAAATCTTTATTATTCGTTCTTTATCGGCACAATTGCAAGAGTTTTCCCCAAAGGAAGCAGCACTTTTAAAATGGTGTCGATTTGCGGATTTGTGGAGCCTTTCTCCATTCTGGCGATAATCGGCTGTTTTACACCGCTAAGTTCCTCAAGTTGTTTTTGGCTTAAGCCTTTTTCCTGCCTTGCTTTTATCAACTCTCCAATCAAAGCAACCCTAAGGTCGCTCTCTGCTATTTCCTCCGGTGTGAAAAATTCCGCTCTTACTTCTTCCCAGCTTCGCCCTATGGCGGGGGTGTTTTTTATATTTTTTTTATTCATAATTAAATTTTTAATTCGGTTTTACACACCCAACTGTTCTTTCAAAGCTGCTTGCAAAACCGCGGAAAAGTTGATGTTCTTTTCCAAGGCAGCGGCATTAAGCCAAGCCGGCAGAGTTACGGTGCGGTTTACCGACTTGTTCACATGGGCCATTCTGATTGAGGGCATATACACGTCAATCAATACGGCACGTTCATTCGGCAGGGTCTGCACTTCGGAAAGCGGAGTCGGTGCGGGAATTGGTTCGCCGTCCTCCTCAAGTCCGTAGAGCACGCAGCCTAAAAGCTCTCTTGCCGACAAAAGCGCATCGTCATCGTTTTCTCCGCTGGTTGCGCATTTTAAATCCGGAAAGTCCACGGCAATTTCCTGACCCGGTTCATAGGTGAATACAGCAGGGTAAAAATATCGTTCTGTTTTTTTGTTCATGTATACCTCCAAAAGTTATGAGTGAGGGAATCGGGGCTATTTAAATTCAAGCCCCGATTGTTCGGCAATGCGTTTCAGCGTCTTAATCGGTATATCTTTGTCAGGGTGTTTAATCGTTGTTCGCCCCTTCTTTGTTGGGTGTTTGAACTGATGATGGCTCCCTTCTACGGACACCTCATACCAACCGTCCGCTTTAAGCATTTTGATAACCTCTCTTGATGAATAACTTTTCATTTTGTTCCCTCTCTATGATAAGAGTATAACACATATAAAAATATTTGCCAAGAGTTTTAACAAATATTTTTATATTTGTTTTTTGTTTCACCTTCTTTTGTTTTTATGAAAAAAAAGGAAACAATATAAGCATTGTTTCCTTACTATTCGCATTTACGGGCAGCGGAACGCCCTCTTATAAAATTCGCATTTACGGGTAGCGAAACACCCTCTTTCTAAATGCCGCATTTACGGGCAGCGGAACACCCTCTTACAATGCTATTATATGTAATTATTTCTTTTTTGTCAATCAATAATTTTTTTTAATATTTTTTAAACTTTTTGTTCATTTTAACACGCTTTCTCACTTCACCTTCCTCAGCGCACCTTACTTAAAAACAAAAGAGCTTTGCCGAGTATCCTTATTTCGTCCAATTCTTCATTTTGGTATATCATATCGGGCCATAAAGGGTTTTCGGCTCTTAGTGTAAGTTTATCTTTTGATTTAAATACTTTTTTAAGTGTGGCTTCCTCTCCGATGAGCACGGCCGCAACTTCTCCGTTGTCCACATCTTCCTGTTTTTTGATATATACAATGTCACCGTCAAAGATTCGAGCGTTTATCATGCTGTCACCTTTGCACTTTAGGCAAAAATCTACGTTATATTCCAAAGGAACTTCGATATAGGCTTCTATATTTTCATCTGCCAAAATAGGTGTGCCGCAGGCGATCGTGCCGACTAAAGGCACTTTCTTGGTTTTGGGCAGCGGAAAAATATTGTCGTATTGAAATAGGTCTGATATATCCGCCTTAGCAGGCTCTTTATCTTCCCAGCCCATTAAATAAGAAGGAGTAACTCCGAACAAATCTGCAATTGCCTGAATTTTGGAAGTTGGAATATTGGTTATTATTTCATTTTCATATTTAAAAATTGTTTGTTTTGTTGTGTTTATCTTTTTTCCCAGTTCTTCTTGCGTTAGGTGATTTAATTCTCTTAATTGTTTAATTCTTTTTCCTATTGTGGTCATTTTTTTACCTCTTAATTAAGTAACTTAATTGTATCATAAAAAAAATAAAAATCAAGTAAAAAGTGACTTGACAAGTTACATTCTTATGATATAATCGAAGTAACCTTAAAAGTTACGAAAGGAGTTCACGGTGAATAGAAATCTTTTAAAGGCTGAAATCGTAAGAAACGGTTACTCTCAACAAGATATGGCAAAGATTATAGGTATAACGCCGAAAACTTTCTACACCAAGATGAAGAAAGGCGTTTTCGGCACAGATGAAGTAAAGGTATTAATAGATACCCTTGATTTGAAAAATCCTATGGAAATTTTTTTTGACAAATAAGTAACTTTATGAGTTACAAAGGGAGATAGAAATGGAAAACAAAATAATACCTATTTATTCACTTCGGGATTGTCGGTTCTTCCAAGGAGGTAATCAACGGAGCAGTCAAGGTAGTCGGCGATTTTAGCGAGATTATCGGCTTTGGGCATAGAGCCTCGAGATAGCATTGTTGATAATACGTTTTTGTTCAAATCACACTGTTCAAGGACTTCCTTAACGGATAGATTTTTAGACTTAGCATATGCTTTAATTCTTTCTGCGGTAGTTGTGGGATTATACATGAAAAACCTCCTCTTTAAAAAAAATCCAACAAAAGTGTGAAAAAAGATTGACAATCCAACAATTGTGGGATATAATATAACTACAGTAAAGATATTTACTAAATATTAACACAAAAAGGAGGTTTCGACAATATAATAACTACTTATTCACTTCCGGATTGTCGGTTCTTCCAAGGAGGTAATCAACGGAGCAGTCAAGGTAGTCGGCGATTTTAGCAAGATTTTTAGAAAGCATGTCGTTACCTTTCGACATTTGGGAAATGGCATTAATTCCTAAATCGCATTCAGAAAGCATTATTTTTAGGCTTACTTTTTTATTTTTTACCATCAATTTAATGCGATTTGCTATTTCTTGTGAATCATACATAATTGACCTCCTAAAAAAATCACTAAAGTTAGTGAAAAATATGTTGACAATCACGTAACATCGTGATAATATAACTACAGTAAAGATATTTACTAAATATTAACACAAAAAGGAGGTTTCGACAATATAATAACTACTTATTCACTTCCGGATTGTCGGTTCTTCCAAGGAGGTAATCAACGGAGCAGTCAAGGTAGTCGGCGATTTTTTTTAAAGCTTCGCCGTTTGGGATAGCCCCGTTTTTCCATTTCGTGGCGGTGGCAGTAGATAGACCAATAGCTTTGGCTATCGTATTAGGCTTACAGTCTTTAGTTAAACACATTGAATAAAGTCGTTCCCAAAACATAAATATTACCTCCTAAAAAATCTAAAAAAAGTTAGAAAAACTCTTGACAATCTAACTTAAGTTAGATAATATATAACTACAGTAAAGATATTTACTAAATATTAACACAAAAAGGAGGTTTCGACAATGAGCAGAAATGCAAAAAAAGATAAGAAGCACCCCACTTCAACCGAAAAGGTGCTTCTTATCACAGCGATAATCCAACTCATTGAAGCCCTGATCAGCTTGATCAACAAGCTTCTTGAGTAGCGAGGGGAAACCCTCGCATAAAGGATACAGCTTTTAAGGCTCATTGTCAATATAAAAAAGAAGGAGCATGAATATGTGGCTGATTGTAAAAGACATAGTTGAAATCGTGTTTTGGGTTTCGGTGATTATATGGATAGTAAAGGAGGGCAAAAAATGAGCATAGGCGAAAACATCAAAAGAATAAGAAAAGCCAGGGACATAAGCCAGGTTAGGCTTGCCGAAATGGTAAATGTTTCTCAATCCATGGTTTGCCAGTTGGAGAGAGGAACAAAAGTGCCTTCGCTTCCATTGGGAAACGAAATAGCCAAAGTGTTGAACTGCTCCATCGAAGAGCTGATGAGGGTTTAGAAAGGAGATAACCATGCTCATTGAAGAATTTTGTGACCACACAATCTTGGATCCTATAGAAACTTCCTCTGTAACTCTGTCATTCAAAATAGCCCGCCCTGCTTGGGTGAAGCTTCAAGAAATAGAGGTATTCAAAGAATTGAAAAGGATTGTAGATACACTGGAAGAGGAATATCGGGACCTTAAGCGAGCAACAGAAAGGAGAAACTAATGGAAAACAAAATAATAAATGTAGATGACCCTTTTGGGAAAGAAGAATACGGCGAAGTGAATCTATCGTTCAGAGTTCGCCCTATTGACTGGCTAAAAATCAAAAATACGGACGAATACAAGGATTTTAAGATAGTAGTTGAGAACATCGAACGGGAATACCTAATAAATCGAAGGGGGAGTATCTCCGAAGAAACATTCGATGAACAATTAAGAAAAAAGAAGGTCTCATTGATTGTGGCTGATGAATTAAAGCGCAGAGAACAGTATGAAAAAGACCTGCTTGACGATGTGTCGAGATTAGACAGAAAACTAAACTCAAGTCTCCGCGCTTTGTGGTTTGTGGCATTTGCCATTGCGTTTGCGGTGGGTTATATCTTGACGAGAATGCCGATATAAAACCCCAAAACAGCGCTCAGTACAGCCAAAAGAACGTTGAAAACAGCTTTCACAATATAGCTTTTAAATTCAAGAAGATATGAAATTCCTTTGGGGGTGATAGACACTGAGCCGTCATTTGCGGCACTGTAGTCCACATAATCGAGCGCACCGAGAATGACGCAGTATTTCTTAATGAATTTTTTCGGCAACAGTAATTTCAGTTCGGAAACCTGCACTGTAATTTCGAAAAATCGTACATTTTTGCGGGAAGCGGCTTTAAAAATAGCTTTTAGAATTAGATATTGAAAGAAAAATGACATAATAACCTCCTTAAACAGGAGTATAACACATCCCTTAAAAATAGTCGAGAAAAGGAGAAACATATGAAAAAAGAAGCGATTATAACTGATCACCTTCTGTTGCCGTCAGCGTGTGCGGAAGTGAGACTGTCTTTTCAGATTTCCGACCGTGATTGGAATATACTCGAAAAGTCACAGTATTGGAAGGACTTTGAAGAAACGATTGAGGGACTTGAAAAAGAATACAGCCGCCAATTCCACCCTGAGGGGCAAGGTTTATTGGAAGAGCTAAAGAAAGATATGGATATTTAAAATCCGGTATTCCCCGTCATATCCTGCACAGCAGAACTTAACCTCCTTATGAAATAACAACTAAAAAGAATCTGTGTGTGAGCTCTTTTGAAAAAATGATTTTGAAAATTTTCTCCTATCTGCTGTGCGGAATAGGGCGGGGT
>ERZ808278.528-NODE-528-length-23964-cov-3.808315_pt1 | contig 23964 bp, 20 predicted proteins | sample MGYA00521239_ERZ808278 | MGnify/ENA primary metagenome ERZ808278 (study PRJEB31516, sample SAMN03275600) | gut metagenome | biome: mammalia-associated habitat; material: feces | host: Papio cynocephalus | place: Kenya | collected 2012-07-17 ... | reverse complement strand
TGGGTGGAAATGGGATTCTTGAATTACAAATGGGAATCTCGTTTTACAATTCACCCCTTTTTTAACGCACCTGCTAAAATATGACACAGTATGGAAAAAAATAAAACAAACAAATAGATATTGACAATATATGCATAAAATAATAAAATATGGGTATGGAAATACAAAATATAATCTTGACTGATTGGAAAAATAAAGAGAATCGCAATATGAGGTGTAGAGTGTGTTTCATTTGGAAAGAGAGGATGGCATGGAAAACTATAGAAGCAAAATTGAGAAGATACAGGAAAAGGGAAATTTATATCGATTAGGCAAAACGTTTTATACTAGTAGTAGCTTGTATTTTTTAGATACAGGAACAGGAAAAGTATATAAGGTAAAGGAAAACGTATATCGAGTACTGGATTGTCTGTTAAAGACAAATAGCTTTGATAATTTGTACAAAATTGATTTACCAAAAGATGATATAATAGCAGCCTTAGATGAAATTTGTGAGGCAATTGAAAAAGAACACATACTATCTGCTCCATGTCTTTCGGAAGAGAATATTTGTGGAGAACATTTTAAATTGGAAGATAGTTTACAGCATAATATGAGCTCAATAACGTTGGAGTTAACGGAACAATGCAATTTAAGATGCAGGTATTGTGTATATAGTGATACAAATGAAGATTATCGTACATTTGGTGAACAAGATATGTCATTTGATACTGCTAAAAAAGCTATTGATTTTTTAATGGCACACTCACCAAAGGGAAAACAACTCTATTTAGGTTTGTATGGTGGAGAACCATTACTTAGATTTCCACTGATAAAAGATATTACTCAGTATGTTATGTCAGAGTATCCAGAACGTGATGTGTGCTATTCAATGACTAGTAATATGACGCTGATGAACGAAGAAATAGCGGGTTATCTGGCAACCGTAGAGAAGTTTTCTATTGTTGTAAGTATGGATGGGCCAGAAGAAGTTTATAATTCAAAAAGAGTTTTTCCAAACGGCGAGGGAGCTTTTGAGGGAGCAATTAAGGGATTAAGAACATATCTTAAAGCTAGGGAAAACACAGTAAATGCAAGGGAGCCGATTGCATTTAGTGTGGTGTTGACCGAACCATATACAGCAGAAAAATTTGATAAGATAAATAAGTTTTTTGAAGAATTAAAAAAAGAATGTAAGTGTATTATTTTAGTATCCTATGTATCCAAAACGGCAGAATGTAACGAATACATAGAAATCAATGACAGGATAGAGAATCAATGGGAGGACAAATTAAAAAGAGCAGAAATTTATGACCCATTAGCACTTTGGACTTTGAATAATATAGAGCAAAATAATTTCTCGATGCAATATTTCAGACGAGGTTCTTTATTGGAAATACATAAGAGAAATCTTTGTAATAAGCCAATTGATAAATATGGTTTAAATGGCTGTTGCGTTCCAGGAGCAAGAAGATTGTATGTAACTGTAAAAGGAAAGTTTCTTCCTTGTGAAAGAATTGGAACACAGTCACCTATTGGAAATGTTGATACAGGATTTGATATTGATATTATAAGAAAAAATTATGTTGAAGATTTTGTGAAACAGGAAATAAAATATTGTGGCGAGTGCTGGGCGGTAAACATATGTAATAATTGTTATATGGATTGCTTTGGCGACAAAAAAGTTAATTTTGCATACCGCCACCAGTTGTGCACAAACACGAGAAAACGCATATCAGAAAGTCTCTCTATATATCATGAAGTAATGGAAAGAAAACCAGAAATGATTGAAGAATTAAATTCAGTTATGATAGAATAAAGGAGGAGAAAAAAATGGAATTAATTAACCCAATTGGAAGAAAAGCAAGTAATGTAGCTCAACCAAATGCATGTTTTTGTGCATCAGACGGCGGAAGTGCAGCAACTAATTTTGTTACTGGAAAAGGTTCAGATTCTTGTTCGAATTGTGGATGCTATTGTGAAACATTTTTGGGAATTGGTTACAATACAGGTTCCTATCGTTCATATGCAACAAACACAAACCGAACATCATCATTATAATACATAGTTTTTAGACTCTATTAGGTAAATAGAATGTACTTTATGATATGATTTATAGTGTAATGAATTACAGAAAAAAATAATTTCAGCAATACGTAGCAAAGAAACAACATTGAGTCTTTCGAGTTGTTTCTTTGCTTTATGTGGGAGTGAATATAGGGAAAGGATTGATAACGAGAGATGACCTTAAGTAATGTGATTTTTATGGGATTGGTATTAGGTTTGATAGGCATGGCAATAACTGGGCTCTTTTTTTGCCTATTCTATTTTCTAATATATAAATGCGTATTGAAAGGAGAAAAACAAATATCGGCAGGTAGAGTTTTTTCGTATATTTTTTTCATTACGTACATTTTTATTGTTGCTGCTGCAACAATTATTTTGAGAAAAAATCACAATGATGTAAAGAGGATGAGCTTGCAACCGTTTATTCAATATCGTTCAGCGTGGTTTAGTTGTTCAATGGGTGAATGGCGAAATATTATATTAAATATTATTATGTTTATTCCATTTGGTTTTATGATCCCATGGCTTTTTGCTAAGTTAAGAAGTGTGTGGAAAGTAACGGTAATTAGTTTTGCGATATCTTTATTGATTGAATCAGTTCAGTTCTTTACGAGATGTGGAATATTCGAAACTGATGATTTGATTCATAATACATTAGGAGCGCTGATAGGAAGTTGTATATATCAAATGTTTTATGATTTTGTTGTGAAAAAAAAAGTTTGGTTTGGGAAAATTGTTTTAAGATTAATTCCAACTCTTTTAACAGTAGCTGTTTTTGCAGGTTTCTATATTCATTATAAGCGAATGGAATTTGGTATTATGTCACAAACATACATATTAAAAACTAATATGTCGCAGATTAATATTAAGAATCAAGTAAAATTATCCGAGAAAAGACCTAAAGCAAATATTTACAAAACAGCTGGTCGTGCAAATGCAGATGAAATGAATGCATTTGCAGAAAAATTTATGGATAACATAAATGTTACGATAGATACGGATAAAACGAGGAAACTTGATAATCTGCTATATATGTACGGGAAAACAAGCGAGGATAGGGAAGTATGTTTAGGTGTTAATTCTCTTGCATTAACCTATAGTTATGAGGAATATTCGGACACGAAAAATAAAAGAAAAGAAATAGGACAGAAAGAGTTGAGAGAAAAGCTAAAAAAGCTTTCTATCAAGATTCCAGAAGATGCAAAGTTCATTGAAAAAGAGAATGGAGATAGATTTTTTGAAACAGGAATACAGGTTGATGGGACAATGAATTTATTTGGATGGATTGAATGCAGTTATTATGATGATAATACAATGGCAATCAATAATCACATAGTAAATTGCAAGCCAGTAAAATGCGTTTCAATTATTAGTGAAAAGGAAGCATTTGAACAGATAAAACAGGGAAAATTCCGATCTGAAAATAAAATAGATTCCTTAACGATTCTTGATGTTATGATATCGTATGCAATGGATTCAAAAGGCTATTTACAGCCAGTTTATAAATTTGAGGTATTGCTTAATGGTGAAAATGAAGAAATTACGATTCAGGCATATCAAAAACACTAGCACATATAGTAAATAATGTGTTGTTGAAAAGGTGATTTGATGAAGAAAGAAAAGACAATATTGCAATATATAATGGAATACTTCGGTGTTGTTGCATGGACGATTCCTTTTTCCTGGAAATCATCCCGGTTGTATACAATTATTCGAATTTGTGGAGCAATGTTTCTTCCTATAATATCAATTATTCTGACGTTTGCAGGCAAATATACGATGGATGCTTTGACATCAGTTAATGAAGCTTCAAATTCAAAAGGAGTATTAGTATGTTTATTCATGATAGTTTTGGGAATAACACTTTTAAAGAAAGCGCTACAATCAATAATACAGTACAGTCAGTCTATGCATAATGAACTTATTCACACAAGAGTATCAATGTTGATTATGGAGAAATCATTGGTAGCAGATCTTGAATATTTTGATAATCCGTCTTTTAATGATAAACTGGTATCCGCAAGCCAGGATTCATTTGCCGTTGCTAATATTTTATGGAATGTAATATCGACTATCAGTTCCATTGTATCATTTTTGAGTGTATTATTAGTAATGTGTCAGTCAAATTGGTTTTATGGAATAATAGTTGTTGCTTCGGCATTTCCGGCATCTATTGCTACAGCAAAGTATACTAGATACATATATGAATTAAGTCTTCAGCAAATGAATGGACAACGGCAGATTGGGTATACACAAGCCATCGCCACAGATAAACACTATGCACAGGAAATTCGTTTATTTAATATCGGTTCATGGCTGAAAGACAGATACAGATTAATCTGGCATAAGATGTTTGTAGAGCGTCAAAATATGAATCGAAAGCAATGTTATGTTTCTGGCTTATTGGAATGTTTTCCTGAAATTGTAATAGCATTAATTAGTATAGATGTTGCCTTTAAAATTGTTGATGGAAAAGCAACAATAGGAGATTATGCCTTATATACAGGACTAATTGCGCAATTATGGAACGCTGTGTATACATTATCATCTTCTGCTGTAGAGATATATGGTAATAGGTTGAGGATAGAAAATATAAAATCCTTAAATCAGTACCGAAATAGAATAGAAGATAATGGTAGTTATAATTTAAACAGAATTAAGGAAATAGAGTTTGAAGATATACATTTTACATATCCATTATCATCGCAACCGACGTTAAATGGAGTGAGTTTTAAGATAACAGAAAATGAAAATATTGCATTGGTTGGCCTAAATGGTTCCGGTAAATCAACATTAATAAAATTGCTTTTACGTATGTATAATCCTGACAGTGGAAGGATTCTTATAAATGGTGTTGACATTAAGGCGTATAAAATTGCAGAACTCCGGAAAAACTTTAGTGTCTATTTTCAGGAGATGCTTAATTATGGTTTTACAATACGTGAAAATTTCAGTATTACCGATTTTAATCAAGAGGCAATAGATGAAACAATAGATTTAGCTCTAAAAAGAGCACATTTTAAAGACTTGGGTACAAAGTCGCCAAAAGGTTATGACGCAAACATTATGAAGCTTTTTGATGCGGAAGGAATTGAGCTTTCAGGGGGTCAGTTTCAGAAATTGGCACTAGCGCGAGCGTTTTATCGTACGCATTCTGTATTAGTATTGGATGAGCCATCTTCCAATCTAGATCCGATAGCAGAAAAAAATATATTCGAGTCTGTACAAGAACTTTCGAAAGGAAAAATAACTATTTTTACATCCCATCGTCTTTCAAATATTTTTTTGGCAGACAGGATTATTGTGATTGAAAATGGAGAAGTGACAGAAGATGGAACCCATAATGAATTATTAAAGAAAAATGCGCGTTATGCACAAATGTTTCGAACGAAGCAGAAAAAATACGAAATACTACACTAAATTTACTGGCAGGATAAAGGATTCTGATTTTTATGCAGAAAGATTAATGATTAGTCTCTTACTCAATTTGCAGAAAAGCTTATTACTTATAGGAAGTGTGTTAGATAGACGTCCCCTCGGATTGATTGAAAAATCCGAATATATGTATTATAATCAACTAATGCAAAAGGAGGCATAATCATGCGTAAAATGGAATTTAAAATGGAGCGTCAAGGCTTAATTGAGATAGGACAGGAAGTTGAAATTCGAGAAGGAAAGCTTCCTACTTTGTATTATTACGTCATTGAACCAGCAGTTGCTATGTCTGGAAATTATACGTTTGGAGAACGTTTAAAATCTCGTACGGGTAAAATTACAGATATAAAGGAAACTGAAAAAGGATTTTACGTGGAAGCTGAATTTGATGAATAACTTTCTAATCATAAAGGGAAAGTAATACTAGCTTATATGCAAGGAGGAAGTCAAATGATACAGGGTGCAATCTTCGATATGGACGGCCTAATGTTTGATACAGAGAGACTCTCTAACGAAGGATGGCTTCAGGCGGCAAAAGAATTGAATTATCCCATTACTGCTATTACGGTGGCAAAGATACGAGGAACGAACATTGCGACTAGTAAACAAATATTTAAAAAGGAGTTTGGCAATACAGTGGATTTCGAAGCTGCATTGGACGTGCAGCATCGTTATATCGATAAGGTTATTGAAGAAAATGGAGTGCCTGTAAAGCCTGGACTATTCGTTTTGCTTAAGTATTTAAAAGAAAATGGAATAAAATTAGCAGTTGCTACGTCTACCGCACGTGAGAGGGCAGAACGGTTCTTAAAAAAGGCTCTCGTTTATGAGTATTTTGATACTTTGGCATTTGGTGATGAGGTAAAGAATGGAAAGCCTGCACCTGATATTTTTCTGTTGGCGGCAGAAAAACTTTCTCTGCATCCAGAAAACTGCGTTGTGTTTGAGGATAGTCCTCATGGCATTAAAGCTGCATATGGAGCAAAGACGAAAGTGATTGGGGTACAGGATTTAGCTGAGTTTGATGAAACTGTTTATAAGATGCTTAATTACGACTGTAAAACACTGAGTGATGCAATACCTCTTATAAAAACTTTGTAAGACTCAAAAAAGGCTCTAAGTGCATGAAACACTTAGAGCCTTTTGCATTGTAAAGTGTGCTTAATCATGTGTTTTTCGATTCACAAACTTTGTTTTATATTTTGAATATACAATGGTCTGGTCGGAATAAAGACCATAGTATCCAGACATTAGATAACTTACGCTTATGGCAATTAAGAAATAAGGAACTCCTTCAAATCCAAATAATTCAAAACTGATAAACATAGAGGTTATCGGGCAGTTTGTAACACCACAGAATACAGCGATCATACCAGTGGCTGCACATAACGATGGGGAAATACCCATAATCGTACCGAATACACATCCAAAAGCTGCACCAATAAAGAAGGAAGGTACAATTTCACCGCCCTTAAAACCGGCTTCCAGTGTGAGAGTGGTTAAAATCATTTTCCAGAAGAATGCAAGTGGTTTTACATGGGTATGAATTGTCTCGTCGATAACTGGAATTCCAGCACCCAGGTAATCCGTTGTACCAAGCAGTTTTGTTATGATTAAAATCAAACAACTGGCAAAAATGATTCGGATGTATGGGTTCTTTATGTATTTTCGGAATAAATCACCTGTATTGTGTAGCATCATACAAAATAGAACGCTAAGCAGTGCGCAGAACATTGCAAGTAGGATAATTTTTAAGCAAGGAACAATATGCAAAGAAGGTATTTGCATAATTTTAAAGTTTTCCGCGTCAATTCCCATTTTAGCTGAGAACATGGAGGCTATAATAGAAGAAAATACACATGGCATCAAAGCTGCATAATACATGATTCCAACACTGACAACTTCCAAAGAGAAGATGGCAGCAGCCATAGGTGTTCCAAAAACTGCAGAGAAGGCCGCACTCATACCGCACATTACAATGACACGCGTATCGTGTTCGTCAAGTCGTAACCACCGGCCTAATTGATTCCCGATACTTCCGCCAAGTTGCAACGCAGCACCTTCACGACCAGCTGAACCACCGAATAAATGAGTCGTAATGGTGGAGATGAAAATGAGTGGTGCCATTTTAAAAGGAATTTCGGCTTCTGCATGGATTGTGGATAGTACAAGATTCGTTCCCTTGTCATTTTTATATTTAAAAACTGCATATAAAAAAACGATAAAACAGCCTGCCAGTGGCAGAAAATAGATGATGAATGGATGATTCATTCGATATCCTGTCACAAAATTCATGCAAAAGGCAAACAAAGAACTAACTGCACCTACCACTACACCAACGATACTGGAGATTGCAAGCCATTTGAAAAACAGAATTAAATTTGAGCTAATTCTGCTATAATAGTATTTTAATTGTTCTCTCATTGTAAAACACTCCAAATATTTTTTGCATTAAGATTTCCTTAACATGATTATTATACCAGTTTTGTCAATGGAATGACAAAGGTTTTCCATGGATTTTGGTGGGACATAGTATTTATTTACATAACAAAGCTGTTAAGGCAAACAATAATGAAAGAGAAGAATATAATAGAAGTGTAGATGAAAGGAGCTTTACAATGTTTACTGTGTATTTAATAGGATTCCTAATTCTCGCCGTTTATATTTGTATTGAGAGGATCGTAGCAAAGCTTTGTGGATTCTACTTCCATTCAAAACATCAGTGCCCAGTGGCAGGTACTCAGACGGTTGAATTGGTTTGTCAGGAAACAAATAATAAATAATTTTAAAGCAAATGTATCAGGCTGCAAATGTGTTTTTGCAGTTTGATACAAATAAAACGTCATTTCGTGCATAAAAACGTTAGATTCTTGAGAAATGCTTGCATTATTTATTAAAAGAATGTACTATATTAATAAGCACTTAAGAAAAGTGCTGTTGGAGCAATTTTACATAAAAATTCATTCCCCCAAATTGAATATTATGTAAAAGCCCCTTTTTTCTTACTAATATTTTAATATCCTTTTTCCCTGCTAGGTAACTAGTAGGGATTTTTCAATTGATAGGAAATTACGTTAAACTCCATTTCCTGTTAATTAAAGTGTTTCATACTTACGGAATAGAGTAAAACAACGGGAGGGTTACAGTTTGAGAAAAGACATACAAGTTAGGATGGCAACGATAGAAGATGCAGCACGATTATTAGAGATTTATACTCCATATATCACAGATACTGCTATAACTTTTGAATATGAGGTTCCAAGTGTAAAAGAATTCGAGGCAAGAATAGAGAAGGTACTTGAAAAATTTCCGTACCTAGTGGCAGTGGAGCAAAATAGAATTGTAGGATATGCCTATGCCAGTTCTTATAAAACACGTGCAGCCTATCAATGGAGCGTTGAGACCTCTATCTATATGGACCTGGATTACCAAGGAAGTGGAATTGGTTCTATATTATATAGAAAGCTTTTTGAATTATTACAAAAGCAGCGAGTGCGCAATGTATATGCGTGTGTTACGCTGCCAAATAGCAAAAGTGAGGCAATACATAAAAAGTTTGGATTCACTCTTATAGGCAGATTTCATAATGTGGGATATAAGTTAAATGAATGGCATGACACTGGCTGGTTTGAGAAGCATTTAGATTTAGAAAGTGATACACCAGAGCAAGTGATACCGATTGGAGATATCGGTTTGTAGGAGTGTGTGATTCGGTTGATGCTATAAAAATGAGAGAAACTTTATAATAAGAGCTTCTCTCATTTTTTATTAACCAGGAAAGTTCTCTATTTCGTTCCTTTTTTTCTTCCAGTTAAAAATATAATGCTAAATACAATCAATAGCAATGCAATTGCAAAACACATCCAGAAGATGAAAGCTGGTTTTGCGAATCCCTTGAAGAAGTCATAATATCCTTTCAGGTAAACAGCCACAATTAAAATCGGAACAAGGAAAGTTAGGTAACCGTTTAATGCATTAGAAAAGTTAACTCCTTTCCCTGTATTGGTCTCTTCTAAGAAGTGTTCAAATCCCCATCCGTTTTTACGAACACAGAACAATACGATAATCAGGCTTCCAAGAGGCAGAATGTTATAGGACACTAGAAAATCTTCCAAATCCATAATTCCGGAACTAGGTCCGATTGGATGAACACCACTCCAGATATTAAAACCTAATATAGCAGGTAATGATAAAACAGAGAGCGCAATGCAGTTTTGCAGTACAGAACGTTTTCGGCTGATATTCTGTAACTCCATGGTCATGGAAACAATATTTTCAAATACAGCAATAATCGTTGATAATGCCGCAAAAGACATAAAAATGAAGAATAAGGTGCCCCAAAGCCGTCCATTTGCCATCTGGTTAAATACGTTTGGCAATGTGATGAATAATAGGGATGGTCCTGAATCCGGCTGAATTCCAAAAGCAAAACATGCTGGTATAATAATAAGCCCAGCTGTTAGAGCGACAAATGTGTCAAGCAAGACGATACTTAAGGATTCGCTAGTTAATTTTCTTTCTTTTGTCAGATAACTTCCGAAGATTTCCATGGAGCCGATTCCAACACTGATTGTAAAGAATGCATGTGTCATTGCAGCAAACACTACATTACCTATTCCGTTTGACATAAGCTTATCAAAGTCAGGTACAAGGTAGAAGCGAATTCCTTTGGATGCTCCAGAAAGGCGTAGGGAATTGATTGCTAAAACTACCATTAAAGTAATCAATAAGGCCATCATGATTTTTGTAATTCGTTCAACACCATTTTGCAAGCCTAATGCACAGACAAAAAAGGATAAAGCAATTGCAAGAAATGTACATAGAATTACAGTACTAGGAGTATTCGTGAAATTTCCAAAGAAAGTACCTACTTCCGCAGGAGTTAAGGAATCTAGTTTCCCTGCTCCAATGGCATATGCATAATATAACATCCATCCGCCAACCATAGTGTAAAACATCATAAGTAAGTAGTTGCCTGGTACAGAAAGCCATTTGAAATAATGCCACTTTGTACCCTCTGGTTCTAACTTCTCATAAGCAGTAGCAAGACTTCGTTTGCTTCCACGACCAACTGCAAACTCACAGATTAATACAGGTAATCCAAGTAATGTTAAACAAGCCAAGTAAATAAGTATGAATGCGGCACCTCCATTTTCACCGCATATGTAAGGAAATTTCCATACGTTGCCAAGACCAATTGCACATCCTGCTGATACTAGAATAAAGCCTAGGCGTGAGTTAAACTTCTCTCTCTCCATATTTTCACCTCTTATTGTAATATAATATATCTAGTATAAAAGATTTCGCGGAGTTTCGCTACTTATAATTACATGAATTAAAACAAGCAAACATTCAATTATTCGAATCTATGCTTGTTTTAGTTTTTTTGCCGTGAAATGTGAATATTACAGTACAAAATCTTTAAGAGTTTCTTTTATCATATCATCATTAATGCCCAAATATTCTAATGTAATACTTGGAGAGGAGTGATTAAATAGTTTCTGGAGTATTGCGACATCCTTATATACCTGATAGTGAAAGTATCCAAAAGTTTTACGACAAGTATGTGTCCCTAAATTGTGTAATCCAATTTGTTCCCCTGATTCATGCATAATACGATAAAACTGAACTCTCCCTATAGGCTTTGTTCTGTCCTTTTTGCTTGGACATAGGTAATCTTGCTCACTTAAATGATTTTTTATGGCGTATGCTCGAACTTCTTCTTGAATAATCGGATTAATGTACCATACTTTCTTCTTTTTTGTTTTCTGTTCTTTTAGCTTCAAAAATTCAGGACTTTCTTCCTCATCATTTAAATGAATAAATTTGCCTACCGTTAAATTACGCAGATCACTCACGCGTAGAGACGTATTTATTCCAACAAGGAATAAGATATAGTATTTCTCGTTTTTCTCTCTTAAAACCCGTTTCATGGCGTCTAATTTTTCTTTTGTTCGTATTGGTTCTACTTTTTCCAAATTATCTCTCCTTTTTTGTCATGAGAGTATGCACAACATACCATTTCTTTCAGTATATAAAAATCAGGTTTGCATTTCAATAGATACGTAAAAAATAATGTAACGGATATATAATTATGTTACATTAAGTATTTATGCACTTTTATGATGAAAACTCGAAAAACCCCGTAAATACAGCGTTTTAGAGATGCATTAGAAACTAATGTAACAAAATACATATTGTGTTACATTGTAAAATGCAAAAGATATCCGAAAGTTTATCTGACTTAAAACCTGAAAAGCAATCTAAAAGCCAGGATTAGTTTAGAATATAGGATAATGGCTATGTATATATGATATTGAGATGAATAGCTTTATCTAAAATGCTATAAAGGTTTTGCGTCAAATAATATACTATATAATACTTTACAAACAAATATAATGCTTGTATAATTAATATAATGAATTAAAAACAAAGATAGGTGGATTTGAATCATGAAAATACAAGAAAACATAATTATGAACGGTAATGCTCTTAATGACGCAAAAGATGACCCATATACAAGAGGATATAAGCTTAGTTGTCTATTAAGAACAAATAATAATATAGAAATACTATATGGAGTTGATTTATCCTATACAAGTATTAAATCAGACTCATTTATTATTGTAATCCTATATCCTAACGGTAAATACAAGATAGTTGATACATTCCAGTATGAAGACTTATATACTGATAAAATACAGAAGATATCCGAGACAGTCTTAGATTTGGTAAAAGAAGAAGTAGAAGAAGCAGATTTAGAAAAAGCATTCTGTTTATTATGTGGAACTGTCAATCAAATACGTTATATCCGAGATAAGACAGAAAAAATGGATAACTCAAAGTTAATCAGTGCAAAAGAAGCTTCTGACCTTTATGGAATCTCTTGCGATGCAGCTCGCAACTTTATGAAGAATCATGGTGCAACAAAATATGGTCGAGAATGGATGCTGCAAAAAGAAGTGTTTAACCAGCATTACAGAGAGAAATAAAAATTACCACCAAATACCATTTTACTTTTCTATTGCATTTCCATATACTAAATATGTAAATACAAAAGTTTAAAGACAAGAGGTGCAAAATGAAAGATAAAATTTTTGGTGTTTTACAAAGAGTAGGTCGTTCATTTATGTTACCAATTGCTATCTTACCAGTAGCTGGTCTCTTCTTAGGAATCGGCGGTTCGTTTACTAACCAAACAATGGTAGAAGCATATGGGTTAACAAAAATTTTAGGCGAAGGAACATTACTCTATAACTTTCTTTTAATTCTAAATGAATGCGGTAATATTGTATTTGCAAACTTACCTATTTTATTTGCAATGGGTGTTGCAATCGGAATGGCAAAGAAAGAAAAAGAAGTTGCAGCTTTGTCTGCGACAATTGCATACTTTGTTATGCATTCTGCTATCTCTGCAATGATTAACATAAGAAATCTTGCAGAAGTACTTCCAAGTGGTTCTATTGCGGACACAGTAGGTATTTCATCCTTACAGATGGGTGTTTTCGGTGGTATTATCGTAGGATTAGGTGTAGCAGCCCTACACAACCGCTACTATAAGATTGAGCTTCCTCAGGTTATTTCATTCTTCGGAGGTTCAAGATTTGTACCTATTATTTCAGCAGTTGTTTATCTATTTGTTGGTATTTTAATGTCCTTTATCTGGCCAGCAATTCAGGAAGGCATCTACGCAGTAGGTGATCTTGTATTACGTTCTGGTTACGCTGGAACTTGGGTATATGGTTTTATGGAACGTGCATTAATTCCATTCGGATTACATCACGTATTCTACTTACCTTTCTGGCAGACAGCCGTTGGTGGCACAGCAGTAGTAGGTGGACAGTTAATCGAAGGTGCGCAGAACATTTTCTTTGCTGAGTTAGCAGATGGTTCTATCTCAAAATTCAGTGTTGCTGCAACTAGATTTATGTCTGGTAAATTCCCATTAATGATTTTTGGTTTACCAGGAGCTGCACTTGCTATGTATCAGGCTGCAAAACCTGAAAAACGTAAGGTCGCTGGTGGATTACTTCTTTCTGCAGCTTTAACTGCTATGATTACAGGTATTACAGAACCAATCGAGTTTACATTCTTATTTGTTGCTCCATTGTTATATGTAATTCACTGTGTATTTGCAGGTTTAGCGTATATGCTTATGCATGTATTTAATGTAGGCGTTGGTATGACATTCTCAGGTGGTTTAATTGACTTAACATTATTCGGTATCTTACAAGGAAATGCTAAGACAAACTGGATCTGGGTTGTTATCGTGGGAATTGGTTACTTCTTGGTTTACTATGGTTTATTCTATTTCTTAATTAAGAAATTTAATTACAAGACACCAGGTCGTGAAGATGATTCTCAGGAAGTAAAACTTTACACAAGAGCAGATGTAAATGCTGCAAAACAGGATAAGAAAGAAAATGCAGGCGCTGACAAAGATATCGTTTCAGCCATGATTGTAAAAGGTCTTGGTGGCGTAGATAATATCTCTGATGTAGACTGTTGCGCAACAAGACTTCGTTGTACTGTTATAGATGAGAAAAAAGTGGATGAAGGAATGTTAAAACAGTCCGGAGCAGCAGGTGTTATTTGCAAAGGTAAAGGTGTTCAGATTATTTATGGACCAAAAGTTTCTGTAATTAAATCAAACTTAGAAGATTATTTAGAGAATCCAGTCGAAATTGATTTAGGTAGTGAATCAGCACCTGAAGCAAAACAGGAAACTACAACAAAGGAAAACACAGAAAGTGTTGTTTTCGCTTGCCCACTAAAAGGTAAAGTTGATAGTATAACAACTGCTCCAGACCCAGCTTTCTCTGAGAAAATGATGGGTGACGGTATTGTCATTGTTCCAACTGACAATGTTGTATATGCACCAATGGATTGTGAAATTGCTTTTGTATTTCCTTCCAAACACGCAATCGGTCTTGTAACTGACAGTGGATTAGAAGCTTTAATTCACGTAGGTATTGATACTGTTAAGTTAGAAGGTCAAGGATTTAATGTATTTGTAAATGATGGTGATAAAGTAAAACGTGGCGATAAGTTAATGGAATTCGATTTAGAATATATCCGTAATAATGCTGCTGATATTGCAACACCATTTATCATTACAAACTTACCAGATAATCAATCTATCAATATTTTGACAACTGGTGATGTTGAAGTGAATACTGAAGTTATGGAAGTGAAATAAAAAATGAGGGAGTCTATCGACAAGGTAGGCTCCTTCTTTCATTCTACATAAATTATATAATATACTTTATCTCACACTCCGGAAACGCTTCCATAAGCTCCTTTTGGAAAAACGCTTTCACATCCCGCATATCTTCCTTCTTATAAGTATACTTTCCGTACCCAAACTGACCATGTTTATAAGTTCGCTCTTCCTCATTCATTGGCAGTGTGGAATCAGGAAAAATATCACCAATTAACTCTTTGGCTTTTGGAGTAAAACGATGTGTAATGACTTCAAAGAATAAAGGATATGGATAATTTTCTGGCAAAGCATCTTTTAGTTTCCATATAACATCCTTATATTCATGTTTCCAATTTTCATATAAGAAAACTGGGGCAATCAGAAAACCGACTGGATATCCAGCGTTCATTACTTTAGCTGCCGCATGAATACGTGCATCTATTACTGCGGTGCAATGCTCGTAACTGGAACGGACGTATTCGGTGTTAATACTAAAGCGAATCTCAGTTTTCCCGTTATGTGGTAAATCCAGAAGTCCATCAACGTCGGCATACTTGGTTACAAATCGGAAACGTCCTCTTGGCTCGTTCGCAAAGAATAGAATCGTATTTTTTAATGACTTTGCATACGGTTCGATGCATAGAGGGTCAGAAGTTGCAGAACCTTCAAACACAGTGACATCTCTGTCTGGTGAGTCCATGTAAGATTTCGCTTTTCTATAAATGTCCTCTAGATTAACGAAGACACGGACAAATGGTTTATCGCCCAACTGTTTATGAAGATAGCAGTATTCGCATTGTCCCATACAGCCGCTTACTAAAGGAAGCATATAGTCAGCACTAGGTTTGCACGTTTGGAAGGCGCCAATGCGCTTTTTGCTTACAACAAGAGTTCTTTTTCCATTTTGATATGTCTGGGCAATGCTGTCGCCCTCGATATAAGACTTCACTTTATTGGAAGGGCTATGGATGATTTCAACCCCATTTTTGTCTTTAAAATGATCAAATATTCGTGTACCCATCTCATAATCAAGAGTACCATTTTCAAAAATAATTCTATCTGGCACAAACATTGGTATAGTTCCTTTCTAAGTTGTAATAATTAAAATAATACAAATAGTATCTGACAGGAAAAGGTATATCATCCATAGAAAAAACATTTTCACAGAATTAGCACTCGTTACTTGACAGTGCTAATAAAACATGATATATAATATATTAACTAAGAAAATACAACGTAACAGTTTTATGATAGATCCTGTACTTTTCACACGGGGACAGGAAATGTATTAGGTGTGTAGAATTGAGGTTTTCATTATGATATTTATGAAATTGAATGCGCATACAGTGAAATGCACAATGGAAGAGCATGAGATTATTGAGATGGGTTATGAGTTAGATGACATTTGTGGGGATAATGAACGTGCATCAGAATTCATGAAGCAGATTATTGATAAGGGAATTGAGGCTGGATATCAGATCTCGGAAAGAATATCAGCTGTGCAGGCAACATTTTTATCTAATCATCAAGTTGAGTTGTGCTTTACAGATGAAGCGCCAGAACGATTGTTAGATAAGACCTTAGACACGTTGTTTGATGTGATTGAGGACGAAACAGACGTGGAGAAAGAAAAACTTGAGGAATTATTAAAAGAAGCTGTGAAAAAGAGAGAGGTTTTGAAAGAAAGTATGGAAGAAATCGCTTCTGCTAAGGAAGTTTCAGAAATTCTATCAACAGACGCCTCGCAAGAGCAAGAGATGAAAGATGTTACGAATGTAGTTCCAGAAAAGTATATCTTAGAGTTTATGAATTTTGATGTTGTGGAGAGTTTTTGTAAAGCAGCACCAGAAGTACCAGGCAAACTTTATAAGGATAAAGGAAACTATTATTTGGTATCCGATTTGACAAACGAGGACGATAGTACGAAGCGAACATTTCTTTTGCAAGCCAATGAATTTACATCTGATTTGAAAAAGGAACATTTCCAGATGGGGTATCTGGAAGAGCATAGCGAGATTCTTATAAAAGAAAATCCAATGGAAGTACTAAAGCAATTGTAATCCGCTTATTAAAAAAGATATAGAAAGATAAGCCAAAACTAGGAATACATTACATATTGTATTCTGTTTTGGCTTATCTTTTTTACCTGTTGCGATTGTAACTAGGAGACCTGATACAGCTAATTTTCTGGTGTTATGTTTCATATAAAATACCCCTTTTGTATGTAAAATTCCTGCACAATATGTTAGCAAATTTTCGTATGAATTGCTAGTAGTGTATTTTAGTATATGTTTAAAGTGAGTAAGAATGCACAAATGTATATTGATTCTTTGTGCAAATTTGATTAAACTTATTGTAAGGGAAAACCTTGAATTCATATAGAGAGGAGGAAAAGTTCATTCGTTGAATGAAAAGTACAGGCTATAATTGCCTAATTTGAAAATTTTAAAGGAGATGAAGGAATGTTTAACAAAACACTCAAGAAATTATGTGTACTGGCTACATCATTAACTCTTGCCGTATCTACTATCATGCCTATGCCATTTCAGGCTAGTAAAGAAAAAGCACATGCCGCAAGTGATGTAACCGTTAATTTAGCTTCCGAGAAGCAGTCCATGCAAGGTATCGGAGGTATTAACTTTCCAACTTGGATTAGTGATTTAAGTGCTAGTCAGAGAGAAACTGCATTCGGTAACAGTGCAAATCAATTAGGATTCACTATCTTAAGAATCCACGTTGATGAGAACAAAAACAACTGGTCTAAGGAATTAGCCACTGCTAAAGCAGCTGCAGCAAAAGGTGCTTTAATATTCGCTTCTCCTTGGAACCCACCAGCAAGTATGTGTGAAAAGTTCACACGTAACGGGGTTGCAAATCAAAACAGATTAAAGTATTCAAGTTACGGTGCATATGCTGATTATTTGAATGAATTTGTTACATATATGAAGAATAATGGCGTAAATCTATATGCAATATCTGTTCAGAACGAGCCAGACTATGCTCATACATGGACATGGTGGACACCACAGGAAATGCTTAACTTTATGAAAAACTATGCTGGAAGAATTAACTGTAAAGTAATGGGACCAGAATCATTTTCTTATTTAAAGAATATGTCTGATCCAATCTTAAATGATGCAACTGCTCTTAAGAACTTAGACATTTTAGCAACTCATTTTTATGGTACTCAGGCAAATAGCATGTCTTATCCTTTATTCAAACAAAAAGGTGCTGGCAAAGAACTTTGGATGACAGAGGTTTATGTACCAGACAGCAGTAGTTCAGCTGATGCATGGCCAAATGCCCTTCAGGTTTCTGTAAACATGAACAATGCTTTTGCAATCGGTGATATGCAGGCTTATGTATGGTGGTATATCAGAAGAAGTTATGGACCAATGAAGGAAGACGGTTCTATCAGTAAACGTGGTTACTGTATGGCACAGTATTCCAAATTCGTTCGCCGTGGCTACAAACGTGTAGATGCTACAATGAATCCAAGCTCCAAAGTATATGTATCCGCATTTAAGGGTGATGGAAAAGTAGTGATTGTTGCGACTAACGATAATGATAGCTCATACACACAAAAATTCAATGTAACAAACGGTAATATCAAGAAAGTAGATCGTTACAGAACTTCTGCAAATGAAAATTTGGCTAAGACATCTAACCTTGAATTAACAGGTAATGGTTTCTATGCATCCCTGCCTGGACGTAGTGTATCTACATTCGTATGTGATTTAGGTACAGGTTCAGTTACACCTTCTGCAGCTCCAAGTGTAGCTCCATCTGTAAAACCTAGCCAAGGAACAGTAGCGAAATTAGCAGATGGTTTATACTACATCAAAAATGTAAATGCAGGCAAATACCTTCAAGTAAAAGACAACACAGGTAAAAACGTACAAAATGTTGAACTTGGAACTGGTTCTGGTGTAGATGGTCAGAAATGGTATTTAACAAACACAAGTGACGGATATATAACATTAAAGAGTGCGCTAGGTGATTTCATGATTGATATTGCCAATGGAGCAGACGAAGATGGAGCAAATGCGCAGATCTATTCTGCATATTCCGGAAATGCTCAGAAGTTCCAGTTAATTAAAGCATCTAATGGTGCATATATCATTACGACAAAAGCAAGTAATGGAACAAAAGCGTTAGATGCCAATGCAAGAGGAACAGCAGATGGAACAAACGTTATCCAATATACAATTAATGGTAATACAAATCAGCAATGGGTATTTGAAAAGGTTAATGAAACAGCAAAACCAAGTGTAGCTCCTTCAGTAGCTCCAAGTACTGCACCAAGTGTTGCACCATCCGTAAAACCAAGCAGCTCAACAGGTACAGCAACAGGACTTCCAGCAGGTGTTACATGCACATATTCTGTTACAAGTGACTGGGGCAGTGGTTATCAGGCTGAGATTGTATTAAAGAATGGTTCTAGCAAATCCTACAATGGATGGACATTAGCGTTTGATACAAATAGCAAGATTTCAAGTCTTTGGGGTGCTGAATTAGCAGGTCAGAGTGGTACAAAAGTAACCGTTAAAAATCCTTCCTGGGATACAACATTAGTAGCTGGTGCAAGTATTACAATTAATTTTGTAGCAGACGGCGCAAGCAGTAACGGAGTCCCTTCTGGATATACGTTTGGTTAAAAAAATGTACTTGTAATATCTTCATCTTCTGTGTATAATAACCTTATATGAGCGACGACGAAAACTACGATTCTAACGTTCTTTTCAGAGAGCTGGTGTAAGGTGCGAACCAGTAAGAATGAGAATCTTTCCACTTTCTGAGCATTGTAGGTAAACTACAGGGTTCGTATCCCTTATCATACGTCGAGTGGCCGGTAACGGCAATTTGGGTGGCAACGCGGAAGATGATACAGCCTTTCGTCCCATTAATAGGTTCCTTTTGGTGTCTATTATGTCTGGGATGGAAGGCTTTTTATTTACCTACTTGTATAAACGGGTAACATAAAAAGCCAAACACAACCAGACAAGCGCTGTTCTTATTAAAAAATACAGGAGGCAGTAAAAATGCTCGATATTAAATTTTTAAGAGAAAATCCAGATGTAGTAAAAGAAAATATTAAGAAAAAATTCCAGGATCACAAACTTCCTTTAGTGGACGAAGTAATCGAATTAGACGCACAGGCTAGAAAGACACAGCAGGAAGCAGATGATCTAAGAGCGAGTCGTAAAAAACTTTCCAAACAAATCGGTGCTTTAATGGGTCAAGGCAAAAAAGAAGAAGCAGAAGAAGTAAAAGCACAGGTAAATGCCAATGCAAACCGTCTTGCTGAGTTAGAAAATCTTGAAAAAGAGTTAAATGAAAAAGTAACAAAGATCATGATGACAATTCCAAACATCATTGATCCATCCGTACCAATTGGTAAAGATGATAGCTGTAACGTAGAAATCCAGAAATACGGCGAACCAGTTGTTCCTGACTATGAAATTCCATACCACACAGAAATCATGAGCAAATTCAATGGTATTGACATTGACAGTGCATTAAAAGTTGCAGGTAATGGTTTCTATTATTTAATGGGTGATATTGCAAGACTTCATTCCGCAGTTATTTCTTATGCACGTGATTTCATGATTAACCGTGGCTTCACTTACTGTATTCCACCTTACATGATCCGTAGCTCCGTTGTTTCAGGCGTTATGAGTTTTGACGAGATGGAATCCATGATGTACAAAATCGAAGGAGAAGATTTATTCCTTATTGGTACTTCCGAACACTCCATGATCGGTAAATTCATCGATACCATCAACGATGAGGAAAAACTTCCATATACTTTAACAAGTTATTCTCCATGTTTCCGTAAAGAAAAAGGTGCTCACGGTATTGAAGAACGCGGTGTTTACCGTATTCACCAGTTTGAAAAACAGGAAATGATCGTTGTATGTAAACCAGAAGATTCCATGGAATGGTACAATAAATTATGGCAGAACACAGTTGATTTATTCCGTAGCTTAGATATTCCAGTTCGTACATTAGAGTGCTGTTCTGGAGATTTAGCTGACTTAAAGGTAAAATCCTGTGACGTAGAAGCATGGTCTCCAAGACAGAAAAAGTACTTCGAAGTTGGCAGCTGCTCTACATTAGGTGATGCACAGGCAAGAAGACTTAAGATTCGTGTAAGAGGAAAAGACGGTAACAAGTACTTTGCACATACTCTTAACAACACAGTAGTTGCACCACCTCGAATGTTAATCGCATTCTTAGAAAATAACTTACAGGCAGACGGTTCTGTTAAGATTCCAGAAGCTTTGCGTCCTTACATGGGTGGACAAGATAAATTAAAATAATTAACATCCATTGCTAAACGCCATAAGCAGAATTTGTTTTTCTGTTTATGGCGTTTTTTTGCCAATTTTATATATATAAATATTATTGCAGCTTTATGTCTTACACAACCAATAAGACATATATTTACCAGACAAAAGAGATTGAAAATGGCACATGGACGAAGTCTGAAATCAATGGCTGCTATCATGATAAGTCTCTTCTGTTGCGCCAAGCGTAAAGCCAAGTGCAGCACCTTCCAAAGAACCAGCCAATTATGTATTAAGCTAAAATTAAGTTACATTTCGTATCTGAAAAAACGACATATTGTACAAACTGAAACACGATTCCGCCTTATGTTGATATAATAGTCTTAGTACCAATAATAAGGAGGAATTTTTCATGAGACAATATAAAAAAGTAATATCAAAGTTTCTGATTTGTGCCATGGCGGCTAGTATGATGCCGGTACCAGCAGTTTCAAATAATGTTTCTGCAGCAAAGGTTGCAGTAGCTTCATTGACACAGGAAAACGGACGTGTAAATTTATTTACAGGTCCAAAGGAAAGTACAGCATGGTCACAAGTTGTAACTTTTGATTCTGTGAGAAACAATGGATCATTTGACAACGATATCATCAAAAAGGGCGGTTACTTTGAAGCCAATGTAACCGGTGATCCAGATGATATCCAGATGATTTTCCAGAGCTGGACAGGTGGAGCAGGATGGGCTGTTGTCATACCTAGTGAAATCATTACCAATGCTGATGGATCTAAACTTGTAAGATTTACATATGACGATATTGCAGCTGTCTATGGGGATAGATTTGATTTAATTGATAGAATTTACTTTAATACTACATGGAAGGCGATTACCTTGAATTCTATAGATTATGTTATGGAAAATGCACCGGTACAAACACCTACCGTGCCTTCAGAAACACCAGCCGAAAGTACGGAGCCATCACAGTCAACTGCACCAGTAGAAAGCATCGAGCCTAGCAAATCTGTTGAACCAGTTGAGAGCATCGAGCCTAGCCAAACAGTAGAACCAGTTAAGTCAGAAGCACCAGTTGTATCCGTAGCTCCAGCTAAGGATTCTGTTAACTTATTTACTGGTGAAAATGTATTAACAGCCAATACAACCAGTGGAAAAATTTCATCAAAGAAAAATGGAGGTACATTAGATCCTTCTATTATTAATCAAGATGGTTATTTCTCCGTTCATTTTAAAGGCTCAAGAAATGCTGCTACATTAGTGTTCTCTAGCTGGACAGGCGGAGCAGGATGGGCTACTGTGAGTGCAACTGCAATCAAAAGAAACGGATATAATGATTTCACAGCAATTTTTTCATATGACACAATCGCGAAAGCATATGGAGATGACTTCTCTAACTTAGATGTTATTTATTTTGTTGCATCAAGTAATCCATATACCATTTATTCTGTAGATTACGTAACTAGTGGAGTAGAAGCAGCTATTGCTGACTGTGCTGTAAAAATTCCTCCAACAGCAGCACCTTCTTATGTACCAGGTGAGTTACAGGAAAGAACATGTAAAGCAGATGAAAACCATGTAAAAGTAATGGGAAGAACCTTTACAGATGCCAATGGTTCTAGATGGCTTAACAACTTATGTTCTGGTGTAGAATTCTCCTTTACAGGAACAAAAGCATCTATTGATGTGCAGGCAGTATCCAACGAGAACAAAGACCATCTTGGACGTATTGCCATTTATGTAAATGATAAATTAGTAGTAGATAATTTAATTGATAAATTAAACAAGACATATGACTTCTTCGAGAGTGAGGAAGAACAAACAGTATCCGTTAAGATTATGAGACTTTCAGAATCTGCATATATTCCATTTGCAATTGATAGCATCAACACAACTTCAACTGCAGAGATTCAGCCAACAGCAGTTAAATCGCGTAAAATCGAATTTATTGGCGATTCTATTACTTGTGGCTATGGAGTAGACGACCAAAGTACTACATCACATTGGTCAACATCCAATTCAGATGGTTCTAAAGCATTTGCTTACAAAACAGCACAGAAATTAGGTGCTGAATACAGTATGTTTGCAGCAAGTGGTTTTGGTGTTATCTCTGGATATACAGGTGGCGATATCAATACTCTTCAGACAATTCCTCAGTATTATGGAAGCCAAGGATTTAGCTGGTATACACTTCCTAATGGCAAAAAGGCTACGGACATTGCTTGGAATTTTGATGTAGATGAACCAGATGCAATTGTAATTAACTTAGGAACCAATGATAGTTCTTACACAAAAAATGACGAAGCAAAGAAAGCAGCATTCGTTGAGAAATACGTTGATTTCTTAAAACAGATTAGAAGCAAGAATCCAACTGCTACTATTTTCTGTACATTGGGAACAATGGGACAGGATCTGTATCCACAAGTGGAAGAAGCAGTAGCAAGCTATTCTAAGGAAACTGGCGATAACAATATCACTTCCCTTGAATTTGATGTACAGAACATGAACGACGGTGTGTGTGTTGACTGGCATCCAACAGAAGCAACTCATGAAAAAGCATCTGATACACTTGCAGATTATATGAGCTATGTAATGGGATGGTAGATGTAGGTAAACAGTAGTTCTTTTATGAAAAAATAATAAATTTGAAAAGAGCTCTATAATTAGTGTTGGGGCATGATTCACTGAGTCATGTTTCACTACTAGTTGTAGGGCTGTTTTTATGTTAAGAAGCTATCTGTCTGTTTGGTGTCAAAAAAATGTATATGGCTGTTGAGGTTGTAAATATAAGTTATATAATGTATTATAGATGTGAATTATTCCATTTATAAAATCACTGCAGAAAAGGAGAATGCAATATGAACCCAAAAGAAATACATAATGGGAGCTTTTTTCAGACAATTATATATAGTATAAAATTATCTTTTGAAGCATCAAAATTTTATACTTTCTTTCGACTGTTCTATAGCAGTATCAGTGCATTG
>ERZ808278.527-NODE-527-length-23997-cov-4.004093_pt1 | contig 23997 bp, 21 predicted proteins | sample MGYA00521239_ERZ808278 | MGnify/ENA primary metagenome ERZ808278 (study PRJEB31516, sample SAMN03275600) | gut metagenome | biome: mammalia-associated habitat; material: feces | host: Papio cynocephalus | place: Kenya | collected 2012-07-17 ... | reverse complement strand
AAAAACCACGATATTTGTATCTCATCGTTTATCCAGTGCAACTACTGCAAATAAGATTGTGGTGTTGGAATATGGCAAGATTATCGAAGAAGGCACACATGCCACTTTGATGGCAAAGCACGGAAGATACTATGAATTATTTTCTACCCAAGCGCGCCGGTATTTTGGAAACGGAGAACTCTTGGAAGAAGAAATGCAGTGTATGCAACATGCAGAGGATCGGTGGCAATCTCCCAATATGCAATTTGAATCGGATTCCTAACGGTGTCTGAAAGGTTCAGTTGTCTATGTTAGAGAATCAATAAGAAGGAGAAAACATGGAAATTTCAATCAAAGATTTATGGGATTTACTTGTGAAAAGATGGTGGATTGTATTGACTTCTGCCATTCTTTGCATGGTGATCGGACTTGGATATATTGCCGCAACAGGGCAGGTAACTTATCAGGCATTGTCTACGGTTATGTTCAGCGCATCAGATGATGATAAATCCACGATGTCGTCTTCCACATTGACTGCGTCGGAAAAAATGATCGAAACCTATATCAAATTATTGCAATCGGATCGGATTTTACGTCCGGTTGTAGAAGAAGTGAATCAGACATACGGCACAAATTATTCGATTTCCAATCTAAAAAATATGGTATCCATCCAGCAAGAAGGGGAATCCTTGATTTTTGATATTCGAGTGCGCGCGGTGCAACCTGAAATTGCAAAAGCGTTTGCCAATGTTTTGGCAAAACAGGGGACGCAAATTATTCGGGATGATATTTTGAAATCCGGTATGGCAACGGTTGTGGATGATGCAAGAGATACCACAAGACAGGACATCTCCTATTTGAAATATATGATGCTCGGCTTTTTTGCCGGAGCGGTGCTTTCGTATGGAATTTTATTTGTATTGAAAATGTTGGATACCACGGTGAAAAGTGAAAATGATCTGCGCGAAATGGACGGAGTGATCACGATTGGCGTAATTCCGCAGATTCTACCGGCGCAAAGCGAAAAAACACAATTATCGGACGGAGAGAAAGGAGGAACCAAATAAAATGTCGTTGCATTTGTTTCAGAAGAAAATAAAAACGGAAGATAAAACTTATCATTTGTTGGATGATACCATGCCGTTTGAAGTCTCCGAGGCATATAAGGCTGCACGTACAAATTTGCTGTTTTTATTGACTAATGTCGAAAAAAAACAAATTGTATTCACTGGGTGGCAGGAGCATGACGGCAAATCAACCAGCTGCGTGAATATGGCGATTTCTTTCGCACAGCTTGGAAAAAAGGTATTATTGGTGGATGCGGATTTGAGAAAGCCGATTCTTCATCGTGTATTCCACACGACGCAAAAGCCAGGGCTTAGCGAGGCGTTATGTGGCTCATTCAGTCAGAAGTGCATTCGGAAAACCAAGTATGAAAATCTGTATATGTTGCCTGCCGGAACGATTCCTCCCAATCCGTCAGAACTGCTTGCTTCTGTTGCTATGGATGAGATCTTGCAACTATTATCACAGGAATTTGATTATATTTTCTTAGATACACCGCCGCTTTCCATGGTAACTGACGCTGCGGTTTTATCTACGAAAGTTGGCGGGGCAGTCATTATTATCCGTGCGTATAAAACAACGCGGCAATCTGTTTTAAGTTCCAAGCAAACGATTGAAAATGTTGGCGGAAAAGTATTTGGATTTTTATTGAATGACGCCGACAGCAAATATATGACCAGTGCAAAGTACTACAGTTATGGTCGATACGGACATCAGAGCAGTTCTTCGAAAATATCTCAAAGAGAAGCGAACCAAGGCGATTGATTTCGGATATCCGTTCGGCAAGGAATCAAGCATGAAGGAATATGCGGCGGGCTGAACTCAGACCGCCGCTCGGTTTTCTTGCACGAAAAAATCAAAAATAATAAATGGAATGTTGCTTAGGGAGGTACAAACTCGAATGAAAATTGCGATTTTAGATGCAGATACTTTGGGAAGCGATTTGGATCTGTCCATATTTTCAAAATTCGGGACCATTTTGCAATATCCTACAACCGATAGTAGGTCAGTTGTCAAACATGCGAAGAATTGTGAAATCCTGATTGTAAATAAGGTGCGCCTTTCAGAAGAAATATTGGCACAGCTTCCGGATTTACAACTGATTTGTGTTGCCGCAACCGGGTATGATCCGATTGATATTTCCTACTGCCGAACGCACGGGATTGCTGTGGCAAATGTACCGTCCTATTCTACACAAAGCGTTGCGCAGTGGACATTCAGCGTAGTTTTGGCACTTGCGATGCACCTAAATGCTTATTGCCGGTATGTGAAAAGTGGAACTTATTCCGGCAGTGCGGTTGCCAATCATCTATCGCCATGTTATCATGAACTTGCCGGACAAACGTGGGGGGTGATCGGATACGGTGGAATCGGACAACAGGTTGCAAAAGTTGCGTCGGCGATGGGATGTCAGGTGTTGGTACACAAACGAACCCCGATTTCCGATGTAAAGTGTGTGGATTTGATGACACTGTGTAAAATGTCTGACATCATTACCATCCATGTACCGCTCACGGAATCGACGCGTGGTATGATTGGGCAATCACAGCTTGCCGCAATGAAGAAAACAGTTATTTTGGTCAATGCCGCCCGTGGTTTGGTGTTGGAAGAAGCGGCGGTTGCGCAATCAATTTTGGATGGAAAAATCGGCGCATTCGGATGCGATGTTTATAGTCAGGAACCGTTTCCTGTCAATCATCCATATACACGAATTTTGCCTTTTCCAAATGTACTTTTGACTCCGCATATGGCTTGGGGTGCTTATGAAGCGCGAAGGCGCTGTATACAGGTCATAAGTGAAAATATACAAGCCTTTTTCGCAGGTACAATATGCAACCGGATCGTATGACAACACCGATTTTACACCCCTTTCCACCGGTATGGGATGATCGTGCATGTGTTTTGATTTTGGGATCATTTCCATCTGTGGCATCCCGTGATACCCATTTTTATTATGGACATAAACAAAATCGGTTTTGGAAATTGATGCGGCAATTTTTTGGAGAACCTCTTGCGACAACAGATGAAAAAATTGCTTGTTTAAACAGACATCACATTGCACTTTGGGATGTTATTTTTCAATGTGAAGTTACAGGTTCCTCTGATCAGTCGATTCGGAATGTGATTCCGAATCCGATTGTCGAACGACTGAATCAAAGCAGGATACAGGCGATTTTTGCAAATGGCGCGACGGCTTACCGCATGCTGATGCGCTATTTTGGCAAGGAAATCCGGATCCCGGTTTATTCTATGCCATCTACTAGCCCTGCCAATGCCGCATATTCCTTGCAACGTCTTGCGGCAGAGTGGCAGAAGATGTTATGGTATACGTCAGACACAGAAAGAAAGGACATACAAACAGATGGAAAATAAAACACAGACGTACGGAAACGACAGTATTGTTTCTCTGAAAGGTCCGGATCGGATTCGGCTTCGTCCAGGAGTCGTGTTCGGTTCTGATGGTTTGGATGGGTGCGAACACGCTGCTTTTGAAATTGTTTCAAACTCTGTGGACGAGGCGCGGGCAGGTTTTGGGGATACGATTTATGTCACTTTGCACCCGGATCATGTAATGGAAGTAGAGGATGACGGACGCGGTGTTCCCATGGGTTATAATGAAAAAGAAAAACGCTATAACTGGGATTTGGTGTTCTGCGAGCTATACGCGGGTGGAAAATACAATACGGATGAAGAAAATTCCGCTTACGCCTATTCTCTTGGTCTGAATGGATTAGGTGCCTGCGGCACACAGTACAGTTCCGAATTTATGGATGTGTATTCCTACACGAACGGGGAATGCTCAGAAATGCATTTCAAAAAAGGTTATGCGGTAGGCAAATTAAAAGTTTACCCGTCAAAGCCGAATGAAAAACAGCATGGCACCATTATTCGCTGGAAACCGGATCTTGCCGTCTTTACGGATATTGCAATTCCGGAAACTCATTTTCAACAAATGCTGAAGCGGCAGGCAATTGCCAATGCAGGGGTGAAATTTGTTTTTCAAATTGCAAACGAAAAAGGAGAAATCCTGCATCATGAGGAATTTCTGTATCCGAACGGGATCTTGCAGTATGTGGAAGAACTTGCGGCAGATACTGCAATGAACGCGCCGGTGATTTTCCGCGGAGAAGATGAGGGGCGGGACAGAGCAGATCAAGATGACTATAAGGTTAAAATGGAGGCTGCATTCTGTATTTCCAATACGGTCAATGTAATTGAATATTATCACAATTCCAGCTGGTTGGAATATGGTGGCGCACCCGAAAAAGCGGTGCGAAACGCTTTTGTGGCAACAATTGATAAGTATTTGAATGCAAGCGGAAAGTACAAGAGCGAGGGCAAAGGAAAAAAAGAAGCGAAGATTACCTTTGCAGATGTGGAATGTTCGCTGATTTTAGTGACAAATTGTTCCTCTAAACGCGCTTCCTATGAGAATCAGACCAAAAAAGCAATCACCAACGCTTTTATAGAGAAAGCGATGACCAACTTTTTAAAGCGCAATTTGGAAGCATATTTTGCTGAAAATCCGATGGAAGCAGAGAAGATTGCCAAACAAATTCTGGTGAATAAGCAAAGCAGAGAATCTGCCGAAGCCACGAGAAAAAGTGTACGTACAAAATTGGGTACGGCGATTGATATCACCAATCGCGTGGAAAAGTTTGTAAACTGCAGAAGCCGGGATGTTGCAAAAAGAGAATTATATATCGTGGAAGGAGACTCCGCGCTTACTTCCTGTAAATTAGGGCGGGATGCAGAGTTTCAGGCGATTATTCCTGTGCGAGGAAAAACTTTGAACTGCATGAAAAGCTCAGATGATAAAATCTTTGCAAGTGATATTATTATGGATTTGATTCGGGTGATCGGATGTGGCATGGAGTGGAATGGGAAGCACAAAAAAGGCGTGGTTCCGTTTGATCTGAATGCGCTTAGATGGAGTAAAATCATCATTTGTACGGATGCAGATGAGGACGGATTTCAGATTCGAACGCTGTTGTTGACCATGTTTTATCGGTTGCTACCAACTTTGTTACAGGAAGGAAAAGTCTTTATCGCAGAATCTCCGTTATTTGAAATTGCCACTAAAGAGGAGACTTATTTTGCCTATAATGAATTTGAAAAAACAGAGATTCTTGCAAAACTCGGAAATACCAAGTACACCTTACAGCGATCCAAAGGATTGGGTGAAAATGAACCGGAAATGATGTGGCAGACTACCATGAATCCGGCGTCACGTAGGTTGATTCAGGTTTGTCCGACGGATGCTGCGGCAACGGCGGAAATGTTTGAGATGCTACTCGGTGATAATTTGCAGGCAAGAAAAGAATTTATCGCATTGCATGGTAGCGAATATTATGCAGATGCGGATTTGACTTGATTTATGATACAGTTTCTTTATGGTCGTGCCGGAAGCGGAAAAACCGCGTGGATTACACAGGCAATTCGTGCAGATATAGAACATGGTCACTCTGTGATGGTACTGGTTCCGGAACAGGAAGTGCTTTCCTGTGAGCAGGCGCTCAGTGTGGCACTGGATGGATTGCCGCTGATTTCATTGGAAGTACTCAGTTTTCGAAGACTTGCAAATTTAATTTTTCGAAAATATGGTGGATTGTCCTATCATTGTCTTGGACGAGGGGCACAGGCGTTGCTTTTATGGAAAGCATTGAAAAGTTGCGCGGGGCAGTTGACGGAATATCGTTCTGTCAGTTTAGCAGATCAGGGATTTCTATATCTGATGTTGGATACGATCACCGAATTCAGCATTTGTAAAATTACGCCGGAACAACTGCAAAAAACAGCGGATGCAATGGAGTCGTCGCTTTTAAAACGAAAGTTGGAAGATTTTGCGATTCTCTATGCGGTGTATCTGCAGTTATTGCATCAGGATTATGACGATGTAAGCGATGAACTTTCCCGCGCGGCGGATTTGGTGCAGAATCGGGATTTTTTTGCGAATAAACGGGTTTATTTGGATTCTTTTCACACCTTTTCACCACAAGAGTATGCTTTGCTTCGTCCGATATTTACGCAAAGCACGCATGTGACGGTTGCAATGTCTTTTTTGCCGAAGCAACCGGAAATTACCTTTGCTTCCGTTGCACAAACCGCAAAAAAATTACATGATCTCGCAATTGAAGCAGGTTGTGATATTGCGCCGGACATTTGCCTCAGAGATCTACCAAGATTCGAAAGTTCTGATTTGGCGTTGCTGTCGACTTATTTGTGGCGTATGGAATCCAAAGCGATTGCGACGCATTCACCGCAGAACATTCGTGTAGTTGCTTGTGCAGATCCCTTTGAAGAGGCAGAAATCATCGCGGCGGATATTCACCGCCGCGTACGTACAGAGGGATTGCGGTATCGGGATTTTGCAATTTTCACTCGTTCCTTACAACGATATGATGGAATACTGGATGTTGTGATGGAAAAGTACAAGATCCCGTGCTATTTTTCCAAAAGACAAGCTCTTTCCAATCATCCATTACTCAGAGTTCTGCAATGTGCGTTGCAGGTGTTGGATCGTAAATTCCGTTTTCAGGATATGATCGCTTATTTGAAAACAGAACGAACCGGACTGACTTTGGCGGAAACACAGGAGCTTACAGAGTATGCAACTACCTGGAAGATCACAGGATTACGTTGGGTAGATGGCGTTTTGTGGACAATGAATCCGGAAGGATTTTCGGATGTCATGACCGAAGAAAGCGCACAGTTGCTTGTACGTGTAAATGCGGCAAAAGAAAAATTAGTTGCGCCGCTTTTACGCTTGTCTGCTGCATTTACAGAAAATGCATCCGTGCGGGATGTTTCCTGCGCGATCATCCGTTTTTTTGATGATTTGCAGATTCGCGCATCTTTAGAGCAGAGTGCGCAAACAGATGATACAAAAATTGAAATTACGGTATGGAATGCGCTGATGGATACCATGGATCAGTTGGTACAGCTACTTTTAGAAGTTACGGTTACGCCAAGAGATTATCAGCAACTCCTTTCTGTGCTGATCCGCGAAGCAGATTACGGAACGATTCCACCTACGATGGACCAGGTCGTATTTGGAGATGCTGCGCAAATGCGTACCGCCAAACTGAGGGGAGTCTATATCATCGGCGCAAATGAGGGAATTTTTCCAATGAATGGGGCGATCCCGAATTTGCTCAATGACCATGAGCGAAAACGACTTCATCAAGTCGGAATTACATTATTGCCGGATTCTGTAGAACGTTCACGGGAGGAATTATTTTATGCCTATCGTGCAGTTTCTGCACCGTCTTCTTTTTTAACGGTTACCTATGCAAAAGAAAATCCGGATGGAACGGTGATTGCACCGTCGGTATTACCAAAACGGATTCTGACATTATTTCCGCAGTTACAGGAGGAGGATGCCGCACAGTTTCCTTTAACTGTACGAGCAGAATGTGCAGAATCCGCTGTGGAAATGCTCTCAGAGTATGATAAAACGGAATCAGCGAACGCGTTGCGCGCGGTATTGTGTCGGCAGGAAGCATATGCAAAGCGATTACAGTATGCGCAGATGCCTTTAAAACTCAAAGAACTCACATTATCAGAGGCTGTTATAAAAAAATGCTATCCGGCGGATCTTGCCGTAACGCAGGCGCGCCTTGACAGTTATGTGAAATGTAAGTTTTCACATCAGTGCCGGTATTTGCTGAAATTAAAGGAACCCAAAGCAGCAGAATTTCAACAAGTGGATACCGGAAATTTTGTACATCGCATTTTGGAAACCGTGCTCAGTCGGCTGCATACCCCCAAAGGATTGCAGACAGATCTGACAGACCAAGAACTGGAGCGGTTAACAGATACGGTGATTGCGGATTACATCCGGCATGTTTGCGGAACAGAAAATGCATATAGTAAGCGGTTGGAGAATCTATTCCGACGGTTGCGGAAAAACGCCTTGTTGTTATTGCGTAATTTACTGCATGAATTTTCGCAAAGTCAGTTTATTCCCCAGTTTTTCGAAATGCCGATTCAAAAGAATCAAACGGACAGCGCGACGCCATTAGAAATTCCGCTGGCGGATGGTACCCATATTTTTGTATATGGAAAAATCGACCGTGTAGATACTTATACGGAAGGAGAGACTGTCTATTTGCGGATTGTAGATTACAAAACAGGTTCCAAACAGTTTCGGCTGTCTGATATTCAACAGGGCTTGAATCTGCAAATGTTGCTGTATTTGTTCTCCTTATGGAACGCACCTCCAAGGATTCTTTTAGATGCGGCGGGAGTTGACGAAAATGCGACAGTCCTGCCTGCTGGAATTTTGTATTTTTCTGCAAAGCCGGCACCGCAAACTTTGAACGCGGAGAATTTTACAACAGAAAATGCAATGAAGGCTGCGGAAGCGTCACTTGGACGGAGCGGATTGCTTTTGGCGGAGGAACCGGTGCTACGTGCGATGGAACAAAATTTAGAGGGGCGGTACTTGCCGGTTTCGGCAAAAGATTTGGAGCATCCGGAGAAAGTGACTTCCTTAACGACGCTGGCGGAATTCGGCGCGTTGATGCAAAATGTATCGGAAACGGTTGCAAAAATCGGGGAACAGATAAAACAAGGCATATCAGATGCAATCCCACGGGCAGAGCATGAGGTATCCCCATGCACTTATTGCGCCTATGGTGCGGTTTGCCGACATACAGAAGAATAAAAAAATTCGTGCTGACGTGAATCGTCAGCACGAATTTTTTTATTCCAAAAGAATGGGGAATTACACAGTGTGGATTTTCAAAGCAGGATCGTCATTGTCAGCGTCCAAGTTTAATTTTGCAGCAGCGCGCTTTTCAAAGAATTTGGTTGCAACCTGCTCGAACAGTGCATAGGAAAGGACATCTTCTTCCTGTTCTGCATAAGCGGCAACTTTTTTCTTGAGTTCGTCCAACTCCGGCTTCAAATCGTCTGCCGGACGGTAAGTGATCGGCTTGACATCTCCGAGGATCTGCTTCCTAAACGCGGGATCAATTTCCACAGGTGTTTTTCCGTATTCCCCACGTACCAAGCCTTTGAACTCTTTGGTCACGTTTTTATAACGTTCTCCGAGGATGACATTGAATACTGCTTGTGTACCGACAATTTGAGAAGTCGGCGTAACAAGCGGAGGATAACCGGCATCTGCCCGCACACGCGGTACTTCTGCCAAAACGTCTTGCAATTTATCGGATTTTCCGGCCTGCTTTAATTGCGAAACCAAGTTGGAAAGCATTCCGCCAGGTACCTGATAAATCAAGGCATTGACATCCACTTTCAGAACCTTCGGATCCAACTGACCGCTTGCAAGGTATTTTTCCCGTAAAGTGGTGAAGTATTTGCTGATGGTGTCCAATTTTTCAAGATCCAAACCGGTATCGTATTCGGTGCCGGCAAGTGTCGCCACCAAAGATTCTGTCGGCGGTTGACTGGTACCCATAGCAAGCGGAGAAATTGCGGTATCCACAATATCTACGCCCGCTTCGATCGCTTTCAGGACAGTCATGGAAGCAAGCCCAGAAGTGTAGTGCGTGTGCAGTTCCAACGGCAGATCTCCGACTTGTGCTTTGATGGCTTTGACCAAGTCATAAGCTTCATATGGTTTGAGCAATCCTGCCATATCTTTAATGCAGATAGAGTCGGCGCCCATTTCCTGCAACTGCTTTGCATAGTGTGCAAAATATTCTTTGTTATGAACCGGACTGGTGGTATAAGAAATTGCCGCTTGTACATGACCGCCTTCCTTTTTGGTAGCGTCAATTGCGGTTTTCAGATTGCGGGGATCATTCAATGCGTCAAAAATACGGATAATATTAATGCCGTTTGCGATGGATTTTTGTACGAAGTAAGCAACCACATCGTCTGCATAATGTCTGTAACCGAGAATATTTTGACCGCGGAACAGCATTTGAAGTTTTGTATTTTTCACTTTATCGCGAATTTTACGAAGCCGTTCCCAAGGATCTTCATTCAAAAAGCGCAGACAAGCATCAAAAGTTGCGCCGCCCCATGCTTCTAAAGAATAGTAGCCGACTTGATCCATTGCTTCCAGGATCGGAAGCATTTCTTCTGTGGTCATGCGGGTTGCAATCAAAGATTGATGGGCATCGCGCAAAACCGTTTCACAAATTTTAATTTTTGCCATAATTCATTACCTCCGTAGATTAAGCAAACCAGGAAAGGAAAATTCCTGCGCAAACAGCCGAGCCGATTACGCCAGCGACGTTTGGCCCCATTGCATGCATCAAAAGGAAGTTGGTAGGATCGGTTTCCTGTCCGACTTTTTGCGAAACACGTGCCGCCATCGGTACTGCGGATACGCCCGCGGAACCAATCAGCGGATTGATTTTTCCGTGTGTCAAGAAGCACATCAGTTTTGCGGTCAGCAAACCGCCGATGGTCGAAACACAGAATGCCGCAAGTCCGCAGAAAATAATCAGGACTGTTTGCAAACGCAAGAAGTTTGCAGCACTTGCAGTTGCACCGACGCTGATTCCAAGGAAGATGGTGACGATATTCATCAATTCATTTTGCGCAGTCTTGGAGAGACGGTCAGTCAAACCGCAGACATTCAGTAAGTTACCAAACATTAAGCATCCGACAAGAGAAATGGCATCCGGAACGATCAAACCAACGATAGCGGTGACCAAAATCGGAAATACGATCTTTTCCGTTTTGGAGACAGTCCGTAATGTTGTCATACGAATCGCGCGTTCCTTCTTTGTGGTGAGCAGGCGCATGAATGGCGGCTGAATCAAAGGAATCAATGCCATATAGCTATATGCGGCAATGGCAATTGCACCGAGCAAAGCGGGTGCCAGTGTTTTGGTGACCAAAATTGCAGTCGGACCGTCTGCACCGCCGATGATACCGATGGAAGCCGCTTCATTTGGCGTAAACTGTCCGGAAATCAACGCGAAAGAGAATGCGACGAAAACACCAAGCTGTGCGCCGGCACCAATCAAAAGACTTTTTGGGTTGGCAATCAGGGGAGAGAAGTCGGTCATGGCGCCAATGCCGATAAAAATGAGACAAGGGTAAATGCCAAGCTTTACACCGAGGTAGAGCATGTCGAGTAGCCCACCTTCATGTAAGACACGACCATAATCAATATCTCCTTCGGTGATGAACATATCCAAATGGAACATGCCCGCCCCGGGAAGATTGGTAAGCAACATACCGATTGCAATCGGTAGGAGCAGTAAAGGCTCGAATTTTTTTACCAGTGCGAGATAGACCAATACAAAACTGATGAGGAGCATCAGTAAGGTCTGCCATGCGGAAGTGTTGAAACTCCAGTAGGACTCTGTACTGTCAATAAAGAAAGAGCCTGCGGTTTCCGACTCGTTGAACAGCCATTTCCAAATGCCTGTACCGGTCAGAAAGCGGATAATGCTTTGGAGTAAAGAACCTGTTTCCAACAGCATAATTTCCTATCATCCTTTCATTTTGATTTGAGCAGATACAAAGCCTTAGTTGATGGTAACGATCAGTTCGTCCGTTACAACAGACGCACCCTGTGCGACATTGACAGATGCCACCACGCCGTCCTGCGGAGCACAAATATCGTTTTCCATTTTCATGGCTTCCAGAATGCACAGAACATCGCCACGTTTGACTTTATCACCGACTTTGAAATTGATTTTGATGATATTGCCCGGCATCGGTGCTTTTACGGCAACAGCACCTGCAGGAGCCGTTGCTTTCGGAGCGGCTGCTTTGGGGGCAGGCTGTGATACCTGCGGTGCGGGAGCTGCAACGGGAGCAGCTGCGGTTGACGCGTCAGCGGTAACTTCTTCGACGACTACATCGTAGGTGACACCATTTACGGTAACATTTAATCTTTTCATGAGAAATGATCCTTTCTGTATTTGAAAAACTGTTCGATTAGTGTTGATTCCAAGCATTTTTGCCGGACGCACGACGGAAAGATACAACGCGGAAGCCGGTATTTGCGGGAGTGCTGTCAGCAAGTGCAACGCTGACCGCAGCCGTAATCACCGCAATCAGTTCCCCCTGATCCGGTTCTTGTTGCGAAATTTCTTCACTTTGCGCAAGAACTTCCGGTACGGGTTGAGATGGGGTTGTAGGTGCTTTCTTTTGCGATTTGGTGTAGAAGAAGTACTTGGAGATTCCCAAAACACCCATCAGCAAGGCAAGCACAGCAAATACGGCGGCCATACCAACTCCCGTGACCTGTAATGCGAACAATACGCGCTCGCCGAAGCCCATTTTTTCTTCAGCATTCGCCGCAAAAGCAACTGTTGCAAGCAATGCGGAACCAACAGAGAAAACTGCCGAATAGGACAAGAGCTTTTTCATTTTGAAATCCTCCTATTTACAGAGGAAGATTGCTGTGCCGTTTGGTCAGCAATGTCTCACTCTTGCAAGACAACATTTCAAACGCAGCGGCAATTTTCGCACCGATTTCCGTGGAGTCGATCAAATCATCCACCTCACCGCTTCTTGCGGCAACCAATGCAGAAGCATAACGATCGCAGAATTCGGCGGTAGCGGCATCTTTTTCAGCGGTAGAATCTTTCGCTTTCCGAATCCGATCGCCATACAGAAATTCTACGCCTGCGTCGGTAGAGAAGATGCTGATTTTTGCACAATCCAATGCAAAAACAAGATCTGCACCGATGGATTTTGAACCAAGCAAAGTATACGCCTGTCCGATTGCGTTCCCAAGAATAACCGTAACTTTCGGCATCTTGGAAGCGGCGTAGGCAGAGCCGAGTTTTGCAAGCGCGGTCGCCAATCCTGCGGCTTCGCAGGTCGGGCATGCGGCAATTCCCTCGCTGTCTACCAATGTCAGAAGTGGAATGCGGAAGCAATCGCAGAAGCGAATCATCCGTGCGGCTTTCAGTGCGGCTGCCAAAGAAATGGCACCGCCGTGTATAGACGGTTGACTTGCAACCACACCGACAACAGTGCGGCCGATCTGCGCCAGCGCCGTGACGATCTCCTTGCCGTAGTCGGCATAAGTTTCATAGAACGCATGTTGTGCGGACAGTGCAGAGAGGAGTGCTTTCATGTCATAGGACTTGTCAGCCAACAGCTCCGTAATTTGAGCTGAAGTGTCGGCAAGCTCGCCATCCATGGCATAAACGGTTCCTTCCGCATTGTTGGAGGGGAGGAAGGTCAACAGTTTGCGTACGGAAGCAATTGCGGCATCTGCGTTGTCACAGACAGCTGTGATACTGCCGTTTTCTGCGGCGGCAGTTACGCTTCCAAAAGAAAACACTTTTTCCGTTGCCTTGGCTTTCATGGCGGACGGCGGATTTACATAAAACTGACCGTTTTCCTTTGCACCGATTACGAAATCGAACATTCCTGCAATAGAAGCAGATGTTCCGCCGCAAATTCCTGTAATGACGGCGATTTGCGGAATGATACCGGATGCATCCGCAACCTTGCGCATCACCATACCATAGCCGGCGAGCGCTTCCATGCCTTCCAAAGTTTTGGCGCCAGCGCTTTCAAACAGTGCAATTACGGGTGCGCCGTTTTGCATGGCAAGATCGTACAGGCGGCAGATTTTTTCTGCTCCTGCTTTGCCGATGGCTCCCTTCATACGGGAAAAGTCCTGTAAAAACGCGAATACCAAACGACCGTCGATTGCGCCGTATCCGGTTACAACCCCTTCAAATTCGCTTGCCGCATCGGCACAGTCGAATTCTGTGGTTGCACGCTTGACATAGGCGCCTGTTTCGACGAAGGTCCCGGCATCAAACAGGAGATTGATGCGGTCGTAGGCGTTGCTGTGATCGGTTTTCAGAAGCGTTTTCAGCTCCTGCACCGTCCTGAAGTTGGAATTACTCAATTTGCAAACCTCCGTTTACTATCAGAAATAGAAGAATCGAGTGATGAAAACCACTTTTCCCCTAGTATATAGTATAACGGAAAAAGTCAAGGAATGCAAGTAGAAAAACAACCAAAATTTTATGTTTTTTTTAGATGTTCTGCGCAATTGCGTCAGTTTCTTTTGGCAGGTACGGAAGATACAGAAAGGGACACCCCTGCGGGGTGCCCCTTTTTTGTTACGATGCGGGATCGTCTTTACAATGTACAATGTCAGGATCCGTAAGATCCCTAAGAGCCGATGAGCCGCCAGCGGCATTCCACTGCGCTCTTGTACCTTCAAAGGTGATGTTTTTCAAGCTACTGCACTTGAAGAATGCACCGTCTCCGATGCTTGTTACACTGGTCGGGATGGTGATACTGGTCAAACTTTTGCATCCTAAGAATGCTTGTTCTCCGATAGTTGTCACGCCTTGCAGAATGGTGATACTTGTCAAGCTTTTGCATCCCAAGAATGCTTTGTATCCGATGGTTGTCACGCTTTGTGGAATGGTGATACTTGTTAAGTTAGTGCAACCGGAGAATGCACGGTCGGCAATTCCTTTGGTACCTTTTTTGATTTGTGCAGTAGTAACGGAAGAATCACATGTAATTACCCAATTATCTAGATAAGATATCCCATTTTCTTCTTGGAATAATAGCGAGTCACATCCGGAGAATGCACCACTTCCGATACTTGTTACACTTTTTGGAATGGTGATACTTGTTAAGCTACTGCAACCGTAGAATGCGAGTCCTCCGATGCTTGTCACGCCTTGCGGAATGGTTATATTTGTTAAGCTACTGCATTCGGAAAATGCAATGTCTCCAATGGTTGTGACACTGGACGGGATCGTGATACTTGTTAAACTGCCGCATTCAGCGAATGCGGCGCGTTCAATAGTTGTCACACCTTGTGGAATTATAATACTTGCCAAACTGCTACATTCGGTGAATACTTGGGCTTCAATGGCTGTGACACCTTGCGGAATGGTGATACTTGTTAAGTTACTGCATCCGGAAAATGCAAATTCGCCGATGGTTTTCACACTTTCCGGAATTGTAATACTTGTTAAGTTAGTGCAACCGGAGAATGCACGGTCGGCAATCCCTTGGGTGCCTTCTTTGATTTGCACGGTAGTAACGGAAGAATCACATGTAATTACCCAATTGTCTAAGTAAGATATCCCATCTTCTTTTTGGAATAATAGCGAGTCGCATCCGAAAAATGCGTGGGTTCCGATACTTGTTACACTGGTCGGAATCGTGATACTTTCCAAGCTGCTGCATCCGAAGAATGCACGGATTCCGATACTTGTTACATTGACTGGAATTGTAATACTTGTTAAGTTTCTACATCTGGAGAATGCATCGTTTCCGATGCTTGTGACACTGGACGGGATTGTGATACTTGTTAAACTACTGCATCCGGAAAATGTAGAGCGCCCGATGCTTCTCACGCCTTGCGGGATAGCGATATTTGTCAATTCGGAGCATTGAAAGAATACACAGTCGGCAATCCCTTTTGTATTTTCTCGAAGTTCTACGGTAGTAACGGAAGTGTCGCATGCAATTACCCAATTGTCTAAGTAAGATATTCCATCTTCTTTTTGAAGCAATAGCGAATCGCATCCGGAGAATGCGCTTGCTCCAATGCTTGTTACGCTTTGCGGGATGGTGATACTCGTGATATTGCTACATCCTTCAAATGCTTGATCCAGTATCTGTGTGACTGGTTTTCCTTGACACTTGGCGAGTATGATAACTTCACTGGGAAGCTCTGCAGTTACTCCTTTCATCACCCCGTAAGTACCATCAGATAATAATTTATACACCACCCCGTCATATTCTTCGACGAATTCATATACTATATCATTTATATCTTCATCTTCGTCGGGCGTTTTATCCGGCTTTTCAGTGGTTGTTGTGCCGGAAGTATCGGAAGTCCCATTCGGATTTTCTCCTTGCAATCCACAGGAAGATAACATTCCCATGCAGATCATTCCCAAAACCAATAAAATGGACAAAATCGTGATTTTCTTCATAGCTTCCTCCAAATGTAAGATTTGTTATTTTTACTGTATCACAAAAGAATGGCATTGTCAATCGTTTTGTCAAATATTCGACAAAAACCGGAATTGGCTTTGAAACCGTGCGTAAGACGGCGCAAACCGTGCTGCGGGATCGCGTTCTTTTTATTTTTGAAAGAGGTTCCCGCCGCATGCATCAATTGCAACGATGAGCGGGAAGTTTTCCACTTCCAATCGTTTGATGGATTCGCAGCCAAGTTCGGGAAATGCTATCACTTCCAAGGATCTGACAGACTGCGCCGCAAGTGCGCCTGCGCCGCCAATGGCACACAGGTAGATTGCGTGATTGCGCAGAATGGCATCCCAAACCGCCTGATTGCGCGGACCTTTTCCGATGATTGCACGCAACCCGTGATCCAGCAGAGCGGGGGTATAGGGATCCATCCGGGAAGATGTGGTAGGTCCACAGGAACCAATCGGCAGATGTGCGGGCGCGGGAGTTGGTCCCGCATAGTAAAGGACGGATTCCTGTAAGGGAAACGGAAGCGGCTGATTTTCGGCAAGCAGAGCCATGATTTTTTTATGTGCCGCGTCCCGCGCGGTGTAAACTGTTCCGGAAAGCGCAATTTCCTCTCCGGCGCGCAAGGTTTCAACGGCAGAAGCTAACTCGGAAACCGCTATATTTTTCATGATCAGGTACCCCTTTCGGAAAATATTTGGTAGAATTCAAAAGATGCTATTGAGAATGAACGATAATTTTTCTCTTTAACGTCGAATTTGCCCATTTCCATATACGACATACTTGTAGGAAGTCAGTTCTTTCAGTCCAAGCGGTCCGCGCGCATGTAGTTTTTGTGTGGAAATTCCGATTTCCGCACCGAATCCGAATTGAAATCCGTCTGTAAATCTTGTAGAGGCGTTGTGATTGACGCATGCGGCATCGACCTGTTGCAAAAAGATTGCGGCAGCCTGCGCATTTTCCGTCAGGATTGCTTCGGTATGTCCGGTTCCGTAGCGGTCGATGTGTTGTAACGCCTCATCCAGATCGTGCACGATCTTCACGGCAAGGTCAAGCGAAAGATATTCTTCCGCATAATCGGACTCCTCTGCGGCAACGGCGCCTTTATCCAGTGCGCATACCTTGGGGCAGCCGTGAATGGTTACTCCGTTCGCTTTCAGCGTCTGTAATAAGTGCGGCAGATGCGGTACCCAATCTTCGTGTACGAGCAACGTTTCGGCGGCATTGCAGACAGCCGGACGACTTGTTTTGGCATTGCATACAACGGCTTCTGCCATGTCCGGTTTTGCGTCTGCATGAATGTAGATATGGCAGTTTCCAACACCGGTCTGAATGACCGGAACACTTGCGTTCTGTACGACATTCTGAATCAGAGAAGCACCGCCGCGGGGAATCAGAACGTCAATGATCCCGTTCAGCCGCATCATTTCCTGCACCGCTTCATGATTGCGTGAATCGGAAAGCATAACCAGTTCTTTGGGCAAGTTGCTTTGCGTAAGGGCGTCGTGAATGACGCGAACCAAGGCTTGATTGGTGCAAAGGGCGCTGGCGCTGCCGCGGAGCAGAATTCCGTTGCCGGTTTTTAAGGTAAGGGCGGCGCAATCGACCGTGACATTCGGTCTTGCTTCGTAGATCATGCCGATCACTCCAAGCGGTACCCGAATCTTTTGGATCCGTAATCCGTTGGGACGGTCGATGGTTTCCATGCATTCCCCGATGGGATCCGGTAGATCTGCGACTTGTCGTACGCCGTCCGCCATTTCTGCGATACGCTTTTCGGTTAGAGTCAATCTGTCGAGCATGGCGCCACTGATTCCTTTTGCGGCGCTTTCTTTAACGTCTTCTCGGTTTGCCTGAAGAATCATTTCTTTGCTTTGCAGTAAGTAATCCGCAATCGTTCTTAACGCGCGGTTCTTTTCTTCTGTCGTAAAGCAGTGCTTGGAAGCGGCTTTCACCGCGCAGGCTTTTTCGTAAAGTTCACTCATGATAAATCCTTTCTATACTACTGTGAAATGGCGTTACGCACCAACCCAGTTGTCTCTGTGAATTGCTTCCTGGAACTTATGTCCGCCCCCAATGGAGAGAATGGTGGTAAGTTCATCCTTTGAGTAGTTGATGATTCCCTTTCCTAAATATTCATGTGTGCCGCGCAGATATACATTGACAACATCCCCTTTGTGAAAATCTCCCTCCATGGCGAAAATGCCGGCTGGAAGCAGGCTTTTTTCTTTCACGGTGATCGCTTCCTTGGCTCCTTCGTCAATGTAAAGATTGCCGGTGCTGTGCGCGTAGAATGCCATCCATTGCAATTTTGTTTTCATATTGGACTGTTTTGCGCAGAACAGCGTACCGATACCGCTGCCGTCACAGGCATGCAGAATGGCGTCCGGACGCTTGTGGGAGCAGATGAATACATTCACTCCCGCGCTTGTGGCGAGCGTTGCGCCTTTCAGCTTGGTAAGCATTCCGCCGGTTCCGTTGGCGCTTCCCGCACCGCCCGCAATTTCATTCAATTCGTCTGAGATCTGTTCAACCCGTCGAATCAGCGTGGCGTCCGGATGGGTGGCTGGATTTGCGGTGTATAACCCGTCTACATCCGTCAGTAAGATCAAAAGTTCCGCATGAAGCATCGCGGCTACTTGTGCGGAAAGTGTGTCATTGTCACCGAGTTTGAGCTCCTCGATTGCAATGGTGTCGTTTTCATTGATAATCGGCACCGCACCTTTCTCAAGCAGTACCTGCATGGCATTGAATGCATTCTGATACCGTCGTTTGTCTGTAAAGTCTCCGCGTGTCAGAAGTAACTGTGCGCTGACAATCTGGTGCTCGGAGAAGTATTTTGTATATTCCTCCATTAAAAGCCCTTGTCCGACTGCCGCCGCCGCTTGCTTTGCCGCAACCGCAACCGGACGGTTCTGATATCCGAGCCGCCGGAAGCCGGCGGCAATGGAGCCGGATGTGACAAGAACAATCGGGTATCCTTCCTGGTGGAGTACACTGATTTGATCGGCGATGTTTTTAATCTTGTCGGAAGAAATACTTCCATCCTTGGCAGTCAAGGAGCTGGTACCGACTTTTATGACAATGAGTTGATGTTTCATAAGATGTGATTACCTCGGAAATTTTTGTGATTGTAGTGCTTTGGGATAATGCGGGATTCTTTTGGACGTTCTTATTTTGATTTTCCCTTAGTATACCATACCCTTCCTCTTTTTGCAAGGGATTTTCTCAAAAATGGCTTTGCTTAAATAGACGGAGATACCGGTTGAATATCATATCCATTTTGCGTAAGTTCTGCGCAAAATGCATCAAACGACTGGGCGGAAGGAACTTCGCATACAACCAGTATCTCAAAATTACCCTCGTCGGTGCAAATCAGCTCTAATTTTTTCAGTGTAAGTGTATAAGAAAACGCGCAGAGCGCGATCTTTTGAAAAATATCCGTACAACTTTGACCACGGATGATCCTGGTTTCTATCCAAGGCTGCGGCAAAGTTGCCGGGGGGTCGGAAGGTGTGCAATCCATAAATTGTGTAGAGCGGCTGAGCTGCATTAATAGAGAAAACAGCAGGTTTGCAGCGGCTTTAGACGGAGGGGGAGTCTGCATACAGATGCGGGTTAATACGGCTTCTTCCCGTTGTGGTTGTACAATCGGAAGATGCTTTCCTTGTTTATAGGCGCCGATTTGTTTTGCAATCTGCATGCGATGAAGAAAAAGATGCAGGAGAGCATCATCGGTTTGATTGAGTTCTGTGCGGTATTCGTTCAGATCGGACATAGGGGTACGACTCCTTTCAGTTAAACAAATTTATGATGAAAATTGGAAATAGGGAAATATTTCATGTGAAACAATGCCGAACCGTCAGAGATTTTTACTGTTTTTACGAGCAAAAAGTATATCGGACGGCGGGATCGCATAAGCAAGTAATAAGGAAAAAATAAAATTATGGAGGATGCTATGCGTTTTTTGGAACAGCTGAATGCGGTTGTGATCTCACCCGCTGTGATTTTGACGTTGGGAATTGTCGGCATATATTTTTTGGTGTATTTGCGTGCATTTGTATTCCGATATCCGCGTGTGGTGATGAAAGGGCTGTTTGCGCGGCAAGCCGGAAATGGGGTTTCCTCTTTTTGTGCTTTGACAGTAGCACTTGCGGGAACTTTAGGTGTTGGAAATATTGTCGGAGTCGCGTCGGCAATTCTTGCGGGTGGAGCGGGAGTTTTGTTTTGGATGTGGATCAGTGCACTGCTGTCCATGCTGTTAAAGTACAGTGAAGTCGTACTCGCGATGCTTTATCGGCAGATGGATGAAGATGGGAAGTGGCATGGCGGCGCGTTTTTTTATTTGCGCTGTTTAAAGTGTGGAAAAGTGCTCGCGCCTTTGTTTGCAATTGGAATCCTTCTGACCTCCTTTTTTCTTGGCAATGCCATTCAGGCGAATGCGGCGGCAATTGCGGTAAAAAGCGCATTCGGAATACCTCGGACTGTGACTGGTGCGATCTTTGCCTGTTTTGTACTTGTGATTCTGCTTGGAGGATTTTCACGGGTATCGTCCGTAACGGGGATTTTGATTCCAATTTGCTCTGGGGGGTATCTTGCGGCGTCGCTTGCGATTCTTGCGCTGGAATGGCGTGTACTTCCATCAGTATTTCAACTGATTCTGCGAGAAGCGTTTTCTTTTTCATCATTCGGAGCAGGGGTGGGGGGATACGGCATTCTGCGCAGTTTGCGTTATGGTGTCACAAGAGGGCTTCTGTCTACCGAAGCAGGATGTGGCACAGCACCGATCGCACATGCATGTGCAGGGCGGACAAGTGCGGTAGAGCAAGGGTTTTTCGGTATATTTGAAGTGGTTGCAGATTTGACGGTATGTACTGCTACCGGTGTAGTGTTGCTTGTGGCAAAAGGGCACCTATTGTGTTGCCCGACGAACGGAATGGAATACGCGATTGCGGCATATCGGGTATATTTTGGCGACGCGGCACGCTGGGGAATGGCAGTTGCGGTGTGTGTATTTGCGTTTGCAACGATTTTGGGATGGTCCTATTATGGAAGTGAAGCCTTGCATTATTTTGGAGCAAGGCGATCTTACTATGGATTATACGGGGTACTGTATGCATTCGGAGTAGGGATATTCGCGGTTTGCCAGCCGGAACAAACCATGGTTTTTGCGGATTTGACGACGGGGATCCTGACATTGATGAATTTGGCCGGTGTGTGCGCAAAATCGAGGGAAATCCGCGTGCAAACAGGACAATATCTAAAACAACACGGGATGCGGAAAAGTAGGGTACATAAAACTCGAAGATTCTCAATAGCAAATAAAATTTTCAGTAAAAGCAAGAACTAAAAGAGAAAAAATCAACTTAATTATAGGCTGAATTTCCACAAGTGTCAAGAGTGTGTAAGAAAAAATCGAAAAAGCATAAAAAAATAAGAAAAACCACTTGCTATTTTTTAAACTTTTTGATAGAATAAGATATTGAAATTCGTTCGGCGTAGGAGATGATTTTTTGCAGAAAAAGAGGACCGTCTCACTGAAAAAAGCAGATATTTTTGTGTATATGGCGGTTATTTTTCTTGCAATCGGTATTGCTGCTTTCTGTTTGGGAACCAAAAAACAGGGCTTGGGAAAATCCGCGCTTATCATCACGGTATCCGGTCAGCAGGAAACGATCTATTTAACCGATCAGGTACAGACTCGGATATTGTCAGGCGCGGGATATACGATGCAGATAGAATTCAGTTCCAAGCAGGTACGTGTAATTTGCTGTGATTGTCCGGATCAGATTTGTGTTCATACCGCGCCGATCACTGAAAATGGGGAATGGATTGCCTGTGTTCCTGCAAAAATTTTGTTGTGGTTACAGTTTTCCGGGGAGTCGTATGATGGAATCGCAGGTTAAACGGATTTGCTACAGTGCATGTTTGGCAGTGGTAGCCTTGATGTGCGCATATTTGGAGCATTTCATTCCACTGACCTTACTATTGCCGTTTCCAGGTATAAAATTAGGGTTGTCCAATCTTGTGACTTTGTTTGCGGCGAAACGATTGAATTGCAGGTATGCGGCTGGGGTTCTGATTATTCGAATCGGATTGTCGGCATTGCTGTTCGGCAGTGTCACTACTTTCTTCTTTTCACTTGGCGGTGCGCTTTGCGCATATTTTGTGATGGTAATCCTGCTGAAGTTTTTTCAGGGGAGGGTATCTGAAATCGGGATTTCGGTTGCTTGTGCCGCATCTCATCAAATCGGGCAGATTGTGACAGCGTGTATTATGTTTGCAAACACTGCCATGCTTCGCTATCTGCCTGTATTACTTTTGATATCGCTGATTACCGGAACGCTGGTGGGGATTGTCTTACAGATGCTTTTGTGGCGAATTCCACCGATTCAAAGATGGAACTCAAATGGTGGTTCAAAGGAATCTGCCGAGGATAAGCGAAACGAATGAAATGGTACTTTTTAAAAAGGAAGGAATCGATATGAGAGAAAATAAATTGGTTTCGGAAGAAAAATTGCGGGAACAACGCATCTATATGAAAAGAGTACGAGAAATGGCTCCGCCAAGCGGACGTGCTTTTATTCAGACCTTTGGTTGTCAGCAAAACGAGGCGGATAGTGAACTGCTTGCAGGCATGCTTTGCGAAATGGGATATTCTATGCAGAGTGAGCCGGAAAATGCGGATGTTATTTTGGTCAATACCTGTGCGATTCGGGAACATGCAGAACTGAAGGCATTGTCGATTACCGGACAGTTTAAGCATTTAAAGGCAAAAAAACCTTCCTTAATGATCGGAATCTGCGGATGCATGGTGACACAAGAGCATCGTAAAGAAGATATTAAACAGAAATATCCTTATGTGGATTTTTTATTTGATACCCACATGTTATATCGGTTTCCGGAAATTTTGTTCACTGCGCTCAACGGTGGAAAACGGATGTTTTATCTGACGGAATCCGATGGAGAAATTGCGGAGGGGCTTCCGATCAGACGAGAAAGCAACACCAAAGCCTGGGTGAGTATCATGTACGGGTGTAACAATTTTTGTACTTATTGTATCGTCCCGTATGTGCGCGGCAGGGAGCGAAGCCGAATGCCGGAGGTTATTTTGCAAGAAATTCGGGAACTTGCCGCAAATGGGTACAAGGAGATTACACTACTTGGGCAAAATGTGAACTCTTATGGGAAAGATCTGCAGATTGCATATGATTTTTCCGACTTATTAGCTGATATTGATAAGATCAACGGCGATTTTTCAATAAGATTTATGACGAGCCATCCCAAGGATGCTTCACAAAAACTGATAGACACCATGGCGGCATCGCAAAAGATCGCGCCGCATCTGCATTTGCCACTGCAGGCAGGAAGCGATTCGGTTCTGCAAGCGATGAACCGTCATTATACAAAAGAGCACTATCTGAAGCTGGTTCAATATTTCAGAGAAAAATTGCCGGATGCGGCATTGACAACGGACATCATTGTTGGATTTCCCGGAGAAACAGAAGCGGATTTTGCGCAGACGTTGGACATGTTGAGAACTGTGCGGTACGATAATATTTATTCTTTTATTTATTCCCTGCGAAAAGGAACGCCTGCGGCGAAGATGGATACGCAAATTCCGGATTCGATCAAAAAAGACCGCTTTGCACGGTTGATTGCGTTGCAGAACCAGATTTCCAAGGAAAAGAATGAAGAACGCGTTGGAACCATGGTTTCGGTTTTGGTGGAAGGACGGAGTAAGACGGGTGAAAGCAAATTGACGGGACGTACCGGACAAAATACACTGGTTCATTTTTCCGGAGCTGATGCTTTGATCGGACAGCGGGTACCGATTCGGATTGTGCGCGCAGAAGCCTACGCGGTTTATGGAGAATTACCGGAGATAACAAAGGAGTCTTGCGTATGATAACGCCGATGATGCAACAGTATTTGGATGTAAAAGCGCAGTATCCGGACGCGATTTTGTTTTATCGTTTAGGCGATTTCTATGAGATGTTTTATGAGGACGCGAAAATTGCGTCCAAGGAACTGGAATTGACCTTGACTGGCAGGGACTGCGGAGAACCGGAACGC
>ERZ808278.526-NODE-526-length-24013-cov-3.851949_pt1 | contig 24013 bp, 23 predicted proteins | sample MGYA00521239_ERZ808278 | MGnify/ENA primary metagenome ERZ808278 (study PRJEB31516, sample SAMN03275600) | gut metagenome | biome: mammalia-associated habitat; material: feces | host: Papio cynocephalus | place: Kenya | collected 2012-07-17 ... | reverse complement strand
ACATTTGATTGTGCATTTTTTATAATCTGGATGAATTCCGTCTTTCATTTTGTACCTCACTTTTCGTCTTATATACATATATAATATACTCTAAATTTAATTTATCAAGTACTTTTTTATTTTTCTCAAACTTTGTTTACGAATGTTTTCATACATTTAGTTGAGGGTGTACACCCCTAAAATTCATCTATGGGTTGATGTTTAAATTAAAATTTATTAGACAATAATAATATGATGAATCTACACGAAGAATGTTTATTAAATTATTTAAAAAAGCCAGATGAATTGGCTCATACCACTGATGTCCTAAAAGTGAACAATCATATTTTTGAAAAATCAGTTATAGACAAACTTTTTCTTGCAAACATGCAATGTCCAATATATACTAATCATAGACGTTAATGATTAGTATATGGGTATATTATGTTAGAAAATATAAAAGATTTTTTGAAAAACAATAAGTTTGTTACTGTTGCTTTGTATGCATGCTTAGTTGCTGTTATTTTTGCAGTATTTATTTTTGTATTAAAAGTAACTCACATTTATGACTTCTTGAATATGGTTGAAAACAAAACTTTCGACTTTAGACAAAAAATTCAAGTAACATCAAAAGTTCACAATGCAAACAAAGATATAGTATTAATTACTGTCGATGATGCAAGTTATGAGTATTTAATTAATAAATATGGTGAATGGCCATTACCTCGCAACATTTATGCAGATTTAATTAATTATTTAGAAGCTCAAAATCCAACATCAATCTCATTCGATTTAATGTTTGTTTCTTCAATGAAGAACAATGTTGGCGCCGATGACAAATTAGCACACGCAATGAATTCATACGACAACGTTATGACAGGTATGAGTTTTGATAACATGGATTACGATGTTAGAAAACCTATTAATCTTCCTGCAAGATTACAACTTACTGTTAATAACAAATCTACAGTAGATTTTGAATCAATCACTTATTCAAACTGCAGAGCAATTATTTCTCAAATCTTAAATAGTAATATTAAAATTGGTATCTTGAATGTTGTCCGTTCAGCTGACGGTATCATCAGAGAATTTCCAGCAGTTGTTAAATATCAAAACGATTACTATCCAAACTTAGCATTCTTAACTGCGTTAAATTATCAAGCTAAACTTGATAAAACATCTTATAACACAGTTTCTTTAGATAAAAATAATAATCTTGTTGTTGGAAATAAAAAGCTTCCAGTAAACAACGACGGTGGTTTAATTCTAAATTGGTACGGACCATCTGACGGTAAAACTTTCCAACACATTCCATTGTATAAATTAGTTATGCAAATGAATGGCGAAAAGATTAAAGAAACATACGATTTCAACAATAAAATCATCTTCATTGGTACAACAACATCAGGTTTAGGCGATATCAAGAGTACTCCGGTAACTGGTACTGGTGAAACTTATCCAGGAGTTGAAATCCACGCAACATTTATGAATAACTTTATTGACAACAACTTTATCCACAAAGTTACTCCTGCAACAAACATCTTAGTTACATTATTGTTAGTTGCTATCGTTGGTACAGTTGTTTTAAGAACAAATTCAAACTCTGTTGCTATTACCACTGCAGTTTCAACTCTAGTTGCATATTCAATATTTGCTAATTTGATTATGTTATTTGCAAACATCTGGTTAGACTTAGTTCTTCCAATAATCGCAATAATTTCCATCTTTGTAATTTCTTATATTATTAAGTACATAATCAAATCAAGAGACTTTGACTATCAATACAAACTTGCAACAACAGACGGTTTGACAGAATTATTCAATCACAGATATTTCCAAGATCAATTGAAAATGAATATCGATGCTTCTAGAAGATACAACGGTCATGTTTCACTAATCATTGTCGACATCGACCACTTCAAGAGCTTCAACGATACATACGGACACCAAGCAGGTGATGCTGTTCTAAGACAAGTAGCTCAAACTATTAAACGTAACGTTCGTGCAACAGATATAGTTTGCCGTTATGGTGGTGAAGAAATGAGCGTTATTCTTACAAATACAGATAAAGAAGATGCTTTGTTTAACGCAAAGAGAGTTCGTAAAGCTGTTGCAGAAAGAATGTTCAAATTGAACGCAACACAAGAAAAACACGTTACAATCAGCGTTGGCGTTTCAACATATCCAATGGACGGTGAAACTAACCAAGAACTTATTAAAGTTGCTGATGATGGCTTGTACTATGCTAAAGAACACGGCAGAAACCAAGTTGGTATTTCTGGAGTTCTAACTGATAGCCAAAAAGCTGCTCTTGAATCACCTGAAAATCAACAAGGCGAAATTAAAGACTAAGTTTAGACTATACATTTTTAAGGGGCGATTTTGATGAAATCAAAATCGCCCCTTTTAGTTATTTAATATTTTATAAAATATTCTTTCCCTCTTTATACATTTTATTTCTAAACTCTTTAATTTCTTCAATTTTATTTGGATAATTTTTTACTAATTCACCCAACTTTGAATACAATTTCAGAATAGAATTTTCAATATTTTTATTATTAAAATCGATCATATCTCGAGCCATTTCGGTATTAGAAAGAGCAAGTCTTGTCATATCTCTGAACCCACTTGATGCAAGTTTTTGAGCAAGTTTATTATCTTTAATAGAGTCAACTAATGCTTGCGCTATCACCATTGGCATGTGCGAAATCAAAGCTACCGCTTCATCATGTTCTTTTGCAGTTGTAATTATTGGAGTTGCCCCAAGTTCTTGAATAATATTGATTAAAGTTTCAATATTTTCATCATTTATTGGTGTCAAAACCCATTTTGCACCGACAAACAAGTCTGCAAAAGAATTTTCATATCCTTGGAACTCAGTTCCTGCCATTGGGTGAGACGGAACAAAATTAAACTCAAACTTTTCGTTAATTAAAAATTCTTTTAGTGAGCAACAATCAGTAACTATTGTATTTTTACCAACGTACTTTTCTATTTCGTGGAGTTTTTCAATAGTTTTATTAATTGGAGTTGCAACAAAGACAATTTCACAATCAGATAAAGAGTTTAAATCGTTTGTTATATTATGCTCTTTACCGTTTTGTGAATTAGAAAATCCAACCACATCATAATTTAAGGTTTTCAATTTCTTAAAAATTGAGCCACCAATTAGCCCTAAACCAACAACGCCAATTTTCATTAAATTAAGTCCTTATGATGAAAAGATTTTTTACCAGAGGCGTAATCTGCAACAATTTGACCTTTACCTTCAAGTGTATATTTGTAAATAGTCAAACCTTCAACACCAACTGGTCCTCTTGCGTGTGTTTTATTTGTAGAAATACCAACTTCTGCACCGAAGCCGTATCTATAACCATCTGCAAATCTTGTTGAAACATTTGCGTAAACACCTGCGGAATCAACCTCATTCATAAATTTAGCAATATTTTCCTCATCTCTTGAGATAATGCAATCCGTATGATGAGAGCCAAATTTATTAATATGGAAAATTGCTTCATCAGTAGAAATTACTGTTCTTAATGCTAATTTCTTTTCACCATATTCATAAGCATAAGTCGTAGGTTTTTCAATTAATTCAATGCCATTGTTTTTCAAATGAGCAAGCAAATCCACAGTCCATTTGAATTTATCATTAATCAATAAAGTTTCAACCGCATTACAAGCCGCAGGATATTGGCATTTTGCATCTACTACAACTGCTTTTGCAATTTCTAAGCTTGCTGTTTCATCAATGTAAATATGACAAATTCCGTCAGCATGACCAAGTACAGGAATGTTTGTATTTTTCTTGATGTATTTAACCAAATGATTTGAGCCACGAGGAATAATCAAATCGATATCATCGTCAGCTTTCAACATTTCTTCAACGTCAGCATGCGTAAATACTTGATTTAAAACACCTTCTGGAAATTCTGGAAAAGCCTTCAAAGCTGAATTAAGAATACCTAAAAGAACTCTATTTGTATTTACAGCTTCTTTTCCGCCTTTTAAAATTACAGCGTTACCAGATTTAATAGCTAATGCTGAAATTTGAGTTATAACATCAGGTCTAGCCTCAAAAATAACACCAATTACACCAATCGGAACAGTTATTTTTTTCAACAACAAGTTTTCATCTAATTCTCTTTCAATCAAGACTTTGCCAACAGGATCTTCAAGCATAATAACGCCTTCAATTTCGTGAATCATATCTTGAAGTTTATCCTCATCAAGTTTTAATCTATTATAGACAGAAGCCTTAATTTCGTTATTTTCTAAAAGTTTTACCGCATTTTCTAAATCCTTTGCGTTTTCTTCCAGAATTTTTTCTTGATTTGCAATCAAAGCATTTCTTATTGCTAATAAAACCTGATTTTTTGTTTTGTTATCTATCGTTGCAAGCTTATTTGATGCTTGCTTAGCTTGTTTAGCTATCAAACTTATTGTTGTATTCATAATAATGTAATGTTATCTCTCGTTACTATTGCATCATAATTTTTATAACCTAAAATTTTCAAAATATCATCGGAATGGTAGCCAATAATTTTTCTACAAGCTTCAGAATTATAGTTAACCATACCTCTTGCAATTTCGTTTCCATCTTCGTCAAGAATAGAAACGACTTCACCCTTTTTAAAGTCGTTAACAATATTTGTAACACCAATTGGTAAAATACTAGAATTCTTTAAAATAGCTTCTTTTGCGCCTTTATTAACTATAATTCTACCGATAATATTTGTTGCAAAACCAATCCAACGTTTTTTTTCTGACAAACCTTCTTCATTTGGTAAAAACGCTGTACCGATTTCTTTTCCGCTAAAAATTTCTCTTATTACAGAAGGGTGTTTACCATTCGCAACAAGGACTTTTCCGCCAAATCTGTTAACTAATCTTGCAGCCTCAAGTTTTGAACGAAAACCTCCACGACCACCTTCTGATGCTTCTTTGCCTAATTCTAAAATCTCATCGGTAACTTCAGTTACCTCTGTAATAATTTTCGCATTTGAATTTTCTTTAGGGTTAGAATCAAATAAGCCGTCAACATCAGATAAAATAATCAACAAGTCAGCGTCCATCTCACTTGTAAGAAGTGCAGAAAGTTTATCATTATCAGAAAAACAAACTTGCATATCTTGATAAATTTCATCTAACTCCAATGTAGAAACGGTATCATTTTGATTAATAATTGGCAAAACGCCCAATTCTAACAATTTATTCAACGTATTTCTCAAGTTCAAATATCTTTTTCTTAGAGAAAAATCATCTTCTGTTAATAAAACTTGAGCAGTCGTAACATTATAAGTATCAAAACCGTCTTCGTACAAAGACATCAACTTGCATTGACCAATCGCCGCACAAGCTTGTTTCTCAACAATATCAGTTGTTTTTTCAAGATTAATTTTCTTTCTACCTAAACCAACAGCACCCGAAGTTACAAGTATAACCTCTTTTTCGCTTTTTACAAGGTGTGCAATATCTTCAATATAAGAATAAATACGAGGTAGCGAAACTTCGCCATTATCGTTTCTTAACGTATTTGTACCAAGTTTTATTACAATTCTATTTGCATTAACAAAATCAGTTCTATTCATTGAATATCCTTTATGAGTAATATTTTGAAATTTCTTCAAAATATCTTTCTAGCGCCATATAACCATTATTTAATTCGCTATGAATTCTCGAATAACGACTTGCAACAATGTATTTTAATTCTTTTGTTCTGATTTTTATTAATTCGTCAGCATCATTTCTTGTTTCTTCGTTTTCATTTGCTGACATATTTCTCATTAATTCTAATTCTTTGTTAACCTTTTCAATTGAAGTTTCTGCCAAAGGTTGAAAATCATATTTTTCCATCATCAACTTATCTGCTTGAGTCAATGCAGATTTAACAGCCTGGAATTTATAAATTCTTTTGATTAAAATGTAGTTATTAGCTAATTCTCTGTGTAATAAAGGTACAGATTTTCTTGCTAAAAGAGCTGATGTTGAAAGTTCATTAAATTCATCTTCTTCTGTTGAAAAAGTGCTCTTTTTTACGGCTTTTTGTGCTAGTTTGATATTCATAAAACGACTCCCCTACATTTATCATAACGTAAGGGAGTCTCATTGTCATTATTTCTTTAAAAAACATTAACTTAAAGAACCAAGTTCATGGATTTTAATGAAGTTTGTTTTACCACTCATTAAATCTGGAATTGCACCAGTGAAGATAATTGTATCACCTTTCTTTAATCCGTATTTGTTAATTAGTACGTTATTAAATTCTTTAAGTGATTCTTCTGTAAATTCACCGTCGAAGTTAATATCAATAGGATAAATATCGCTATATAATTTTAATCTTCTACAATTTCTCTTGCTTTGGCAACATACTAAAATTGGAACAGTAGGTTTTGCTTTTGAAAGTAATTTTGCAGTATAACCACTAGCTGTAAATGTGATAATAGCTTTAACTTTAATTTTATCAACCATATCAATAACAGCTGAACAGATAGCAATACTATCGTTTTTATTAATTTCTAAAGTTTCTGCATCATAGTGGTTATGTTGCATTAATCTGCTGTATTCAATCTCTTCTGCAATAGAAGTCATCATTTTTACTGCTTCGATTGGATATTTACCAGCAGCAGTTTCACCTGATAACATAATTGCATCAGTACCGTCAATGATTGCGTTTGCAACGTCAGATGCTTCTGCTCTTGTTGGAATTGGGTTTTCAATCATAGATTCCAACATTTGTGTTGCAACGATTACTGCTTTTCTTTGAGCGTTTGCTTTTTTAATAATTTCTTTTTGTACAATTGGAACTTTTTCTGGTGAAATTTCAATACCTAAATCACCTCTGGCAACCATGATACCTGATGATTTTTCAATAATTTCATCGATATTTTTGATTGCTTGTGGCTTTTCAATTTTAGATATGATTTTAATTTTACCTTTATGTTCTTCAATTAAGTTTTTCAATTCAGTAATATCTTTTGCATTTCTTACAAATGATAAACCTAAATAATCTATTTTGTTATCAATAGCGAATTTTACAAATTCTTTATCTCTGTCTGTTAAAACATGGATACTTCCGCAAGAACCTGGGATATTAATACCTTTTCTTTGTTTTAACAATTCACCAGCGATAACTTTCGCAAATACAACATCCCCTTCAACTTTTAAAACTTCTAATGATATTTTACCGTCGTCCATCAAAATTCTAGAACCAACATTAACGTCTTTAGCAATACCTTCGTAATCTACAGGAATAATGTCATTTTCTAGTTTATCTTGATGTCTAAATTTCAACACTTGGTCTTTTTCAATTTTAATTGGTTCTTCTAATAAACCAACTCTGATTTTTGGACCTTGCAAATCTAATAAAACAGGAATTAAAGTATCTAATTCTTTTTCAATTTCTCTAATATAATTTAGGTTTGTTAAATGTTGTTCAAAATCACCGTGTGAAGAGTTCAAACGGAACATTGTAACACCTGCTTCAACAAGTTCTTTAATTTTTTCTTTTGTATTTGAACTTGGTCCAAGTGTAGCAACAATTTTAGTTTTAATATTGTTTTTCATAACTTACCTCTCAAGATTTCATACATGCAAATTATAAAACAAAAGATTTTATTTTTAAAGTGTTTATTTTACACTCGAATTATTTTTTTATAAATATTTTAGTTGACAATGAGTTAATTTATTCATAAAATTTTTATCAAATGAAGAAATTTTTTGAAAACTTAAAAATTTTATATATGCAATTAACCTCTAAGAAAGAACAAGTTGTAGCAAGACAATTGTTCAGTTTTTCTCTTACTGTTGCAACTGCTGAAAGTTGTACAGGAGGTTTGATTAGCTCTAGACTTACAGATATTTCTGGAAGCTCTACTTATATTAAAGAGAACTTTATTACATATTCAGAAGATGCAAAAGTTGATACTTTAGGTGTTGATAGAGAAGTTTTAGAAAAATACGGCGTTATAAGTAAAGAATGTGCAATGGCAATGGCAGAAGGCTTGTTTAGAAAAACAAATAGAGACATTTGTTTATCAATAACAGGTGTTGCAGGACCTCAAACTTCTGGTGGTAGACCTGCCGGAACAGCTTATATCGCTATTAAAAATAAATATAATATTGAAGTTAAAGAATTAAAATTAAATTCTCATTTAAGTAGAAGAACGTTAAAGTTCCTATTTTCTGAGGAAGCCCTAACGTTCTTACTTGAATTTATTAAATCTAATTATCAAATTACGCAGCAATAACTGATTCTAAGATATCTTGGTGTTTTTTTACTAAGATTTCTGCGAAGTCTTTAGCATCAACTTGAGTTGCAACGATTGCCATTAATTCTTTAGGTAATTCGCCTAACATTTCAACCATTGTTTCTGGAGTTAAAGCGATTGTACCTTTCATCATATCAGGTTTTTGTAATGTTGCTAAAGATTTTGTATAGTTTTTAGCATCGAATAATTGTAAAACTTCTGGTTCTTTTTTAGACATCATAGCGATTAATGATCTTAAAGCATCTGAATCCATTGCAACCATTGAATCTTGGTAAGTATCTTTGTCAAAACCAGCAATCATTTTTGTTAATTCTTTTGGATCTAAGTTTTCTGCTTCAAGAGGAACACCAGTTACAGATTCAATCATTTGAGCTAAAACTTCTGGAGCTAATTTATCCATAAAGTCTAAAACTAAATCTTGGTCTAAATCTTTGTTTTTAACGAATTTATCTAATTCTTTAGAAGGAATCATATCTAAAACATCGTTTAAAGGTAAAACTGTTAAAGTCATATTAACAACTTCTTCAATTGGAGCATCTTCTAATAATTTTAACATTTTGTCTTGAGTGAAGAAGTTTAAACCTAACATCAAACCTTGATCTTCAATTTGAGGTAAAAGTTCAACGATGTCTTTTTCATTCATTTCTTGAAGAATAGCTAATTTGTTGCTTGGATTATCAAGAGAGAAAGCTTTAACTAATTGAGATGCGTTGCCATATAATTCTCTAGCATATTGAACAGCTCTTGAGTTACCAGCTTTTGCTTCAGATTCAATAATTTGATCAACTGTTTTTTCAGCATACATTTCCATTCTTTGAGTAGAAATGCTTAACTTATTTTGTAAAACACTTAAATTTGCATCGATTTTAATTGACATTTATAATCCTCTGAACTCTTTGATCTCTCTTATATTATATATAAGTATTTTTCTCTCAAAAAATTTACTTTTTTTAGAGTATTTTGTAACAATATGTTAACAAAATTACTAAATTAGAGTATAATATGTTTATGAAACTTATTAAATCATTTATTTTAATTATTTTATGTATGTTTGCGATAACTCCAGTTTTCGCTGCAAACTCAAGCAAAAAAACAGCAAAACCTTTTAATCCGGTTGTGCACAAAACCTATGACGTAGAGACAAAAGACGGTTTTGTTATTAAAGCGTATGTTTCTTATCCTAAAACTCGTATGGATAAATACCCTGTTGTAATTTTATTACACTCATTAGGTGGAAATTACGCATCATTTGCAGGGTTAGAAAACAAATTAAATTATGCCGGATTTGCCACAGTTGGTATGGATTTAAGAGGACATGGCAAAAGTGTTTATACAAAAACTCTAAGACAAAGAGCTTGGCAGTATTTTAAAAATGACACTTACGCATTGTATCCTTCTGATGTCTTATACGTTATGCAATATGTAAAAACAAAACACAAAAGATTTGATTTTACTGATTATGCAATCATTGGTAGCGATATCGGTGCAAATACAGGTATCTTAGTTGCAAGAGCCTTACCCGTAAAACCAAAAGCGTTAGTCTTATTCTCACCAATGATGTCAATTAAAGGTTTATACATTCCTGTTGCAATGACAGAAATTGGATTAGCACCAATCCTTGCAATTGCAAGTTCAACAGATGCTCTTTCAATGTCTCAACAATCAAAGCTAGCTAAATTTGCACAAGGTAATTTTGATGCTTTAAATATGCCAAAAGGCGGAATGGGAATGACTTTATTAAAAGGTTATCCTGAACTTGAATACCAAATCACATATTGGTTAAAAGCTTATTTTAAAGGTAGATTAACACCAATAACACCAGCAAGTTTAGCAGCCGCAAAAGCAAAAGCAGCAGCGGCAAAGGCAGCTAAAGCAGCAAAACTAAAAGCAGCAAGAGAAGCTAAATTGAAAAAAGCTGGTTCGTCAGCAACAAAATAAAAAACATACTCAATAAAAAAAAGAGACTTGATAATTTCAAGTCTCTTTTTAGTAACAATTAATTATTAGTCAACTTTCATTTCTTTTTCAAAGCCAAACAATGAACTGATAGATTCATCGTCGTGAATTCTTGAAATAGCTTGTGCCAACAAATTAGCAACAGAAAGTTGTTTAATTTTTGGTGGTAATTTTGATGTATCAAGAGGAATTGTATTTGTAATAACAACCTCTTTAATTGGTGCATCATTCAATCTTTGAATTGCTGGACCTGAGAAAATTGGGTGAACAGCGCAAACATAAATGTCTTCTGCACCTTCTTTTTTAAGCAATTTAGCAGCCTCAGTGATAGAACCAGCTGTATCAATAATATCGTCGCACATTACGCAAGTTTTACCTTTAACATTACCTATAACGCAATTAGCGATTGCTTCATTGTGTTTATCACGACGTTTATCGATAATCGCATAAGGACATTTCAAGTCTTTTGCAAAGTTTCTTGCACGTTTAACACCACCAGTATCAGGTGATACGATAACTAAATCTTCTGATTTTAAACCTAATTCTTTAATATGGTTAACCAAAATTGATGTTGCAAAAATGTGGTCAACAAGGATATTAAAGAAACCTTGAATTTGACCAGAGTGTAAATCAACTGCTAAAACTCTTGAACAACCAGCTGTTGTTAGCAAATCTGCAACTAATTTTGCAGTAATTGCTTCACGACCAGAAGTTTTTCTATCTTGTCTAGCATAACCATAATAAGGAATTACAGCTGTAATTGATTTTGCACTTGCTCTTTTAAACGCATCAATGATGATTAAAAGTTCAGTTAAGTTTTGGTTTACAGGTTTACAAGTAGGTTGAACGATGAATACGTCATCACCTCTAACACTTTCTTGTACTTGAACATAAATTTCACCGTCAGAAAAGTCTTTAATAACCATAGGTCCAACAGTTGTACCTAAGTGTTGTGCAATTTCTTCGGCTAATTTAGGGTTTGATCTGCCTGAAAATAACTTGATATCGTGTGTCGGAATAATTTTTCCGTCTAATTCATTTTTCATACTTTTTCCTCGCTTGCACTTATACAAATATTATAAGAAAAAAATAAAAAAAAATCAGTTCCGTTACGTTATATTAAAATTTCTTTAAATTTGCATAACTTGTATCAAGTGCTTTTTTACCTTGTCGACCGAAATCAACTGTATACATAGAGCTTTCGCCAAGTTCCATTACATCAAGAATTGTTCCGATACCGAATTTTTCGTGGAATACTCTGTCTCCAGCTTTGAAGATTTCAAAAGAATTATGTTCTTGAATTTCACGTTCTTTTTGCTCTTGAGCCTCTTTTTCACGCTGTTTAGATTCTTCAATTTTTCTTTTGATTTTGTTATCTTCAAAGAATTTTTTAATTTTTTCTTCTTCTTTTTCTCTTGAAACAGGAGTTCTTTTTAGAATTTGTCCTGCACCTTCGGAAATATTTTTGTGTTTATGAACAACAAAACTTTTTTGAGTATTTTGAGCCAAACCTCTATTTTGCGGAGCTACAAAGTTTTTACCAAAACCAGAAGATGACATAATTCTACCGTCATCGTTAAATCTTGTAGTTTTAATAGTTTCAACAGCTCTTTTGAAGGAAGGTTTTGCAGGCGCTGTCATTGTTTCGTTGTAACTTGTATCCATAACGCTTGAAGGGATTTCTTCTAAAAATCTTGAAGGAGGATTGTATTTGTAATCACCCCAAAGAAGTCTTCTTTTTGCGTATGTGATGAATAATTCTTCTTCTGCACGAGTTACACCAACGTACATAAGACGTCTTTCTTCTTCAAGTTCTGATTTAGATTCAAAAGTTCTTGAATGAGGGAACATACCTTCTTCCAAACCTGCTAAGAATACGTATGGAAACTCTAGACCTTTTGCGGAGTGAAGAGTCATAAGTGTAACATTGTTTGAAATTTGTTCAACATTATCTGTATCAGAAACTAATGCAATTTGAGCCAAGAATTCGCCTAAGGTATTGTCGATTTCTTCTGGTTCAAATTCACTTGCTACGTTTACCAATTCTTGCAAGTTTTCAATTCTTGTTTCATCATCTGGATTGTTTGAAGCTTGAAGTTCTGCAATATATCCACTCTTTTCAATAACAAGTCCGATGTATTCATCAAAACTGTATCTGCTTTCAGCATCTTTTAATTTTAAAATCAAAGTTTGAAAATCTTTTAATTTTGATTGAGTTTTCTTTTGAATATCTGTTTCTTCAATTCTATCAATAGCCTCAAACAAGCTAATATCATTTTGGTCTGCAAAATCTTGAAGTTTTTGCATTGTAGTATCACCGATTGCACGTTTTGGAACATTGATAATTCTTCTAAAACTTACAGAATCGTTTGTATTGTAGATAAGTTTTAAATAGGCAACGATATCTTTAATTTCTTTTCTGTCATAGAATTTTAAACCACCGTAAATCTTGTACGGAATTGATGACGCCATAAAAGCTTCTTCAATTGAACGAGATTGAGCATTTGTTCTATATAAAACAGCACATTTATTGTAATCTTGTTTATTAGTGATTTGTTTAATCTTCATTGCAATAAAGTTTGCTTCATCTGATTCATCTTCTGCTTCATAGACAACAATTTTTTCACCAGAACCTTTAGTTGAACGCAAAACTTTATCAACTCTTTCATCGTTATTTTCAATAATTGAGTTTGCAGCTTTCAAGATATTTTCGGTTGAACGGTAATTTTTTTCAAGCTTAATCATTTTTGTATCTTGAAAATCTTTTTTAAAGTTCAACAAAATTCTGTAATCAGCACCACGCCAACTATAAATTGATTGGTCGACATCACCTACAACGCATAGTGAACGAGTTTTGTCGTAATCTTCTTGACCATTTGTAAATAGTTGTTTTACAAGTCTGTATTGAGCCAAGTTGGTATCTTGAAACTCGTCTACCAAGATGTGTTTAAACTTGTCATAATATTTTTGTCTAACTTCTGGACATTGCTCAAGAAGTTTAACCGTAATCATAAGCATATCGTCAAAATCGATAGCATTGTTATTATTCAAAGTATTTTCATAGATTTCAAACACATCTGCAACTTTTTGTGATACAAAATCTCTCGCATAAGTTGCATAAGTATAAGCATCCATCATTTTGTTTTTAGCATTTGAAATATGAGATTTTATAACTTTTGGTTGATATTTTTTATCGTCAAGATTTAATTTTTTAATTGCCTGTTTAATAACATTTAAAGCATCTTGTTCGTCATAAATAGTAAAGTTTTTATCAAGTTTTTTGTTTGAAGATTTAAAAGTATAGTTATCAATATCTTGTCTTAAAATTCTACCGCAAATACTGTGGAATGTACCTACCCACATATATTTAGCAGCTTTTTCACCAAGCATGTTTTCAAGACGTTCTCTCATTTCTTTTGCGGCTTTATTTGTAAATGTAACCGCTAAAATTTCTCTAGGAGGTACGCCATGTTGAATTATATATGCAATTCTTGAAGTCAAAACACGAGTTTTTCCACTACCCGCACCCGCTAGTACTAAAACAGGTCCTTGCGTAGCTTTTACGGCTTCAACTTGCTCTTCATTTAATTTATCTAATATATTTTCCATATCCCTATTCACAAAAAAAAACTTTTATGATACTATTATTATACTAAAATAATTAATTTTGCAATTAAAAAAGGTAGGATATATGTTAGACGAAAAAAATAATAGAATTGTAAACTTAGATGGCGAAGGTTCAGAAAACCAAAGTACAATTATGGTTCCACTTGATGATTTAGATACAGTAAGTTCTGATTCACCAGATACTGTTGACGAATTAGCAATGGAATTAGCTACAATTCACCAATCGTCTAAAAAAATTGCAGTTATCGGTAGCCGTAACCTTGCAATCACACACCAACAAATCATTGAAACACTTGTTACAGCTTTAGCTATGCAAGGTAACACAATTATTACTTCTGGTGGTTCATCTGGTACAAATGCCGCTGCTATCAGAGGCGCTATGAAAGCTAACCCAGATAAATTGAAAGTTATTTTACCACAAACTATTGGTCAACAACCTTCTGACGTTCAAGATCAATTAATCGGTGTTCCAAACATCGTTGAACACCCAGACAGAGCTATGATGACTCTTGCTGACGCATCTAGAGTTTGCAACAGAGAAATTATTGATGATTGTAATCAATTAATCTGTTTCTTATCTCATACATCTAAAACTCTTCACGGTGCTATTGAGTACGCAGAAGAAGGTCACAAAGTTATTACAGCTTTCTATTTAGATTAATAAAATGTCTTTAGTTAAAAAGTTAACTTCTAAAAATAAACCAGACTATGAGATGGCTGCTTCTCATATAGTCGACAATGCTGATTTTAAAACATTTGAAGAACTTGTTAATCAAGATGATTTTTTATTTGATTTTGTTAAAAACAATGTTGCAAATAGATTAGAAAATGCAGTAAATTCTAATAATTACTTGAATTTACTTAAATTCTTTCCATTCTATTCGCCTTCATATGTTGATTTTATTGCCAAATCATTAGTAAAATTTTCAAACAATGATTTAATTGCAGAAATTTTAGAGATTTTTAAAAACGGCTCAGAAAACGAAAAAGCATACTGTGCCAAGTTTTTTGCTGTTTCAAAAAGCACAGCAGCTCTAAATATTCTAAAAGAATATGCTTATTCAGATTTTGAACCACTAGCATTAAATTGTGCTGAAGCTCTTGCATCTCTTGAGGATAGAGAACTTTATGAAAAAGCTTTAAACACTCTTTCATCAGATGATGATTTTGAAAAACTTTCTGCGGTTAAATTTTTAGTTGCTTATGGAGATAAAAATGCTATTCCAGCTATTTTAAATACTTTAAAATCATCTTCAATGGCAGAAAATATTGCAGCTGAAATACCTTATTTAGACAGCATTTTTAATATTTTAGATTTTGATAGCAATGCTGGTTTATATATGATAAATTTAATCATTGATGGACTTGGCGAAGTTACAACACTTTCTCAAGTATTTGACTATCAACTTTATGATGTTATTTGTTGTTTATTAAACAACTTAGGCTCAAAAGAAGCACTAATCGTATTAAATGCAAAAGAAAAATTTAACACATTAACAGAAAATGATGAATACTTATACGATGAAGACAAAAATACTAAAAACGAAATTTACGACATCAAAAAATTATTATCATCAATCGACTCAAACATGCTATCAAACTTAGCAGAAGTTGAACTTGATAAAAACAGTGATTTTGTCTTAACGGCAATCGATTTAGTAAAAAATGAACAAAGACTTGTTAACCTAACATCTGCAAAAAATCCAACTATTGTTTTAAAAGCTCTTGCAGGATTGAAAATGTTAGGCAAACTGAACTTAATAAACAAAGAAGAAATACTTAAAAATATTTCTGATGAAAATATAAAAGCTATAATATTAGCAATGTAGGTGGGATATGGAATTTATAGAAAAACAACTAAGCACAAAAGTAACTTATGAAGGAAAAGTTATTAATATTACGCTGGACGATATTGAACTCCCAGACGGTAGAAAATCATTTAGAGAAGTTATCAGACACCCAGGAGGAGTAGTTGCGGTAGCAATGAAGGACGAAAATACAATCCTTATGGTAAAACAATACCGTTACGCAATTCAAAAAGTATCTCTTGAATTACCTGCTGGTAAATTAGAACAAGGTGAAGATGTTCACGAAGCAATCAAAAGAGAACTTTTAGAAGAAACAGGTTATAGAGCTAAAAATTGGAAGGATTTAGGTTATATCAACACAACTCCTGGTATTTGTGATGAAAAATTGTATTTATTCTTAGCTACAGACTTATACTATGATGCGCCATGTCCAGATGACGGCGAAATCATAGAAGCTTACGAATACAAACTAGATGATATTTTTGAAATGATTAAAAATGGCGAAATTAATGATTCAAAAACAATTTGCGCATTAATGAGAGCTTTTAAATTATAAAAAGGTAGGTAAAATTATGTCAAAGATTAAAATGGTTGCAACAGATATCGACGGAACTATTTTAAAACATAATGGTGAATTTAATCCAAAAGTTTTAGAATGTCTTAGAAATTTGGATAAATCAGGAGTAAAAGTAGTTTTAGTTACAGGAAGAATGAACCGTTCTGCAAAGAAAATTGCAGATATTATCGGTATAAACTCTCCTGTTGTATCTTTTCAAGGTGCGTTGGTTTGTGAAAATGTTCCTCAAGAAAAAATTCTTTACGAAAGAGATATTCCAAACGATATAGCTAAAAAGATTTTAAACTGGGGTAAAAATGAACATGTTCACATGAATTTGTACATGAACGATAATTTGTTCGTTGAAGCTGAAAACGAATTTACAAAAAAATACGTTGATTACCAAAAAATTCCATTCACAATCAAACCTTTTGATGAATTAGAGCTAAACAACGTAAATAAAATTTTGTTAATCGACTACAACGATGCAGAAAAGATTGATAGATTAACAAATTATCTAAAAAAAGAATATCCGGAATTATTCATTTGCAAATCAACAGATTTCTTCTGCGAAATTTGTCATAAAGAAGCGACAAAAGGCGACGGATTGAGATTTTTACAAAATCTATATGGCATTTCAAAAGAAGAAACTCTTACAATCGGAGACCACAACAACGACATTGAATTGTTGCAGTCAGGTGGAGTAAAAGTTGCAATGGGTAATGCAACAAACGAATTGAAAGCTATTGCAGATTATGTTACAGATACAGTTGATAATGACGGTTTTGCAAAAGCAATAGAAAAATTTGTAAAGTAGGTGAAAATGTTTAGAGTAGGGTTAGGTTACGATATACACAAACTAGTAGAAGATAGACCTCTTATTATAGGCGGAGTAGAAATCCCTTATGAAAAAGGTCTTTTAGGACATTCTGATGCAGATGTTCTAATCCATGCAATTATTGATGCAATGTTAGGCGCATTGGCTCTATCTGACATTGGAACGCATTTTCCAGATACTGACCCTAAATACAAAGGCATTTCAAGCGTTGAACTTTTGAAAAATGTTTTAGGTTTGATTACTGAAAAGGGTTACGTGATTAACAACATTGATTCAAACATTATTCTTCAAGAACCAAAAATGAAACCACATATTCCTAAAATGGTTAAAGTTTTATCAGAAGTTTTAAATATCGAAGAAAATCAATTATCTATAAAAGCAAAAACTAACGAGCAAATGGACGCAGTCGGCGAGAAGAAAGCAATTGAAGCAAATGCAGTAGTTATGCTTAGAAAGGACAAGTAATTATGAAATTTTTACACGCAATGATAAGAGTTAAAGATGTTCAAAAATCTTTGGATTTTTACCAAAATCTTTTAAATATGACAATCGCTAAAAAGAAAAGACTTGATGACTGCGAATTAATTTATTTAGAAGACGAAGAACATACTGCACAAATAGAATTAACGGTAAATGACGAAATTCCAGAAAACGGTTACGAAAACGGCAACGCATTCGGACACTTCGCATTTTCAGTTGACTCAATGGACGAATTTACAGAAAAATTAAATAAATTAGGCTACAAATATTTATACGAACCTTATGTAATTTTCTCTGGTACAAAAATAGCGTTTGTACTTGACCCAGATGGAAACCAAATTGAATTAATCCAACAAGTCTAATATTGATGAATTGCCGTATATGTAAAGAAAAAGAGATTAAGTTATATACTTAATGTAACATTTCTTAATATAAAACAATTAAAAAAGGCAATTTTTTAAAACAAAAATACTTTATATAAGTACGAGATATATAAAGAGATTAAAGGAGAACAGATATGGAATTAAACGGAATCAACGCATTAACAGCAATTAAAGACAATAAAAAATTAGATGAACAACAAGAAGCTCCAAAAATGGCATTCATCAATTCAGCTTTCGGTTTTGGTTTCGCAGATAATAATACTAACTCAGGTGCTTCAGCAGCATTCCAAGCTTAGTTAGTTATTTAACAACAAGTATAAAAAAAATCGGTGTCTTCTATCTTTGTAGGGATTGACCGATTTTTTTTAGTTTATATTTTAGAAAAGAAAGAGGCGCGATTTTGATTAAATCAAATTTGCGCCTCTTTTAAATATTTGTAATTATCTTATAACAAGATACCTGCGATACAAGCTGAAACGAAGCAAGTAAACACACCGCAGATTAAAGCTCTTAAACCTAATCTTGCAAGATTTTTTCTTTGGTTAGGCGCAAGACCTCCGATTGCACCAATTTGAGTTGCGATAGAACCGAAGTTACCGAATGAACAAATTGCAAATGATGCAATGATGAATGCTTTATTTGAAATGATATCTTTAATTGCAATCAAGTCCGCATAACCATAAACTTCGTTTGAAACAACTTTCAAACCGATTACGCCACCAACATTGAAAATATCTTGAACAGGTGTACCCATAATCAATGCAAAGATTGCGAAGAATTTACCTAAAATCATTTTCAATGATAAGTGTGGTAAATCGAAACCAAGAACAGGACCTGTTAAGTGTAATGCATTATAAAGAGCGCCACCACACATACCTAAAACGTAGTCGATTAAACTAATCAAAGCAACGATTGCTAATAACATTGCAACAACTGTAAGAGATACTGTCATACCTTCAGATGCGCCTGATGCAATAGCATCAAATACGTTTACGTGAGTTCTTCTTCTGCTTAATTTAATATTTTCCATTGTTTCTGGAGTATCAACTTCTGGATAAACAATTTTAGAAATAACTAAAGCTCCTGGGATAGCCATGATAGCTGAAGCCAATACGTAAACAATAGGAATACCCATCATTGCGTAAACTGGCATCATAGCACCTGAAGTACAAGCCATTGAACCAGCCATTGATGCTAATAATTCAGAACGAGTTAATTTTGGTAAGTAAGGTTTAATCATAATTTGAGCTGTTACTTGACCAACAAAAGCACTTGCAACGTTTGAAAGAGCTTCTGCACCGCTAACCTTCATAATTTTGTTCATTGCTTTACCAAGAATAGTAACTACTCTTTGCATAATGCCGTAGTAATAAAGAATATTTACTAACATCATCATAAAGATTGTTGCACTGATTAATTGAGCTGCAAAAATCATTGTACCTTCGCCAAAAATATTGCCTAAAACTTTATTATCAACGAATGGACCAAATACAAATGCACCACCAACGTTTGCAATTTCTAATAATTTTTCGATACAATGACCGATAGTTAAAAATATTTTTTGACCAACTGGAACTTTAAAAATGAATATAGCAAACAAGAATTGTAATGCTAAACCTATACCAATTGTCTTATAATTAATGGCTTTTTTGTTGTTTGATAGCAAGAATGCTAAGAATAAAATAACAACAATACCAATTAGTCCGATTAATCTTTCCATATAAACTCCTTTTCGTCTGTTATAACTATTGTACTAAAAAGGAATTAAAAAAAAATGATTTCTAACGAAAATGTAATATTTACTTAAAATTTACCGTAAAGGGGCATGCGCCAATTCTCTTGGGGATAATTCTTCATCAACTTTATTGTTTTTCTTTTCTGGAGGAAGTCCTATCATGTCTGCAATAAAGTTACCTACGGCTTTTCCACCTTTTTTGCCATATTCTTTTGCAAGAGAATATGTAACACCGCCAATTATATTCGGAACTTGTCCGAAACCTTTTGTATTTTTAGAAAATTTTGTTATTGAGTCTGCAATAGGTTTTATACCTTTAATATTCAACAATTTGGAACCATGTTCGAGTACTAAATCTTTACAGATAAAACGTCCAATCCAACCACAACCTTCTTTTAGTAAAGTTCTTGCGGGATTTTCAGATTTCATTGTTTTTAAACCAGAACGAAACATACCAATTTCATCAGTATGTTTAGCAATATTTAATGCACCTCTTGCACATTTCCCGAGTCCGGTACCCTCTGTTGCTTTTGCAAAAGTATCAATCAATTCAGTCGCAAACTGACCAGCTGTTGTATCCGAAAGTTGTGCCGTTTTATCAATAAGTTTTGCAGCATAGCCCACCGTCGAAAGAGCCCTAGTAGGGTCTTTTGTACTATATGTCTTTTTTGCACTTTTACTGAATGAAATCAGTTCGGAAACGTAATTTGAGACCATAAATTAACCCCAATAGTATTCTTTTTTAGGTTTTTCAACTTTTGGTTTTTCTTCTTTTGTTTCTTGAGGTAAGCCTAATTTATCAGCAATCCATTTACCTGCTTTACCGAATAAATTTGTACCGACTTCTGAACCAATTGTGAATAAAGTACCATATACTATAGCAGGAATTTGGCTACAATACTTTGTATTTTTGCTAAATTTCACCATAGCATCATTTACTTGTTTTACTCCTTTTATATTTGAGATATTTTTAGCGTATTTAATCATAGAACCTTCTACTAAAAACATACCCAACAATGCACTTGATTCCTCAATAAATTTTCTTCCTGGAGAATCAGATTTACCAACCCTAATCATTGAACAAATACAAGAAATAGGGTCTGTATATTTTGCAAGCTTTATACCTTTTCCAGCAACTTGTAGTAATTTATTATCTTTACTTGCCTCTGATAATGTATCGCAAGTAGCTTTTGCAACTCTACCTAAAACAAAATCGTCTTCTGTTGCAAGTTTTTGAACAACTTTAGCGGCATGTCCAATTGCAGAAACATGTCTTAGAATGTTGCCGTCTGCAGCTTTTTGTGCGTGCGCAGCTGTTGAATAAATATGTGCAACATAATTGGTCATTCTTTATCTACCTACTACTAACTACATTTAATAAAAAACCAAGTTTTCAAAAAAATTGCTACTTTTCTAAAATTATATTAATTTTTGTAAACCATGAAAATGTGCTCACTGAGACATTTTTGAAGCTATAAGTGCTATTGAGTCTATAATTTAGCGTAAAACCTACACTATTTAACCCCAGTAATATTCTTTTTTAGGTTTTTCTATTTTTGGCTTTTCTTCTTTTGTTTCCTGAGGTAATCCGAGTTTATCTGCAACCCATTTGCCAGCTTTTCCGAATACGTTTCCACCAATATCAGAACCGACTGTATAAAGTGTACCATAGACTACTGCAGGGATTTGGCTACAATATTTTGTATTTTTGCAGAATTTATTCATTCCGTCATTAAGTTGTTTGATACCTTTCATTTGCCCAATATTTTTGGCATATTTTAGCATCAAACCTTCTACAAAAAACATTCCGCCAAGGTAAGATGTTTCTTCGATAAGTTTTCTCGCCGGAGAATCCGATTTAGCAACTCTTATTGTTGAGCATAAGCAAGAAATAGGGTCTGTATATTTTGCAAGCTTTATACCTTTTCCAGCAACCTGTAAAAGTTTATTATCTTTGCTTGCATCTGACAAAGTATCGCAAATACCTTTAGAAACTTTTCCTAAAACAAAAGAATCGTCTCTAGAAAGTTTTTGCACAACTTTTGCCGTGTACCCAATTGTGGATACATGTCTTAAAATATTACCTTTTTTAGCCTCTTTTGCTGAATATACCAACGAATAAAGAGATGCAATATAGTTTGAAGACATTCTTTTCCTACTTACTTCTATACAGTTGTTCTATAAAATCTAAAGAAAAATTTATTTGCTATTTAGCATGCTTTTTATTAATATTTGTAAACTACAAAACTTCGCAAAGCTTTGTATATTCACAAGTTTTGCACTCTTTACATTTAGGATAAATTGATAATTTTAAACTTTTTTCAACATCATTTAATATATTTACCAATTTCTTTTGGTACTCAATCTTTAATTCATCAGTAAACTTTATTTCTTTTGTATTATTTTCCTTCAAATCAACATATACAAAATACAAATTGTCATAATCTTTAATCAAATTATCAACCATTAAAAGATAGATTATTGTTTGATAATCAAATTCAGGATTATTAGGAATTCTGCCTGTTTTATAATCTAAAATATAATAATCATTATTGTTTTTAACTAAAGCATCAAGTCTACCACTAATCCAATAATTATCAATCTTTGAAGTCAGTGTATATTCACTATTTACAACTTCGTACTGAAAATATTTTGTATTCTTTAAATTATTCCAAAGAGTTTTTTCATTATCAGTTAAAGCATTTTCAAGTTTATCAATGTTAAAGTTTTTTAGATAATAGTTTGCAAGTGCGTGAATATTCTTACCTTGTTGCATTTTGAACGTATCAACAGGTATTGTTATTCCCTTTATATATTTATATTCAAATTTTCTTTTGCAAAGTTCAAATGTTTTTAACATTGCAGGCGAATATGTTGTAAATTCCTTCATTATCCTATAACCTTTGTTTTTAGAAGTTCATTGAAAATAATATTTTCTTCAATTTTTTCTTCTTTACCATAATAATTCTTTTGCTTTTTAGAGCAAGTGAAATATAGTTTACGTTTTGCCCTAGTAATTGCAACATAAAGCAATCTCAAATTTTCCTCTAAAATTTCTTTTTTCTGTTCTAATTCAGATTTAGTTTTGTAATTTTTGTTCAAAGCTTTAATATTTTCCATAAACGAAGAAGCGCCTTTTAATTTCATACTATCAATATTTAAAGACAAGCTTTTTTCAGAAAGCTCTGGTATAAACACATAATCAAATTCATCACCTTTTGACTTGTGCATTGTCATAATTTGAATTTTACCTTTTATATATTCGCTATCGTTTTCGTCATTTTCACTGAAAAATTTAAAACCACTCAAAGATGCTTTCTTAGAAAGCTCTTCAAACTTAGTCAAAACATTTGAAAAGCCGTTATTTGAAACCATAAGTCTTTTTATTAATGTTGAAATTAAGTAAACATTTGATTTTTCAATCTCTCCAGAAAAATAATATTGTCCTATTTTAAGGCTTAATTCGTCCATTGGTAATGTTGAAAACGTTAACCAATAAGAAATATCCCAATAAAATTTTTGCAAACTTTCATCTTCAATATCATCAACATTTTGCTCTACAAAAGGCGTTTTTAAATTCTTAATTTCCAAGTGTAATCTTGGTTTATAGTAGCCATATTGCGCTAAAATTTCATAACTATTTGATAAAACCTTATTATCAAAAGGTTTTTCAATAATTTTTAATATTGAAAAAATAACTTTGAAAATTGCTTTTTGTTCAAGAGATTCACTTCTTGAAATAGTCTTAAAACCTGCTTCATCTAATCGTTTTAACCAATTCGCAACTTGATAATTATTTCTTAAAAGTATACCAATCGTGCCTTTTGGATTTTGTTCCAGAAGAGTTCTAAATTGCTTTAAAATGTAATTCTTTTCAAAATTAGCATCAGCCAAAATCAACGATGTGATTGAATTTTGTTCAACTGGATTTTTGCCTTCAACTTCAACCATTTTAATATCATAAAAGGCATTTTTCATTTCATCATTTGTTTCAGCAAAATCTACGAGCTTGTTTGCAAGCGAATAAACACCTCGTGCACAACGTTGAGAACAATTCATTTCGACTTTATTGCTATCTTTTATAAATTTTCTAAAGCCTTCTACATCAGCGTTTGAAAAAGTTGTCGTAATAGCTTGGTTAATATCACCACAACGTATTAAATTCTTATGTTTTCGACTTAATAATCCAATAAGTTTTTGTTGAATTGCAGAAGAGTCTTGAGCTTCATCTTCTATAATATATTCACAAATTTCTTGATAGTGTTGTAAAACATCTGGATTGTCTTCCAAAAGTTTTACAGACATAATCAACATATCATCGTAATCAATAATATTTTCTTCGTTTAATAAATTTTGATATTCTTTATAAAATGCTAAAAAT
>ERZ808278.525-NODE-525-length-24046-cov-50.841982_pt1 | contig 24046 bp, 6 predicted proteins | sample MGYA00521239_ERZ808278 | MGnify/ENA primary metagenome ERZ808278 (study PRJEB31516, sample SAMN03275600) | gut metagenome | biome: mammalia-associated habitat; material: feces | host: Papio cynocephalus | place: Kenya | collected 2012-07-17 ... | reverse complement strand
TCGGGAGTGACTGAAACTAAACATCTAATAACTAAGCACTTGTATTTTCTTTACAATAATCACTTTATTTGACAAAATGGCTCACTCGTTTATACTTTTGAGAACACGGATTTATACTTTTGGGAACAAAATGCGCCCCGACTAACACATTTATGAGGTTTTGAGGACAAAATACCCTAATCGTGCTATGGGCAAAAGCGACCTTCAAATATTATATATTTGCCCTCGAAATCATCAAATAATAGCTATTATGACAGAAATATTACTTAGAATCCCGAAGAACTTGACCGCTTCCCCAGTGATGGCGGACAAAAAGGAGTGGATTGCCACTGCTGCGATGTTGGCTGGCTCTGTAGCTTCCTCCCTCTTTGGTGCAAACAAGGCGAAGAAGGCAGCGAGAAAGGCACAAGCGGAGAACACTTACAGAACGAATGCCGAGAAGGCTTGGTATGATAAGGAGTACAACACGGACTACCTAGACACCAAGGCAGGGCAGAATCTTATGAGACGTGCCCAAGAGGTTCAAGACAACTATGTTCGCAAGGCTGATGGGGCTGCGGCTGTTGGTGGTGGCACTGCCGCTTCCGTGGCGATGGCTAAGGAGAGCGCAAACAAGGCGATGGGAGACACGATTGCCAACGTTGCAGCCCAAGACACTGCACGCAAGCAACAAGTTAGCGATGCTCATCAACAGAACCAAATGCAGTTGAGCAGAGAGAGACAACAGATTGAGCAAGGCAAGGCACAAGCCACTTCCGATGCGGCTCAAAATATGTCGAATGCCTTGATGTCGGCAGGTGTGAACCAATTGGGGTCAGAACTAGAAGGAGGTAAAGGACTGAATAAGAGCGGTTTAACCAATCCAACACCTACACTTGATAACAAAAATGTAACACAAGTGGCTGAGGGACTATCACAGAGAACCAACCCGAACGGATTATTGAATCCTTCCACCACTAGCGGACACACCTTGCTAGATGATGCGGTGGGAGTGCTCAACAAGAAGAAGCCAGTCGTGCCCCATGTTGGAGTGTAGGAGATAGGTAGAAGGTGGACGGACGAGCGACCGAGGCAAGGAGGACAGGAAGACAGGTGTAAACATCGACCCCAAGACCCCCACCCCCTTTGACCACCGTTGCAAATTATAGTAGATAAATACATAAATAAAAATGTCGCCTCCCCCCACCCCCTCTTTTCCAAAATGGGTTTTCCGATTTTCCCCACCCCCTTAAAAATCGAGAAGTGTTAATAAGTTTAAACGTTTAAATAGAATAGATTATGACATTAGAAGAAGCAAAGAAGATATTGAAGAAGGAAGGTTTTAAACTTGAAAATGTAGATTACGAATCATTTCCTTCGGATGCTTTTACAAAATATGAGAGTCCTGACGTTGTAGAAGCAATGAAGATAGTTCGAAAGGCGAGTTATAGTATTGGAATGAAACTTGATGATTTTGATTCACGCAAGGCTCGTTTGAAGAAGGAGTTTGAGGCGAATACTACTGCTCCTGGTGGAAAGAATCCTGCTTTGAATGAATCTGCCAAGGAGTTCAACGATTCCTTGCTTGACGAACAGGCGAAGAAGATTAAGAATCTGGAAGAGCTATCTGCTTCTCGCAACGAGATTATCGTAAAGCAGGCGAAGAAGATTTCCGCTTATCAGAAACAGTTCAAGCATCTTGCCGAGGTGCTCCATAAGAAAAATATCAAGATTGAGCAGCTGAGAAAGGAAAGCTCCAAGCATTTGCGTGACAAGATCAAGGTGTTCTATGAGAATCAGGAGCTGGAGAAGAAGGCTAGCAAGTACGCTAACAAGTTTGCTGATGCTTTCTGTGAGTTGCGTGAGTTGAAGGAGAAGCTGGCAAAGATTACCGTGAACAATGTTGACGCTCAGGCATTGAAGAGCGCAGAGCATGCCTTGGTTGAGAAGGATGCCATCATTCAGGAGATGGACGAGGTTATCGAGGACTTGGGCAAGGAACTGAAAGAGACAAAGAAGATGCTTGTATGGGTACGCAATGCCTCAAAGGAGTACCGTGACTATGGCGTAGAAGCTAATAATCTCGTCAAAGAGTTGTCTCGTTTGTATGTTGTAGCCTATAATGCCGGTAGTTTCGACAAAGCAATGCTTGAACGCTGCAAGAACTATCAGAAGTATGGATTCCATACAACTTGCAATAGTGAGACCAAGAGGGAGATTGACGAAATCGCTAGCGGAAAGAAGCACGACAACGCAGTCGCTGACGCTGCCAATAAGGCAGGAAGCATGGGTTATAATGGCATCAACGACAGGATGGTGCCTCCAGCTACGACAGGTGATGTTACTGTCATTATGAAAACTATATTGTAAGCTATGCCAACACCAAAGAATAACAACAACACTCAGCAGCCTAGGCAGAAGGCGCCCATTACCATCAGTGGGTACCCAGAGAAAGTGAAGGACTTGCTGAGAACGAAATATCCAGACTATGACCAAGTGATGGGCGGAGGTCAACAGGCTATGTCTGGGTCGCCGAATGGTAGCACTCCACCTGTGGCTACGGTGAACCCGAACTTGGGGATGAATTTCTTCGGAGGAGGGAACCAAGCGGTGGGAAAGTATGATGCCCAACCTGTACAGACTGGAGCGGCACCTACTACCGACTTCACTCAGATGCAACAGCCTCAACAGTTCGAGCCTCAGAATGGGTATGGAAACGCTAATCCTACGGTCGGTCCAGTCGCTTCTCCTTACACGAAGGATGCAGCTGTTACCACACAGCAGCCTCAGACAAACTTCGAGGGAATGCAGAAACCAGAGGAGTTTAATGCGCCATCCTTGCAGGAGCACAGCGATGTAGGCTACAAGGGTGGTCCTTACGACCCTAGCCAGTATGATTCGCTTTCCGCTGCTCTGAATGGTGGCAGTCCTTCTGCCCAGCCACAACAGGCAGAGTTTCAGGCTGACCCAAACCAGAGGGACGGCGGTTTCTTCGGATGGTTGAAGGGATTGATACCTAAGAAGAGACCGGGGAAGCGTGAGGGTGAGACCGATGACGAGTATGATGCAAGACGGACTAGAAACATGGAGATGGTGGCCACTCTTGCCGATGCCATCCGTCACATGGGCAATATCGTGAATACTGCCAAGGGTGCGCCTCTGCAACAGTTCAACGACCCTACGAGTATGCTTGAACAGGGGTACCAGAACAGAAAGGCTCAGAGAGCACAGAAAGCGGCGGCGGATGCCGATGCGGCTTACAAGATGGCTAACATGACCTTGAAGGAAAGGGCGGCTGAGGCTGCCGATGCTTACAAGCGAATATCTCTCGGGTACAAGGAATCGGCTGACAGAAGAGAACGAGACAAGTTCAACTACCAGATGGCTAAGGATGCTGCGGCGGCTCAAAGACAAGCGGAGCAGGATAAGCAGAAGCAGAGCAACTGGGAGAATCAGTTTAGATTCAGACAGCAACAGGCGGCTATCTCCAATGGTCTCAGACAACAGTCCATTGATAAGCGTGGAAGTGGTAAGTCTGGAGGAGGCGGTCGTGGTGGCTCTGGTTCTGGAAACAGCTATCCTTTGTACAACCCAGTTACAGGTCAGACCGAACACTTCAAGAACGAGAAGAGCTGGATTGCCAGAGCCAATGAACTTGGATATAAGACAGATACCCCTTCGTCTAGCACTACGAGCCAAGAGGTATATAGCAAAGATGGAGTTAAAAAGGTATCAAATACTACCAGAGGCAATTCGGTTGCGGCTCAAATCGGTAAGCAGATGGCTCAAAAGAAAGCGGCTGCTAGAAATAAGCCAAAATCTACCCAAAAGTCAGGAGGAAGCGGAAAGGGTCACAATGCCCTGAACGCTTGGTTTAAGAAGAATAACAAATAAAACATATTACATATATGGGATATGACAGAATAGATTCGATGTACGATGCACTCTCCAAGGATGGCGCACAGATTGGTACTAGACAACAATTCAAGAAACTCATGCTAGCGCCTGGTAAGCAGGGCTATAAGAACCGACTGGGCTTCTATAATGCGATGAAACAGGACGGTGCCCAGATTGGTAACTCATACGAGGACTTTGCTCGGGCGATGGGGCTTCATGCGGTGAAGCCTCAGCAAGCTAGAGCACAGAAACCTGTGTCTCAGCCTAGCACGCCTATGACTACTGCTGAGAGGGCAAGGCAGATTGGTCAGGAGTATATGCAGGGAAAGGCAGGAAAGAGCAAACAGGCTAGTGCTGGCAACACTTCTAGCACTGACTATATGCAGAATTGGCGATTGATGCACATGCGAGGCGACCAAATGACACCAATACAGCAGATGCAAACCAACACCATGCGTTCTCGCATGCAGCAAGCACAGAAACAGGCTAGTCAACAGGAGCAGCACAGGGCTAACCCTATCAGTCAGAGCAGAATCACGCCGACTGCACAGAATTTCAACGAGACGATGCAGCAGCTTTCGTCTTCACAAGCAAAGAGGGCTAGAGCGGTGCAGCAGCGAGAGGATGATGCCAGAAACTTGGCTCAATATGAGGTGGAGGGCAATCAATTCAGCCATAACGATGGCAAGCATGGAACCATTGCGCCAGAGATTGATTCGCTTGTCGCTCCTTCCATGAAGGAAGCGGACGATTTATCTTGGACTCAGTATCAGCAGGACTTGAAGAATGCTGGCAATGATGCTTTTCTGAGAAACAAGGCTTGGAAGGACTTGCAGGACAACAGGATCAAGAACCGTCAGAACGTTCTTGCAAACAACCTTAGTGCCAAGTTGCAGGAAATTTACTCTCAGAAAGGGCTACAGGAGCATATCATCGAGAGTGCCGACAAGCTGAACATGGGCGTTGAGGAGTATGTGGACCAATATGTTACGCCTCAGATGATGCAGCGAGCACAGAATATCCTTGGCGTGAAGAATATCGAGGAGATTTTGCCTCAGAGTGCCACGGAATACGTGGTGAGAAGACTCAGCGATTCTATCTTGGGAACTTTGTCGGCAGGACAGGATAAGTCTAGAGAACAGATTGCCAGAGAGCAGGAAGCAATGGCTATATCTGACGGATTGGAAGAAATGCCTACAGTAAAAGATTATAAGGCGAACGAAGGCTACAAGTCTGGTGTCGGTGCAAGATTTGCTTCTACGGCGGCAAATATGGCGATGGACTCCCCTATCCTAGGTATGACAGGCGGAGCTGCTAATATGTCGGTCGATTTGGGCAAACAGGTACTGATGAGAGGTCTCGCCAAGGCAGGATTGGTGAAGATGGGTGCCAAGCTGACCGCACAGCAGTTGGCTTTCAAGGCTGCTAACATGACCATGGCGCAGAAGATTGCTTCTGGCTTGGTGGAAGGCTCGGCAAAAGGTGCGCTCAACTTGGGTGGTTACTCTAGTATTACGTCTGCACTCGGACAGGCTTCCACTGGTGATGATACTTCTTTGTCGGCATTGGGAAAAGCAGCATTGGAAGGCTTCGAGCACGGTGCCACTACTGGTGCGATGTTTGGTGTGTCAGGTGCTATCATGGCTCCATGGGTGTCGAAGTTCGGTATCAACGGTTTGGAGACTAGTACAGGAGAGAAATGGTTGCACGGCGCACAGAAGCTTGGTGCCACTGGTGTAGGTCTCGGCGTGGAGGCAGGAACAATGATGGTCGCAGACAATATCACTGGTGACAAGGATATTTCCGTAGGCACATGGTTGGAAGACTTGGTGATGGTGGGCGCATTCAAGGCAGGAGAACCTAAGAATTACGCCCATATCGGTAGTGCTCTGTATGGTCTTGTGCATAACACCAACAACACCTTCCGTGTGGGAAAAGACCAAAACGGCAAATGGCGTACGGTGGACATACACATGACGAAGGACGAGCAGAACGAGTTGATGAACTCTGTTTCTGGCAAGAACCTCGTGGAAGCATTCCAGAAGGTGGATAAGTCTAGCCTCAACTCAAAGACTCCATTGGATAAGAGTATCACCAAACAAGCTTATCAAGACTTCATGAACGACCCTAACGTATCGCAGAGCACCAAGGAGAAGGTGAATGCGGCGATGGGATTGTTCAATACAACGAGTGCCAAGAGCTACCGTAGTGTGAACGATGTGCAGAACAAACAGATTCTGGAGTATTCGAAGAACGGTACCTTGCTCACTCGTACCTCTTATAAGAATGCCGATGAACGCCGTGCCATCCTATACAAGCAGAAGTTGTATAGAGACAACGAGGAAATGAGGTCTTTAGCAGGTTACTCTAAATTGAAAGACTTACAACCGACTGACGAGAACGGAGAGGTTACACGGCTCGCCTTTGCGTTCCTTACAGACAAGGGGTATAATCCAAACGAGACTGTTACGGAATCTAACAATGCTCGATTAATTGCAGGGTTGCGAGACAAGAACAGCGACCTGTACAAGGAATGGGAGAAGTACGTGGATAGATTCGGTTCCCTCGGTATGCTGATTTCCGATACAACAACGTGGAAGAATGGCTTGTTGGAGGTGTTCATCGGAGACAGAGAAATAAACCTTGACACCATCATGCTCAAAGACCCAATGAAGCGTACGGATGAAGAGAATAAGATTTTCTATCAAGTAAAGAATGCCTTGGAAAGCGAACTCTTCCCTAACGGTAAACCTCATGTCGAACAGAGCGAAACACAAGGACATAGTGTTGCCGATAACAACAACCTTGGCACCGAGCTGCCTAACGGAGAGGCGGTGAAGCAGGAGTTGAATGGACTGAGACAAGCTGAGGCTGAAATGGACGTGCTGATGAGGGATAATGATGTGTTCAGCCAGAACTTCAAGAAGCTACAGAGTCAGGGGCTTACCAACCCTCAGATTTACGACTGGATGGTTCAGAACGGACTGACGCAGGAGCAGCTGGAACCATTTGCCCATTATATCAATGCGAACGCTAGAGTGCAGGGTATGCAGGAGGCTACCAAGCAGAAGATTGAGGAAGTGGTGAGCGGTGTCGTGCAGGATTGGAGCTACAAGGGTGAGCTGAACGGTCAGAAGATGAACGGCGAACAGGTGGTTTATGTGCAGGACAGCGATGGCAGAGTCTTGATTGTTGGCTCTGGCGATGTGGCTTTCGACCCTACCACTGGTCGTGCGAAGGAAGATGTGGGCGACATGCTTATCTGCTTCGACCCTAACACCAAGGAAATGGTGTACTTGAAGACGGATGATGTGACATTCATGCAGACTCAGAAGCCTGAGGATTTCGCCAACGAGTATCGTCAGCGATTGCAGATGATTAACTCTCAGCCTTACAATGAGGCTGCTCAGGAACAGGCGATGCAGGATGCAGGAAAGTCTGAAAATCAGAATCAATCGGAATCAATCGGAATCAATCAGAATCAAAATTCGGAATCAAACGGAAGCGAGAAAGCACCACAAGTTGATACCACTTCGCCAGAAGCCAGTACCATAACGGCGAAAAATAATACCACAAAAGAGGGCTTAGCACCACAAGAGCAGCCTCAGCAGACCAGAAAGTTTGCAGATGGCACCGATGTGCCTATGACCAAGGACAGCAAGGGAAGACCTACACCTGACTATGGGGCGATGAAGCCAGAACAGGCGGCGGAGATTCTTACGCAGGACTTCGGAGAGAACGCCGAGAAGGTGGTTGATGGGCAGATTAAGAAAGCTGAGAAGGCTTTGAAGGATGCCGAGAAGATGAAAGTGGACTACACCGCCGAGCCTAACGACATCTTGGAACAGGAGCAAGTGAAGGCTAAGACCATCGAGGCTGCAAAGAAACAGCTTGAACAGGCGCAGAACATCAAGAAGGCGATGACTGCCAAGGCTGTGGCTGAGACCATGGGCAAACCTACCGAGGCAAAGGTGGAGGGCGCCAACGAGGCTAGCGGCGAGGTAGCCAAGAAGTTCCAAAATGCGCCGAGATTGCAAGGCAACCACGTAAGCAAGCGTCTGCCTAACGGCGACAAGATTAGCGGACACTATGAGATTGTTCCTGCCGAAAGCTTGACTCCTTCGCACGATGCAATGAATGACTATAAGAAGTCAGAGGGCTTCCCTGTGGATGCAGAGGGAAGAACTATAAATGATAGAGACTATGAGCACGACAAGGCGGCTCAGCAGACCACCGACCAGATGGCTCAGAAGTACAGCGGACAGGCGATTACTCAGGTGCCAACGGTATCTGACGAGGGCATCGTGTATGATGGCAACGGAAGAACCATGGCAGGACAGAAGGCTGCGAAGAACGGTACGGATGCTGAATACATCGAGGACTTAATGGACAATGCCCAGAACTATGGCTTCACCAAGGAGCAGATTGAGCAGAGTGGAATCGAGCATCCACGTCTTGTGATGGTAACTGATGAAAGATTGCCTTATGATACGGCTACCTTCTCCATGTTCAACAGAAACGAGAAGAAAACCCAGAGCAACACCGAGCAAGCGGTGGCTAAGGCTAAGACCTTGACTAGCGACGAGGTGGGTGCCATTGTAGCTGATATTGAGGGAAATGGTAGCTTGGACGCATTCTTTAACAATTCCAAGGCAATAAATGACTTGGTGAAGACGTTAGTAAGTAAAGGTGTCATCGGACAGAACGAGGTGGCTGGCTTCATGGATGGTCCAGATAGACTGTCGGCGCAGGGCAAGGAGTATGTGAAGAACCTCTTGCTTGGCTCTGTGTTCAAGCCAGAGACCATCCGTATGCTTGGAGTGGATAGCAAGATCAAGAACGCTGCCATCAATGGTATTCGTGCCATCATGGATAACTTGAAGCTCGGCGATTACTCTTTGCGTGACGAGCTAGACCAAGCGGTGCAGTTGCTCTACGAGGCTAGAAGAAACAAGATGAGCGTGGATGACTTGCTGAGACAAAGCAGTGCCTTCGGCGAGAATGCTAGAGATAGATTCCAAATGATTGCACAGGCTATGGCTCAGGCTCTGGAGGATAAGCCTACGACTTTCAGAGAGTTGATGAATGAGTACAACAACATCGCCAAGAACTACAACACCAACGAGGGCACCTTGGATTTCTATGATAAGTTAACGCCTGAGCAGGTTGTGGAGGAGTTCCTCAACGCTAGCAAGGCTATCAAGAATAACAACATTAAACTATATGGCAATGAAACAGGACATTCAGAAACAGAAAGAGGCAATGATGCTGCTGGCAATGAAGAACCTTCAAATGAAGCAGGAGGTGCAGCTGGCACAGAAGGAAATGGGAATGCTGAAACAGAACCAGAAATAAAGGTTAAGAAAGCATTGAAGCGCATCGCTACCGAGATTACCAAGCAGACAGGTATCGAGGTGGTGACGGATGAGCAAAAAGCCAAGAAAGCACTTGATGAAACAGAAAACATCAAGGTACAGCGTGCATCCGCAGGTAGCACAGTTAGTGGTATGGAAAAAATGCCAAAGGGTTTGCAAATGAATCCTAGCGTATTGACCGACCAGATACTTAACTATCATGGCGATCATATCGCAAAGCTACTTGGTGAAGTACCAGAGGATAGTACTGTTAAGTATTTCTCTGCACACAATGGAGTTTGGTATTTCTACCGAGTAGATCATGACCGCAATATCATCCTTGATGGTGCCATTTCTGCCAACAAAGACAATTATCGTGAATACGAACAAAAGATAAAAGAGTATTATGGAATTGACGGCGGCGCAGAAGCTATTTATAATTATGTGCAAGAAGCAGGGTTTGACACAGGAGCAAACCGCAATTTGCATGACTATTTTCTCGAAGGAGGAAATACGAGACATTCTGCAATGGGTGAGCGACCTAATGAATCGCAAGGGGAAGCCAGAGTTGAAGACAACAGAACTTCTGGACGAACTTTACGACAGGGCTCTAGCGAAGAACAAAGCGGAGCGATTAAGGAGTTCCGTTCTGCCAACGGTGAGGTCTATGGATTCACGGTAGATGGCAAGATTTATCTTGACACCAAGAAGATGAAGCCTGAGACCCCTCTGCATGAGTACACCCATTTGTGGACTGAGGCTTTGAGGAACGGCAACCCTACAGAGTGGGAGAACGTGAAGAGTCTCTTCGATGAGGTTGAAGGACTGAAAGAGGAGGTTCAGAAGCTGTACCCTGAGCTAAAGGGCGATAACCTTTACGAGGAGATGATTACCACATTCTCTGGTCGTGAGGGTGCCAAGAAGCTTGAAAAGGTTGTGCGTGGTCTCGCTAAAGAGGATGGAAAGACCGTAGAGGAGAGAGCCAAGGCTACAGGCTTTATCACCAAGGTGAAGGAAGCTTTGCAGAAGTACTGGAAGGGTGTGGCTGACATGCTTCATATCCACTTCACTTCTGCCGAGGAGGTTGCCGACAAGGTTCTTGCTGATTGGGCTAGCGGCTTCAACCCAAATAAAGCTTTCGATGTAAATGACAGAGATGGCGATTATACGAAGAATAACGTTGAATACATTGTTAAAAATACAAAACTCCCATTTGGCAAAAAATACGGAGAAGAACTATCTCAAGAAGAAGTCAAGTCGTTATTCTATGGGGATAATGATTACTCAAAGAAATACGGCAAACTATTCGATAGAGTTTACGATGTTGCTCGAAAACTAGGTATAAAAATTAGCTTCAAAATACCACCAGAAACTTATAGTGCTTATGGTCTAGCTGATTTGGATAACGTATATCTAAATCCTATACTTCTTGCAAGAGGAGAGCATAAGGTTTTCCCAAACAAGAAGTATAGCCTTTACGTTAAAGAAGATACGCTTCCACATGCAATGTTGCATGAGTTAATACATTCTGTTACAGCCTACGCTTTGGAAAGATATGAAAGAGACAAGGATAGTATGCCTAAAGAACTAAGGGCAGCTGCGGAGTCTTTGATAGATTTGTATGAAGCTACGAGAAAGGCAACTCTGGATTACGTTAATGAATATGGAAGAGAGAATGAACAAGAATTTATCGCTGAATTATCTAATCCTAATTTTTGTAAGCTTCTAAAGAAGACAAATGTTTGGACTAGAGTGAAAGATGCGATAAAGCAATTCTTCTTCCCTCTGATTTCTTCCGAAAAGAATGTGTTGGATAAGTCGTGGAAGGAGACAAACTCTTATAAAGAGCTTTCTTCTTTACTTGATGACTTTTTAGAGCATAGTGACAAAGGTCTATTTGAAGAAGAGATTGGTGTGCAGAACGGTGAAATCAAGGGCAAGGAAGAAGCTAAGGAAGAACCTGTTCCTATCATGCCGAAGCCTGTAGATCCTAGCAACCCTATAGAAAAGGCGGCTGAGGACTACAAGAAGGAGCATCCTTTGAGCGAGGATGAAATATTGAACACTACGGCGTTCGATGGTTTGCCTGAAGACCAGAAGCAGTATTGCATTGATGCGGCTTTGGACTATCTGAATGGCGAGGACACTTCGGCTATTTCCGAGGCTTACTATAGAAACGCCTACGAGAAACGTTCTAGCCGTCCTGCCGAGACAGCGAAGGTTGCCAAGGCAGACAGCGAGACTGTCAAGGCTGGACAGGCTGAGGTTTCTGCCGACCCAATGGAAGGAATCAAGAATGCCGCAGAGGGATTCGAGCAGGAGAAGGCTGAGAGGGAAAGAAAGCAGAAGGAGGCTACCCAGAAGGTTCTGAACGTTATCAAGGCTTCGAACGAAAAGGCGAAGACCAGAAAGCAGTTGGAGGCAGAGAAGAATGCAGCGGACAATGAGTTTGAGGCATTCATGAAGGAACTACGCAAGAAACAGAGCGGTCAGCTTAACTCTGGCTTCATCGACCAGAACTTGATTGAGGCGGCACCAAAGATGTTCTCTCTTGCAGCAAAGTGTGCCTACACTCGTATCAAACTGGGCATGTATGATGCCAAGGAGGTGGTGAAGGATTTGCGCAACCGCTTCAAGGATGCTTTCGATGGATTCGACAAGCGAGACGTGGAAACCTTCTACTCTGAAATCATGAACCAGAAATGGCGTGATGGTGATAAGAGAATGAGCCTCAACGAGTGGGCAGAGCATTACAGAAAGCTTTCTCCTGAATATAAGGAGAAACTGGAAGGCGACTCGAAGGATGCCGAGGAAAGGAAGATGAGCGAAAAGAAGTTCATTGACCGTGTGAACATTCGACTTGGATTCGGACAGAAGATAAACGGCATCGTTGAATTGAGAAAGATGGCTGAGGAATGCGGCTTGAAGGATGTGAAGGACACAGACCTTCAGGAATTGGCAGAGACTGCCATTGTGCAGAGAGCTAGAGGTATCGCTTCGTCTGCATCCACAAATGATGCCAAGAAGTTTGAACTCATCAAGAAGCTTTACGAGAATCAGCCTAGCCTCAACCAACGTGACTCAGAGCGAGTGATGAAGCAGCAGTATTCCACCCCTGCCCCATACGCATTTTTGGCAGACATGTATGTGAAGGGCAACGGCAAGGAGGTGAAGAGCGCACTGGAGCCTAGCGCAGGAAACGGTATGCTTACCATCGGCTTGCCTATGGACGTGGTGCATGTGAACGACATTGACGCTCAACGTTTGGCGAACCTGAGAAGACAGGGCTTCAAGAACGTGACGAGCCAAGACGGAACCCAGCCTTTCGCCGACAAGGACGTGGACGTGGTGGTAACTAACCCACCATTCGGTAGTGCAACGCCAAAGGAGTATGACGGCTACAAGATTTCCTCTCTGGAGGGTCAGATGGCTATCAATGCCTTGGAGAGCATGAAGGACGATGGTCGTGCTGCCATCATCATCGGCGGCAAGACGGAATACGCCAAGAACGGAAGTCTGAACCCGAAGGATAAGGCTTTCCTTGGTTATCTCTACAGCCACTATAATGTGGAGGACGTGATAAATGTGGATGGCAGTCTCTATGCAAAGCAGGGAACTACCTACCCTACACGTATTATATTAATAAACGGAAGACGCTTGGACGAGAATGCTTTTCCACCAGTGAAGAGCAAGGCAAGAGCAGAAGCCGTGAAAGATTATGACGAACTTTATAAACGAATTAGCGATGATATACTACGAGGTGAACGGATGGATTCTTCCATCGGAAGAGAAGAAGGAAGTACTAGACCAGAACTTGATAGACAAGGGTCTGTTGATACTCATGAAGAGGGAGTACGAATGGGAGGACAACGAGGAGGCGAACAAACAGATATTCGTGGGGAAGAACAGTCTGGAGAGCCTTCCGTATCAGGAACCTCTGATAACGTGGCAAATCGACCAACAGCCGAACGAGAAACAGATGGAGGACTTTCTGATGGAGATAACTCAGCAGACCGAACAGGGACTGATGCTTCTCAGGGCGAAGGGACAGAAGCTAGAGCCAATGAGCAACGAGTATCTGGACGAAGAGGACTTGGAGGGAATGACTCTAAGCCAAGTACTAGCGAACCTACCGACAACAGCGGAGGGCGATCACGGGGACAATTACAGCGGGTGGACGAATCCGTACGTGGATTAAGTACCGAGAAAGTAACCTACGCCCCAAGAAGTGAGAACCCCTTCACTCTGAAAGCGGTGATGCCAGCCGACCAACAGGAGGCAGTAAACAAGAATCTTGAAAAGCTTGGTGATGCCGACCAGTTCTTGGTGGACGAGTTGGGCTATAACGACAAGGATGATTTGTATTCCCATCTTGCAGCAGAGCAAGTTGACTCTGTAGCTCTCGCCTTACAACAAGCTAAGAAGGGCAATGCCTTCATAATCGGCGATATGACAGGTATCGGCAAGGGAAGACAGGCTGCATCCCTTATCAGATATGCGAAGAAACAAGGTCAGGTGCCTGTATATTTCACCAAGACAGCAGGATTGTTGAGCGATGTGTATCGTGACTTGGTGGACATTGGTAGCCCAGAATTGAGACCTTTTGTATTTGGTAGTGCCAAGGAAGCGGCTATTACCGACTCTGAGGGTAATGTGAAATTCGCATTGCCATCGAAGAGCGAGGTGAAGCGTGTGCTCGACTACATAGAAAAGAACGGCAAACTACCAAAGGAATACGACTATGTGCTTACTACCTACAGTCAAGTAAGCAACGGCGTATATGAATTTGACGAGAACGGTGCCCGAAAAGAGCGAAAACTAGCCAAAGGAAAATCCTTTGGCGCAGCTGCATTGAGCGGACAAAGAAGACGTGATGCCATTGAGAAATTGATGGATAACGGTTATCTCATCCTTGACGAGAGCCATACAGCAGGTGGTGATAGTGGTCAAGGAAACTATTTCCAACACATTATTCAGAAAGCTAAGAATGTAACCTTCTTCTCGGCTACGTTCGCCAAGCGACCAGACAATATGCCTATCTATGCGCTTCGCACAGCCATGAACCAAGGAGGATTGAAATCTTCAGACCTCATTGATGCAGTGAAGCGTGGTGGTGCAACTTTGCAGGAAATCATGAGCCAGACACTGACACAATGCGGTCAGATGATTCGCCGTGAGCGAGACATGACGGGCGTGACCATCGACTGGCGAGCCATTGACGAACCTGAGAAGGTGAAGGAGCAAAGAGAGCAATATGATAGTATCATCGGTTTGTTTAATGATATTATCAATTTCCAAAAGACTTACGTGAGCGGTTATGTTGAAGAACAGAACGAGGCTATGGCTGCCATGCAAGCAAGCATGGGCATCAAACGTGGAACGGAAGCTTTGGGTATCAAGAACGTGCCATTTGCTAGCAAGGCGTTCAATACCGTGCAGCAGGTGCTCTTGTCACTGAAAGCCAAGTCAGCCGCAGAGCGAGCCATCGACTACTTGAAGCAGGGCATGAAGCCTGTGATTGCGCTGAATAATACCAACGAGTCGCAGACAGGAAACATTGCACTCGGCGAGGAAATGGATGCTCCAGACTTGGGCACTTCCCTGAGAAAGGGCTTGGAGGGCACACTTCGCTACACCTCGAAGAATGCTAAGGACGAAAGTAGTAGTGGCTACATCAGACTGGAGGACTTGGGCGATGATGCGGTTGAGGCTTATCGCAACTTGGAAAAGAAAATCAAGGAGACAAGTACCGGTCTTTCACTCTCCCCTATTGATGTTATCAAGAACGAGTTGGAGAAAGCTGGATATAAGGTAGGCGAGTTGACAGGAAGAAGCACCGAGTTTGTATATAACGAGAACGGCACCGTTACCAAGGTGAAGCGTACGGACACGGATAAGAAGAAACTCGCAAGAGAGTTTAATGACGGTCAGATAGATGCGTTGATTCTGAATAAGAGTGCTGCCACAGGTATCTCACTCCATGCCTCTAGCAAGTACAAAGACCAGAGAAAACGAGTGATGATCGTTGCGCAGCAGCAGCTTGATGTGAACGATGAGGTACAGATGCGTGGTCGTATTGACCGAACAGGACAGGTGGCTAGAGGTGCATACGAGTATGTGGTTTCTCTGATTCCTGCAGAACAGCGTCTGTTGATGATGTTTAAGGCTAAGTTGAAATCGCTCGATGCCAACACTACATCTTCGCAGAAAAGTAAGTTCAATGAAATGGAGGTTGCCGACATTACCAATAAGTACGGCGACAAGGTGGTGCGTGAGTATATGGCGGAGCATCTAGACCTCTATTCTCGTATGGCAGACCCATTCGGTTGGGAGAAGTCGTTTGGTGATGATTTGTCCTCTACCCCAACCCAGAGCCTTGTTGTTACCAAGAGCGGCGTGGGCGATGGTGAAGCTGGTGCCGATGCAAGCAAGTTGCTTGGTCGTATGGCTCTCTTGAAGGTTGCAGAGCAGGAGAAGATGCTGAACGAAATCGGTGAGTTATATGCCAACGAGATTCAACGTCTGAACGAAATGGGTGAGAACGACTTGGAGATTACCGAATTGCCTCTGAAAGCCAAGACCATCAGCAAGGAGGTTTGGAAGGAAGGTGCCGAGCCTGGAGGCGACAATGCCTTTGCCGACAACACCTATATAGAAAAGGTGAACATGGCTATCTTGAAGAAACCAATGAAAGCCAAGGAGGTAAAGAAGGCGCAGGATGGACTGACTGGTGGCAAATCGTGGGACGAGTACAAGGAAGAGAAGTGGAAAGCTATCGAAAGCTATTTTGTCAACAAAGGAGCAGAAGAAGGCGCAAAGATAGAAGAACGTGCTAGAAAAGCAGCAGCCAAAGCTAGAGAAAAGTACATAAAGGATGCCAAGCGAGGACAAAAGGATTCAGGTATGACCGATGAGCAGATTGCGCAAATGGCTATTTACCAACAAGACAATATCTATAAGCAGGAAAGCGCAAAGAGCGAAGACCTTATAAAGAATCTAAAGAATAAAGCTGGTATGTTCTTGCGTGTGCTTGAAACTTTCAATACCGAAGATGCTTACGTGCTGCCTGTAGATATGAACAAGCCAAACGAGTTGAGCGGATTCGGAAATAGTTATGGTAGGCTGATTGACATCAAGATAACAGATAACTTCTCTCCAAATGCCTCCACCGTGTCGTTTGCAACGTTGGACGGTAGAAGAAAAATAACCTTCCCTATCTCTGGTATGGTTGGCTCTGGTGAGAATCGTACCGATGTTATCGCTGCCATCGACCGAATGACAAGACAAGCTTCAGGACTTGGCGACAAGCATCTGCGTGTGTTGAGCATGGACGTGAACAACTGGGATAAGCTGGTAAGCAACGAGAGTAGAAAGGATGGTTACATCGTAACTGGTAACTTGATGCAAGCCTTGATTGACAGTAAGAACCAAGGTGTGGGCGGTCAGCTTGTGAAATATACTACGGACACTGGCGAGGTGAAGACTGGTATCTTGATGCCGGACAGATTCAAGCCTACCGATGTAGCGAATGAATATCCTATCTCTAGTGTGGCGGACAAGTTTGAACTACCTTCACATAAAGGTGGAATCGAACAGGCGGTTTCGTCTGACGGCGATGTTAAGGTTATTCTTGGCTTCGACCATGGAGATACTTATTATCAGATTCAGGTTCCAAAGAGCAAGGCTAAGGGTGGCAAATACTTCCTTGACAAGGATTTGCTTAGTATGGTAAGAGGTCATAACTTTGAGAGCAGAGGAAATAGGATGATGGCTAACATTGACGAGAATCAGCTTCGCCCTGTTCTTGCCAGACTTTCTAATCTTGGTGTGAAGGTAAGAGAGGAAAGAAAATCATCGGATGATGGCACACACTTCCGTGAAGACCATGGCTTGCAGTATTCTAAAACAGATACAAAAGATGTTAAGAATAGTAGAATCATTCCCGAAGATGTGGATAAAGCTGTATCTTCGCAGATTGAAAAAACTTATGACTCTGCCATTAACGAGGCATATAAATATGTCAGTGAGAAAGACAAGAGTAGGCTTCATTCTGATGTTGAGCGAGACTTGCGTGAGTTCTCAAAGATGCGCAGAGAAGATATTGTTAATGATATAAAACAAAGAGAATATGATTTTAGGGAGTGGGAACGTAGCGGAGCAACGCCTGATAAGGGAGGCTTTGTCGGATATAGATATGCTCGGTTTAAAGCTGCCGAAGCAGCAGCCAAACGAGAGCTGGACTATAGAGACGCTAGAGCAAAGCATCTCTCAGATACTTACGGATTGCAAGAAGGAAGAGAAAACAATCTTGATGAGGTGGCTCGAATTTATCGAGAACTTCAAGAAGAGAAAGATAAGGGACGAGATGCGTTGTTCTCAAAAGCACTGGATATTGTAAAGCGACTAGGCACTGAGTTTGGTGGCATAAATGATGCCCCTGCAGAAAACTATGCTGGTGTATCTACCACTCAACGAGAGGTGGCTTTGTTTATTGATACGCTTGCAAGAACTAGTACGAGAAGAGAAGCCACTGCTAAGACTTTGCTTCACGAAATGATACACCAAGCTACGGTTGGCGCCATAAACCTTGTGCGTAGAGGAAATGCAGGAGGCTTACTTACACCTAAGCAGATTGATGCCGTAAATACCATTTTGGATATTTATGACAAGGCTGTGGCTGATGGTAGAATTCATTATCAAGAAGGTGTCAAAAGCGACTATGGAGGCAAGAATCCTTATGAGTTTGCTGCTCAAATGGCAGATACTGTTCAGCGCAAAAAGCTTGACTTGACATTTGGGCAGAAAGTAATGAATGCCTTTAAGGAACTGTGGAATAAAGGCGATAGGTCTTGGAAGGATGCTTTCAAAGATGCTTGGGGAAAACTCTTAGAGACATCTGATAAGAAAAAGATGGATAAGGCAATCAGCGACATCATGGAGGATTTCAATGAGACTATTGATGATATTTCTATGAGAGATATTGAGTCTAGAGGAGGAACCTTCGCTGACAAACTTTCTAACGATTCTCCTGTTTCTTCCCACATTGCCCAACTATCAGAAAAGGTAGGTGCCAAGGTGAACATGGTTAACTCAGCCGATGAGGTAACCAACAAGCAAGCCAAGGAAGCAATCGAGGAAGGCAAGCATATCACTGGTTGGTATGACGAGAAGACTGGCGAGGTGCATCTTTACATGCCTAATATTCACGACCGCTATACTGCCGAGAAGACTATCTGGCATGAGGTTGTGGGACACAAGGGAATGAGAGAGCTGTTTGGTGAAGGCAGATTCAGAAAGTTCTTAAACGAGGTGTGGGATAAACTTGATAAGCCTGAGTATGCGAACCTTAAGAAGCTTGTGGATGAAGAGAGAAAGTTCAATCCTCTTGACCCTTACAATGCCATCGAGGAAGGTCTTGCTAGGCTTGCCGAGGAAGGCAGAGGCGAGGCAGGATTATGGAACAACATCAAGAACAGGGTTTCTGACTTCTTGCACGAAATCGGCTATCGCTTGGCACCTAACACAAAAGATGTGAAGTACTTGCTATGGTTGAGCAAGAACTTGCAGAAGAACCCTAACGACCCTTACTGGAAGATGAGAGCCGAGGCGGTGAAATACCGTCTCGACCATGAGGATGTGCCTGACGTTATCGCCAAGGATGGTATGTATCAGAGTAATGATGGCAAGGCTCGGGACTTGGGAGACTTGCCTAAGGCTGAGTACCAAGAGGCAACGGACGGACAGATTCACTTCCGCACTACCCCATCGGCTAGTACGGCACTGGACAGATACCATCGTTCGCTCGATGAGCACGGATATATGTTCACCGAGAGCTATATGGACTGTATGCTTTCGCTTAAGAACTTGATGACGGCGATTGTGCCTGGCAAGAAGATTGAGGATATTGCATCCTCGGAGAATCCTTATATGTTGCAGAACACGATGCAGGGAGCGATGAGCGATGCTTCGAAAATGTTTGAGATTAGACAGATGAAGCCGCTAACAGATGCTATGAGTAAACTGCTTGGTGCATTCGAGGGTAAGGATATTGATGAGAAAACTTTGAACTTTAATCTTTACATGATTCGTAAGCATGGCTTGGAGCGCAACCGTGTATTCTTTGTTAGAGACCACATCAGAACTTTGGATTCTACCGATGCTAGAGCTATGCAGAAGGAATGGGACATCAAGAAACATGAGCTTGGCGACAAGTTGCGTAATGGTGATATAGATTTGCGAGAGTACTACGACCAGATGGATGAGTGGATTCGCAACAACGTGGATAGTGACTTCAAGGCTGACGAGCACGACTATTCTGGTTTCCATGGCATGTATGGTATCGAAAACAGCAAAGACCCTTACAACGATGCCGATGTTATCGCCGATGTTATGGACAGAGAGGCAAAGATGGAGGACTTGAAGAAGGGTTCTGTAAAGGACTTCTGGAGCAAGGTTAACGCCGCTACCTCTTTTGGTCTTTATACCGACTACAAGGGTGGCTCACAGAACAGAGAGACTTACACCAAGACCTCACAGATGTTTGACTGGTATGTACCTCTGAGAAAGTTTGACGAGACAACTGCCGAAGATATTTATGGCTACATCAATGAGAGCGGCGATCCTAGCGATTACATCGGTTCTGTATTGATGTCTGCAAAAGGTAGAAAGTCTTTGAGTGAGACTAATATCTTGGCTCAGATTGGAGCTATGGGTAACGCTGCCATATATCGTGCTGGCAACAATGCCATCAAGCAAGCCTTCATGCGATTCGCAAGAAACCATGACAGTCAAGGCTTGATTACGGAGAGCAAGGTTTGGCTTGTGAAGGATGGCACTAATGCCGACGGTAGCGACCGATGGATGGAGGCTTACCCTCAGATACCAAAGGATGCGGCACCTAAGACGGTGAGCAACATCGTTAGCAAGTTTGAGGCTGATATGAAAGCCAAGGAAGCTACAGGCGATGCCAGAGTTTTGAAGAACAAAGCTGATATAGGATTCAGATTTGAGCGTGCAAAAGACAAGTCTCAACACGCCGTGGACGTAATGGTGAACGGTCAGACACACCGATTCTATATCAACGGCAACCCTAGAGCAGCACAGGCGTTGAATGGGTTGCTTAAGAACTGGAATGGAAACGATACCAAGTATATCGGAGCTGCCATGAGAGCTAACGCAAAGGTTACTAGATTCTTTGCTCAGGCTTGTACTTCCTTGAACCCAGAGTTCACGCTGAGAAACATGGTGAAAGACTATGAGCTTAGCACGCTAAACCTACTCGCCAAGGAAGGAGCTAAATACACCGGTATATTCGAGAAGTATTACTTTGGGTTGGTTCCATTCAACGGAATGAAGAGCATCAGCCTATCTGACATAAAGGGAAGTAACGGCGTTGGTTTGTTTGCCAAGTATCGAAAGGGTACGCTCGATATGAACAACAAGGTGGAGAGATACTTCAAGGAGTTCATGGAGAACGGCGGTGAGACTGGATTTGTACAGATGCTTGGGATGAAGGATTGGACTAAGAAATACAAGGCAGAAATCAAGTCGAAGACAAGCAGTCGTAGCAGGGTAGCCAAGATTGTCAAGTACGGTGTGTTTGGTAATATCGAAGGTATCAATGAGGTGGCTGAGAATATGGCTCGCTTCGCTACTTATTGCGCTAGTCGTGATTGCGGTCGCTCGGCTGTGCGTTCTGCCTATGATGCCAAGGAGGTAACTGGAAACTTCAACCGCCAAGGCTCTGGTAGTGCCATCGGCAGTTTTAAGAATGGAGAGATGAGCGGATTCAAGGAGTTTAGAAAAGACCTGTACGGATTCACTTCCTGCTGGCTTCGTAACTTTTCCATGTTCTTCAACGCTGGTATTCAGAGTACCAACCTACTCTTGAAGAATGCGAAGAACAATCCTGTCGGTACTGGATTGTATATCGCCACTGGTCCTATGATGTTGGCGGCATTGATGCCATTGGTAAATCAAACATTGATGGCTATGCTTGATGATGACGAGAAAGATAGAAACGGCGTGAAAGACCCATACGCAGAATTGCCAGACTACGTGAGAAGGAATAATCTTTGCATCTATACAGGAAAGGGCGAGTTTGCAACTATCCCTCTTGCTATCGAAACGAGAGCGTTCTACGGTCTTGGTGACTTGGCGGCAGATGTGGCTCAGAATCCAAGCGATAAGGAAACAGGCGAAATTGCACAGCAAGCCCTTGGACAGATTGCGCAGCTCGTTCCTGTTATGGACTATATGGGTACAAAGGACTTCGGTGAAAATCCTGTGGAGGCTTCCGTACAGGCATTCGCTCCTTCTTCCATCGAACCATGGATAGAATGGGAACGAAACAAAGACTGGAAAGGTCAGCAGATAGAAAGACGAGGTGAGTTCTACAAGAACGATCCCGCTTGGGAACGTGCAAACTCTGGTACCAATAGTTCTTTGATTGAGCTCAACCAGTTTGCCAATGCTCAAACAAACGATGTGGCAAAGGGTAACGAGGAAATGCTGGGTAATGAGGCACTTGATGCTATCACCAACCCTTCGATGCTGGAGCATTACGGTGCAGGAATCGCAAAGGGAGCTGGTACGTTTAGCGGAAAAATAGCAGGGGTAATCAAAAAAGGTCTTATTACTCATGAGGAAATCGAGACCAAGGATATTCCGTTTGTTCGTTCGTTCTTCTACACTCCTTCTGAGACTTCAAGCATGCAACGTACAAAGAGCAAGTTCTACAACTATGCTGACGAGTTAAGCAAAGACATGGATAATGTAAGCAAGTTGAAGAGTAAGAATGTTGACCCTATGAAGGCTTTTCAGAATGCAACAGACTACTACAACTTCTATAACTCGCCAAAGGCTCAGCAGATTCAGATTCTTGAACGTGCCAACAAGCAAATCAAGGCTATCCAGAAAATGCGAAACAAGCAGACTGATACCGAGGTTATCAGAATGGCTGACCAGCAAATCGGATTGATTATGCAAGGGGCGGTGGAGCAGCTGGATAAGTTGAACTAAAATAAAGGAGTGGGCGCAAAAGGCTCACTCCTTTATTACTGCAAAAGTGCTTTAAAAATCGCTTGTTTCATCTACAAAATAATGCGGTCCATAATATAGTGTAACGTATATATAATATTTCCCTCCTTTACTCTTCGACTTAGATGTCAACAATGTAACATCTGGAGATTTAACGACATCGCTAGAAACAGTTGATAAAGAATAACATTTATATCCCTGCTCATTTTGCCACTGATAACAAAAATTATATTTCTTGCTAAGCGTATATCTTAACTCTTCTCTGAAATTCTTTGCCGCTGATGATTCGTTAACAGAGAAATTCTTTTGAAATTCCGCATAATAAAAGTAAGAGTTACTTCCACTATACTGAAAATCAAATTCCCCCATATTAAAGACATAATCTCCTACTGAAATATCAAAGATTCTCAGTGTGCCTTTGTCTTCATATACAGAATATTTTCCATACCTATCTTCGAGTGATGTCTTTACTGAGCTATAGCTATTACCAAAATTTAATCCTAACACAGAATCTTGTGCATACATTTCAAGTGATAAAACCACTAAAGAAATCATAAATAATATTTTCTTCATATCAATTTGCTTTATCGTATTCATTAATTGCCAACAGAACTTTTTTTCTAAATACAGCAGAAGGATGGTTATCCTTTTTGGAGGTTTTCTTGTAACCTTCCATCGCTGCTATTTTGTCAAGAACGCCTAAATATACCTTAGGGTCAACACCAATGAATTGAAGGAAACGATAAGCCGCAATGTCTGATTCTATCTCCTGTTCTCTCGAATATCGCATTTTGTATCTACTTGATGCTAAATATGCGTCCTTATCAAATGCACTTCCAGCCAATATAACGTTTTGGGTATATTGTGCATTATTAGTAGAAGCGTACTGACCGTTTACTGCTCCTGCATAAGCTACAGCTGTTGCAGCTAAAGCTCCACCTATCTCAGCCCACATCTTATTGTTTCTCTCTTTTTTCTTTACAGCATAGATATGGTTGAGAGAATGTCTGGCTACAAAATGCTCAATTTCGTGAGCAACAACGGCAACAATTTCCATCGTATCAAGTTTCTCTATTAGTCCTGTATTGATTGCTATAAAGCCTGTTGGATATGTAGAAGCATTGAACTCATTATCAGGAAAAACATGGATTTCTAGATTAACATCTATCTTATTGAGATTAAAAATGCTATCAAGTGTATCTAATAATCCTTTATATTTTGCATCACAATACTTGTATGGCTGAATCTTTTGCTTTACATAATTACAGACCAAAGTGTACTCTTCACGAGACTTCTTTGCCGTCTTAGACTTCGCTTCTAATGCAGCATCAATCTTTTTGTCATACCAATGACGCTTCCACCAAAAATCTGCCACTTTGTTTTTTGGTAAATTTCTAAGTTCTATTGGAACGTCATATTGTTTTATATACTCCTCACATTGCCATTTGCTCTGAGCAAAACACATTGCAGGGAGCAGGAAGAACCAGAATAATAGTACCTTTCTCATAAGTTATTTTATTAAAGCGTTATTTTCTTGCAAAAGTAGTGAAAATATCGCTTAGTTGTATCGGTTATGCCGGGGTTTCTTTGAAATTTAGAATCAGACTAAATAAACGAGCACTTTCTTGCTCACTGTATTCTATTATAATTCAAAGAGTTATCTTGTGAAAATTTATTTTTGAGCATAGTTAGGTTGCGTCGAGTATTTGAAGTAACTTTGCACCAAGTTCAATAGTGGACGAAACGATTAATCTATCATTTTTTATGGAAAGCAAAAC